>Ga0315298_1003869_pt1 | contig 23066 bp, 26 predicted proteins | sample WHS_1_MG_FD_203077 | JGI IMG/M metagenome (GOLD analysis project Ga0315298, IMG submission 203077) | Extremophilic microbial mat communities from Washburn Hot Springs, YNP, Wyoming, USA - WHS_1_MG | ecosystem: Environmental > Aquatic > Thermal springs > Hot (42-90C) | place: USA: Wyoming...
GAAACTGTGGGAAACACAGCTGCCCGCCTACTGGCGAATTGTAAGACCGACGACATTTTCTATTTCCTTTTGCGGATCGCCCATGAGCGTCCATTGCCGGGGATAATCGAAACCCTTGGTTCGTTCCGGTCCAATACCTTCATCTATGATGGTCCAATCTTTATAAAGAGGCTACCCATAAAGAAGGGAAGAGAAATTGAGATGGATGGATTCTCCTTCTTGAATATCGAGCTTATGGAGGCAGCATGCCCTTGATACTCCGTCTCTTACCCTTCCTCTTTCTCTTTATTTACCTTCCTGCTCAAGGATCTGCCCAGAAAAGAATCATTTCACTCTCTCCTCCAATTACAGAGGAAATCTATCTTCTTGGACTTGGAGAAAATATCATCGCCAATACCATTTATTGCACAAGACCAAAGGAGGCAGAAAGGAAAGAGAAGGTAGGCTCTGTAGTCTCTGTGAACGTAGAATCAATTGTGCGGCTGCAGCCGGATATTGTCTTTGCTTCGCCACTAACAGACCAGAGGGCTCTGGAAAGGCTTCGGAAGATAGGTATAGAAGTCACTGTTTTCCCACAGCCCAAAAACTTCCACGAGCTGTGCAAAAGTTTTTTGACTCTGGGCAAAATGCTCGGAAGGGAGGAGAAAGCAAGAGAGATTGTGGCTCATGCAACAAAGGGAATGGAGGAGTTGAAAAGGAGATACGGAGGGAAGGAGGGTCCTACCGTGCTCTTCCAGATAGGGAGCAAACCCCTGTTCGTTGCAAACAAAGACTCGATAATCCATAGCTACCTTGAGTACGTAGGCGGACAGAATGTGGCGAAAGATGCAAAGACAGGCCTTTTCTCGAGGGAAGAGGTGATAAGACTCAATCCGGAATATCTCATCATAGTTACAATGGGTGTAGATGGCGAGCAGGAGAGAGAAAACTGGAGTAAATTCAGGGAGTTGAGAGCTGCAAGGGAAAGGAAAGTCTACCTTATCGACGCCTATAAGCTCTGCAGTCCCACCCCTTTGAGCTACGTGGAGGTGGCTTTAAAACTGGCAAGCATTTTTTACGGAACAAAGTTCGGAAAGTAGCGATAAGGTGTAAAGGCAAGAAAGGGCATGGAATTCTGATGAAAAAGCTAAAGTGGCTCAGCTTTCTTTTTTTGTCGATTCTATTCCTCCTCTTTGTATCAATGCTCTCCTTTATTGTGGGCCCCTCATTTGTATCGCCTTTCTCAAAAGACCCCTTCGAAAGGGCCATCCTTTACGAGATAAGGCTTCCGAGGATCCTACTCGGCTTTGGAGCAGGTGGAAGCCTTGCCCTTTCTGGCGCTATACTGCAAGGCATATTCAGAAACGGCCTCGTGGAGCCATACACGCTCGGCATTTCTGGGGGCGCGGTAATCGGTGTATGTATTGGCCTTGTACTTTCCGTCCAAAGGATTATCGGGTTTTTTCCCTTACCCGCTTTTGGCTTTTTAGGAAGTCTCAGCGTCCTTTTTGTCCTTCTTTACCTTTCTGGTAGAAGGGCCTTGAGGAGGGAGGAACTTCTCCTCTCGGGGGTAATGATTAGTTTCATATCCTCTTCGCTGGTCCTGCTCTTCTTTGCCCTTTTAAGGATAGAAGAAATCCATAAGATTATGTTCTGGATGATGGGATCCCTCCAAGAAGAGGATACTGTACTCATAGCCTCGATTGCTTTTCTCTCCCTTCTCGGACTCTTTGCAAGCTATATCTTCAGCTTTGACTTAAATGCCCTTGCCCTCGGGGAAGAAGAAGCCATGCATCTCGGCATCAATGTCTTGAGGACGAAACGCCTTTTGCTTCTTCTTTCTTCTTTCCTTACGGGTCTTACGGTCTCAATCACAGGCATCATAGGTTTCGTCGGCCTAGTCATACCGCACACGATGAGACTCCTCCTGGGCTCAGACTACAGGTTTTTGCTCTTCTCCTCATTCTTTTTTGGTGCCTCTTTCCTTATCCTCTGCGATACGATTGCAAGAACCATCATATCGCCATCGGAGCTTCCCGTTGGTGTCGTCACAGGTGTGATAGGGGGAACGCTCTTTCTTTATCTTCTTTATAGGGGGAGAAAGAGTGGATAATGTCCTCGAAGTAAGAGACCTTTTCTGCGGATATGGTAGGGCAGATGTACTCAAAGGAATAGATCTTGTCATCAGGAAAGGCGAAATTTTGGGAATTGTTGGACCGAATGGGGCAGGAAAAACTACCCTTTTTAGGGTTATAGCAAAAATCATAGAACCGAAGCGGGGTTCGATTCTGATCGAGGAAATAGACATAAAATCGCTAACGCAAAGGGAAATTGCAAAATATATGGCCTTCGTCACCCAGAATCTTGAAGTCGATCCCACGATGAGCGTCCTCGATTTTGTTCTCCTTGGGAGGATACCTCACAGGAGGCCTTACCAATTTTTCGAAGATAGAAACGATATGCTTTCTGCCGAGGAGGCCTTAAGGGCAACAGATCTATTCCACTTAAAAGAAAAGCCACTGTCTTGCTTGAGCGGAGGGGAGAGGCAGCTTGCCCAGATATCGAAGGCCCTTGCTCAGGACCCAAAGATCCTCCTTCTCGATGAACCCCTGTCCCATCTCGACATAGCCCATGCAGTACGGATCCTGAATCTTTTAAAGAAGCTAAACAGAGAAGACTCACTCACAGAGATTGTGATTCTCCACGATCTCAACCTCGCAAGTGAGTTCTGCGACAGGCTCGTCCTTCTTTCTGACGGTAAAATAGTGAAGGATGGAAGCCCCAAGGAAGTGCTCAGATTCGATCTCATAGAGCATGTCTACGGCACACCCGTGATTGTGAAGGAAAACCCTCTCTCGTTAAGACCATATGTGTTTCCGATCTTCGATGCATGGATAAAAAAATTATAAAAAGCTTTTCGATTCGAAGTTTGGAGGAATTACAGGCGATACACTCAGCGCGATCGAAGCACCCTTTCATAATAATCCACGAGAGCCTTTTTTAAGGCAGAGATGCTGAGCACAGAGCAGTGTAGCTTGTATTCTGGCAATCCCTCAAGGGCAAAGACTACATCCTCGTCTTGAAGAAAGAGCGCATCCTCTATATGTTTCCCCATAGCAAGCTCCGTCATCACGCTTGCGCAAGCAATCGCAGCTGGACATCCCCTTATCTGATACTTCACATCTACGATTCTATCATCCTGTACCTTTATGAAGACCCTCAAAAAATCTCCACAGGACGGATCTCCGATCTCTCCTATGCCATTGGCGTCTTCAATAATACCCACATTCCTCGGATTTCTAAAATGTTCTAAAACTTTTTCGCTGTATAAGCTCATAGGTGCTTCAAAAGTTCCGTTTCGTTTCTTGCAATACTCACAAGTCTGACCACACCCTCTTTCTTTATCCTTCTGAAATTGGCCCCTTCTTTCACAAGGCCCATAAGTCTTTCCTCAGAGGTGACGAGGGTTCCAGATAGCACATCTACCCCGTAATCGAAGAGTACAGGGGATAAGCATGTGGACGGACCGAGAAGTATTTTAAGGGCATCCTCTCGGCAAATAGAAAGGATACGACCGAGCGTGTGGTTTATCAGCGTCGTTCCCGAAATCGCAACAATATCGGAGATGGGCAATGAGCTTTCCATCATCTCCTCCGCATAATCTCCCTCTTTCGGCCTCCTCTCTATAACCCACACCTCATGCGCCACTTTTTCGATTTCTTCTACGAAGGGAAAATGACCAATAACCGTAATACGCCTTCCTCTTCCGAGGCCAAAAAGGAGGGATGTGGCATTAATCTCAAGGATTCTTTCGCTTTCTATCTCCATGAGAGAGTTAATCGCCGAGAGTCCTAACGATGCCTCAAGGATGTCGTCTGAAAACACGAGGTTCGCCAGTTCAAGGCCAGTCTCGCCCTTATAGTTTACTTTCACTTCATCCACTACCTCACAGCCCCTTAAGGTCGATGAAAGACCAACCCGCCTCGAATGGACGGCAGTAAAGAGCGGACCAATGGCAACATCCCTTACAGTAGCGTCTTTCTTTATACTCAATATAATATCCCTGAGGAGAGCCTTAGTCTCTTCCATAAGGGCAAATCCTTGGCAACGAAAGAAGGGAAGACATGCCTGCTGCTGTCACGCCATATATGAAGTAGGTCTTTTGAATCCTTTTTACCTTATCGTATAAACGATCAAATGTGCCGTTTACAAAGGTCGTACCAGTTATGAGTAGAAGATCGACCCCAAGGATGAGCCTTTCTTCTATATCACTATCGTATCCATTCCATACCTCACAACCATACTTCTTTCGTCCAATATTGTCTTTGTTGAGGTCCGTAACCCTTACATTCTCGTTTCCAAAGGTTCTTACAAGCGCCTCAAGTATCGCAGGATTGAGTCCAACAAGGCCAATTCTTTTAAGGCCAAATCTTTCCCTTATCTCGTGTGCTATCGTTTCTGCACACTTCTCCGGCTCATCATCTTTGCAGTGGATCGTTCCTCTCGTTAATCCCAGCTGCTTTAAGGTAGCATTGAGTGTGGCGAAGAATATAGCTCTTTCACCATTCGAATCAAGCCCAAGGGAAAGGACGTCTCTCAACCTTCCAGAAAAACCCCTTGGAGAATCGGTAAAGCAATGGGCCCTTACCCCCTTAAAGGTTACTTCTATCATCCTTTCTTTCCCTAAAGAGATGGGGAAGTCTTCCCTTTGGACATTACCTATTGCCTCCTTTGGGTCGAGGGGCCTCGCAGAGATGAAGACATCTTCCTCCATAAGGCCATTTTTCGATGCCACTTCAAAAAGGATTTTCCTTGCCACTTCAACAAAATTCATCCTTCCATTAAAAACTGTACGTCGTTCCAACCGTGTTCAATATAAAATTTTCCCCCATGATTTGCGAAAAAGCAAGGCATGCCTCAAAACCTGTACAGTGCATGGGGATAATATATGAAGGGAAGAAAGTGTTTATCTCTTCTACCGCCATTAAGATACTTTCCTCGTTACCACTTATGAGGTGGAAACCACCAAGGATGGCATGGACTTTCTGTATACCTGCAAGTTCAACAATCTGTTTGACGGTATTCACAATGCCTCTATGGGCACAACCTGAAAGGATAATAAGGCCCTTACCCTTAACAGAAAAAAACATGGCCCGTTCTTCTAAAAAATCGTCCCTTTCCAAATTCCCCTCTTTTTCCACAAAGAGGCTCTCGGGGATTTTCTCATAGGTGGTTTTCATCGCGATTTGGCCTGTTAGATAAACACCTTTGAGGATTTCACACTCCGATCCGATCTCCTCTATCTTCACCCCTTTTCTTTCCAGTCTCTCTCTCTCAAGCCTTCCAAGGTCCGTGAGTCCCTCGCCCCTTATGTCGGAGAATCTCCTTGTAAAGGTCCCCCTACCCACGTAAAAGGGAATTAACATAGGACCGAGCTTCTCAAGCATGCCCAGAAGCCCTCCATAATGGTCAAAATGGCCATGGCTAAGTACAAGGGCATCCAGAGTTTTGGGATCGATACCAAGGAGATGAAGGTTATGAAGTAAAACTTCCCCATCCACCCCAAAATCAAATAAAAGCGAATGGGAATGAACCCCACTATTCACCACTACGTATAAGGAAAGGCCATGTTCTGCATAGAGCGATAAGGAAGGCTTTGTCCTAAACCTCTTTCCACAGGGTGGGTCTCCCCTTAAGGCATCGTAATAGTTGTCTACAACGCATGTTACGGACAGCCCTTCGATTTCCTTTATCTTCTGCATAAGCCCTCTGAACATGGTGGTATTTCACATCTTTCCTCTCTTCCACAACATGTTAGACCTTTGTTCTTTCCTATGATGGCGCTCTTCGATACATGGGAAAGAGAAAGAATCCTTTCCATCTCCTTACTTCCACAAATCCTACAGGAAATATCCTCTTCTCCAAAACCGACCAGAAACTCACTCACAGAGCCACAAGATCTGCACCTATATTCGTATAAAGGCATCTTTTTCCCCCTTCAATGGTCACAAACATTGGGCCCTCTAACCAGGCTTCCGTCCAGATATGCCTTCACTACCTCCTTTGGTTCTTCTCCTACTGCACCAAGCACAACATCAATCCCCATTTCCGAGAAGAACATTTGGGCCCTTGTTCCCATTCCACCCGCAATGACTTTCTCCACTCCCTTCTCCTTTAGCCATTTGGGCAAGACTCCAGGTTCATGGGGAGGTGGTACCACATAGGTCTCCGAGATCACACTTCCTTTTTCATCCGCATCGATAATGGCAAAGGCCTCGCTGTGTCCAAAGTGAGTACAGAGCTTACCTTTGGATGTGGGAATCGCAAACCTCATCTTGCCTCCTTCCAATGATTTTTTCTATGATATCTTCTATGTTTCTTGCCGTTTGGGTATGCCCCCAATGAGAAATGTAGGGTTTCTCCTCTTCTCCACTCCTTACGACGATGGGATCTATCGGGACGCTTCCGAGGAAAGGGACGGAGAAGCGTTCTGCTAACCTTCTTCCCCCATCCTTTGAAAATATATAAGTGACCTCGCCGCATTTCGGGCAGATAAAACCGCTCATGTTTTCTATTACGCCTTCTATGGGAAGCTTCACCTCTTTACAGAAAACGATGCACTTTTCTACATCTATGGTTGCAACCTCCTGGGGCGTCGTAACTATTATGGCACTTGCCTTTTCCTCCATGTACTGGGCTGCGGAAAGCGGTTCGTCTCCTGTGCCCGGAGGAGAATCGACGACGAGAAAATCCAATTCTCCCCACCTCACAGTCTTCAAGAACTCCTTTACCATATTTGCCTTGAGTGGTCCCCTCCATATAACAGGCGTGTTTTGATCTCGGAGGAAGAAACCCATCGACATGACCTTTACACCGTAGGCCTCGAGAGGAATTATCTCTCCCTTTTCTACTACAATATGTCTGCGTGAAAGCCCCAAGAGTTTAGGTATCGATGGCCCATGGATGTCTATGTCCAAAAGTCCCACCTTTAGGTCCTTGATAGCAAGACCCATAGCAAGGTTTGCAGAGAGGGTACTCTTGCCGACGCCACCTTTTCCTGAAAGCACAATGAATACATGGCCTATTTCGTCAAGCCTTTTTCCCACTTCCTCGTCCCTAATCATAGTTCCTCCAAAACCCTTGAGAATCTTTCGAATACAGCCTCCAATGCCTTCAAGGAGACTGAATCCCTCGAGTATTCAACAATTGTCTTACCCTGCCTCTGTGCCTCCATGATAAATGGATCATAGGGAATCTCACCGAGGAAGGGAAGGTTCTTTTCTTGGGCGATCACCCTCAATTTTTCGCAAAGAGAAGGATTGATATTGGACTTATTCACCACCACCGCCGTCCTTATGCCAAAGTGCTCTGTGAGCTCAAGCAGACGCAAGAGATCATGGATGGAGGAAACCTGTGGTTCGCAGATCGCAACAGCGAGGTCCGTAGCGGCTACACTCGAGATTACAGGACAGCCAATGCCAGCAGGACCGTCCATTAAAAGAAGAGAAGCACCTCTTTCCACAGCCTCTTTTCTCGCCCTCTCCCTCAGAATCTGCACGAGTTTTCCCGAGTTTTCTTCACCGGCAAGGAGTTCCGCATAGAGGAAAGAGTCTCCCTTCTTTGTCTCTCCCACTAATATTTTCCCTGCCTTCCTTTCCCTCAGCAAGATCGCCGAATGGGGGCAGAAGATGAGGCAACCACCACAACCTTCACAGAGTACGGGATCGACAGAGAAAAGCGCATCTATCGCATTGAAGGCACATACCTCCTTGCATATACCGCATTTTTGACACTCCGCCTTTCTTATCTCTGCCTTCTTCGAACCGTAGAAAGGTGTCTCTTCGATGATCCTGCCTTCAATGACGAGAAAGAGATTTGCCGCATCCACATCACAGTCCACAACCGCCTTTCTCCCATTCATAAGGGAATATATACCCGCAAGGAGGGAAGTTTTTCCCACCCCTCCCTTTCCACTTAAAAAAACGACCTCTTTAAGTCCTTCCATCTACCATCCGCTTCAATCTTGCAAAAAGCTCCTCGAAATAGCTCCTGTACTCTTTATATTCATCGATGAGAAGTCTGCCCTCCGATTGAACCCTGGCAACCCTCAAATCTTCCGGCATCCTTGTAAGGAGGGGTATCTTGTTTTCAGACATGTATGCTCTTAGGGGTTGAAATTCACCCCTTTCCCTATTTATGACGACACCAAAAGTTTTTTTGCTGCTCTTCAGAAAGGATACACACAAGCTAAGATCGTGTAGGCCAAAGGGTGTAGGTTCCGTAACAAGCACGACAAAATCAGCATCGTATACACTCCTCACGAATGGGCATGATGTCCCAGGAGGTGCGTCCATAATCTTTATATGTCCGTCTACGTAGCGGGATTTGGCTGCGGCTATGACAGCCCCAGGCATGGGCTCTCCCACATTCAGTCTCCCCTCTGTGAAGATTATTGATGAATCCGTAATGCCCGTTCTGACTGCACCCACTTCCCTTCTTCCCACCGTTATCGCACCCTCTTCGCAGACTCTAAGACATACCTTACAGCTGTGGCAGAGTTCGGGAAAGAAAAGTACCTCTCTTTGAAGCATAAGGAGAGCATGAAAGGAGCAGTATTCAACACACCTGCCACAGAGAGTACATCTCTCCATATTAAAGGTGGGAATAAAGACCTCAACAGGGAACAGGGAGTCGATTCTTGGTTTAAGAAAAATGTGTCCATCAGGCTCCTCCACATCGAGATCGAGGAACTGCACTTTGTAGCCGGAAAGGGAGAGCAGATAGGCAGTATTCACGGCAAAAGTCGTCTTACCTGTCCCTCCCTTTCCGCTTGCAAAGGCTATCCTCATTGCCCCCTCACCATGCGGGAACCGCACTTAGGACAGATGCGCTCGAAACAGGGCTTCCCTCTCTCATGAGGCACCCTCTGTCCACAGCTCGGGCATACACATTCGGTAGGAGGTCCACCTTTTCCTTGCCCCATGCCCGCACCCTTTCCAACCCCCTGTCCTCCTCTCATCATGTCTCCTTTCTCTCTAATTCTTCCATCCTCTTCCTTGCCTCATCGAGTGCCCTTTCCAGGTTTTTCACCTCTTGCTTCAAGAACTCAAGCTCAGCTTCCTTCGCTTTCTCTGGCTCAGACCCGTAGAAGGGGGGCTGCATGAAGTACATCCACCTCAACCAGAAGGGAAGGCCAGTCGCTCTGAACCACCATCTGTAGCCTCTCCCTCGTCCGCCGAAGCACGCCCAGGGGAACCATCTTCCCGGCCTTGGGTTCACGTAGCCCGGTGTAGGGAAGCCTGCACAGTATCCCATACCCCTTCCTGTCATAGGACCGAGCCCCGCTGGACCTGTCCTGTCACCAAATGGCATAAACTCACCTCCTTTCGTTACCAATGAGGACCTTTATCAGGTCCATAAAGCCTCTGCAGCCTACCATCCTTGAATCTCTCGACGGCCTCATGGACTGACATCCCTAAAGCCTGATACAACTCGATCGATGCTGCCTGAAGTACCCTTACGGCGTTTGGACCAAAATGACCACTTATTACTGTCTTTGCTCCGCATTCTATCACGTTCCTCGCCATCTGAATACCAGCCCCCTGTGTTGAGGATAGATTGAGGCTATTGTCAATCACCTCGAATGAACCGGAATCAAGATCATAGAGAATGATTTTCTTTGCCCTTCCGAATCTTTCATCAACGAGGCTCTCAAGTGTATCGCCCGTACTTGTAATCGCAATCTTCTTCATCCTATCACCCCCTTTTGGTTGTCTCCTTTTGAGCTCTTCCTCTGCCATCAGGGCGAGTTCTTCGCAGGCCATCCCCCATCCTCTCATCCACCTGCATGGTCTAAAAGGATGGGAATCGTATGCATAGGCTCCACCTTCTATCCTCACTGCCTTTCGGTTGATTAGCGCATCGGCTATCTTCCTTCTTGCTTCTTTAAGAATCCTATGAAATGTAGGCTGTGAAACGCCCATCACCCTTGCCGCCTCTTCCTGGGGAAAAGAGAGCAGATCCTTTAACCTTACCGCCTCTATCTCATCGAAACCGAGAACCACCTCCCCATAAGGAGCCGGTCCATAGGGTTGCACGTAACACCGATCCGGGAAGAACCCGATCCTTCTTCTACATCTATGCCGTCCCACATAGTGAATATATATTCATTATAGTCCCTTGTCAAGCGTTTTCTGCTGCTAAAGTTATCAATCTTTTCGACCATTTCACCGAACGGTATGAGATCATGAAAAATCGCCCTTTTCGCTTTACCGATCGGATTCACTATCCTTGTTTTCATGACTATTGTTCTTCCCGATACATTTCAAATATTTGATATACCTTGTGTGCTGGCCTGTTGGGCAAGTCGCACCCAATCTCATAGAACACTTAAGTTTTTGAAACTGGCACCCTGAAAGGACAAATTATCATTATACCCGACATTAAAATGAGGATATGATTTTGGTATACCGAATTTGTCTGAATCACCTCAAAGGGTGGCTTGTGGTCAACTCTGGCAAACCAAGATAAGTCTGGAAAATGGATAAAAGTACAAATGGTTATTTTTTCCAAACCAACTGTTTGGTTAGTTCTTTAAAAATAAAAAAAGAGATTGGAAGGCGCCCCTTAGTTTAGTTAAATACTACATCTCCAACATCAAAGTTATTCCTCTGGGGTCCCTATTGTACGGTTTCATGACGGGCAAATACTATGGGCAAGCTATAATATAGGTGCGAGATACTGGATTAGATATTTGCAAAGCCTTGCGGGAAACGGCAAAAGTCCTTTTACAGTATAGCCTTGTAAATTAGTCTTTTTCGGTTCAGCTTCATGAATGCTAATACTTTCTCTGTGCCGCATTCAGGTCAGGATTTTCTAAAACGAGAACTACCAATATAGTCGTCAGTGATGGAGGGTATCACAGGAAAACTCTTAATTTATAGTCTTTGGCGTCTCAGCGAGGAAAACGGCATCTGCCCCCGTGAGAAAGAAGGGCAGTTCCCATTCGGCTTCCTTTGTCACGTCTACCAGCAACTTACGTAGGGCATGGATCAGTTGGATATTTAAGGTGATATTTATCGCCTGCCCTGTGACGGCCTCCAGGGTGAGCATATGATTTCCCGTTGGTCCGGTTTTAATATGGAATTTTTGAAGTAGAAGGGGATTGGGACCCAAAGGGGTAACCTTTTCCTCCGTCGTATAGGGAGTGGAAAAGTCCGTCTGGGACAGGACAGCACTTTCCTGAAATTGTTTTACCGCCTCCTTCCCTTCTGGGTGAACATAGGGGTTTTGTGCCGCATAGATGTCGAGGAGTTGGTTTAAGGCTTGCCAGAAGAGTTTCACAAACCGCCGTGTAAGGAGGAAGCGGTATTCCTCCATCGACCCCGGTTTCCCCGTGGCAATTCTCAATAAGAGCCTGTCCTCCACGGGAAGCAGCGTTAAATTCAATTGGAGTTTGGTCTCTGCCATTGAGGGGCCTCAGGGGATATTTACTTTAGGAAATTTACCAAAACTATGAAGTAAAGACAATGACAAACTTAACCCCTTACGGAGAGGCAAAACAACCAGCGAAACCCAAGTATTCGTTTATTTCCTTCCAAGGGGCTTCCACCGTCCAGAAGCTCTTTAGGCCCAAAATTTTTAAAACCTCGTTCCCCTTCTGCGTTGCCTCTTCCTGATCTTTGAAAAAACCCAGCCTGAGTCGTTTCCAGCTTTTTTTCTTATAAAGCCACTCCACAATATACACAAAATGGCCGTTATTCATAAGTTTTATCGCCAGTGGCTGGATTTCCCGCATGTTTGTTGAAGATATTACATTCACCACCCACCAGTTCTTCCCTTCTCGAAGAAGGGTATCCTTTTTCTTTTCTGCTTCCTGCACTTTCACATAGGCCAGCATCATCCCTACTGAAAGTGGGACATCCGGGAGCTTTTCTGCCTCTAAACTTTTTGCGTTCAATTCATCCCTGTTTAAAATATAAAGCAGAGGCCATTTTAGGGAATCGCCGTAGAAATCCCTTCTGCCCGCAAGGGACTTGAGCGTATCACCCTTCCTGGTTTGATAGACACTATAAGTTATGGTTTCATCGGCATGCACCAGGACGGCGGCAAAAACCATCAAGGTACCAAAGAATAGTATCCCCCTCATCTTACTTTGTGGTCAATAAAGGTTTTTCGGAAGACTCAAGGATCGTTCTTTTCACGAGGACGGAAAACTTGTCTCCGTTACCTTCACTATTTCCCGCTTCGATTCCCCACTTTACAAGGTTGATGTAAGTATCTCTTCCCTCCGTAAGTAGTTCAACTGCCGTAATACAGTCGGGATGAACGCAGGAACCCACATTGTAATAGCATCGGTCAGATTCTTTCCTTTGTATACCGGGGGAACGAAGTTCCGATTTCAGATAGATGCGTTCCGTCAGGGATAGGTTTTCATAGACGGGCCTATGGGTATGACCGGCAATGATGACGGAGACACCACCGTATCTGGTCTTTGCCCAGGCATAGTAGATGTCATCGAGACGGTTCGAAAGGCCGGGATTGTTTGCCGGTCGTGTCGGGTCCTTGACGCCCAACTTTTGCAATTTAGGCCAAAAATGGCGCACGAAAAATTTGGCAAAGGTTGCCCAGGAACCGGTGCAGGCGGCATCGGCCTGATGACCATGAAAAAGAAGGAGGGTTTTGTTTACTAAAACTGCTTCGTAAATCTCTATTTCTGGGAAAAGGCGACTGAGGACCCATGTATCATCACGCCATTTAAGGTCATGGTTGCCCCAAACCTTCAGGTAGCGGGTTCTGGTCGGGTCCCGATGATGAAACTGCCCCAGTCTTCTGTAGATGGAGGTGTAGGTAATGTAAATTTGATCGAAGGAGGAAATTTCCCAAAACTCTTCGGCATCACCCAATTCAATATAGGTAAAATCCCTTTCCCAATAGTAGTCCAGGGCACATTTGTAGATTAAGGCATTGTGGGCAAAATCATCGTTTCCACCCCCATCTCCGCGGTGCATATCGCTCATAACCACAAGACGGGGATAGCGTTTAGTATCTATATTTTTTACCTTTTTTAGATCAGGGAATGCCATGATGTACTTCTATCACGGCCTAAATCGGTGGTCAAGAAATAATAAAAAAATGGATGACCGAAGTCACCCATTTTATGTGAACTGGAGGGCAGCCTCGCTGCGATCCAGATTGTCTGTCAAGGGGGGGTCGGTGGGTGGAGAGGAGGGTGAAAACCACCCACCGACAAAATTGGGACCTGAGCTTTTTTCGCCTTCCTACCGGCAACGCTCTCTTTCTTATTTCACCGATAATTAAGCAATAATGATGCCAAACATGGATACTTATCTCAACAAAAAGTGCAGTTATTTATCATAAATAATTTCCATATCTTGCGTTTATACGTAAGGTTCGCTAATTTGACCATTCTCGCCCAAGTCAGCAAAACGGTCACCGTCCAATTTCACCCTGTGCAAATAGCGCACAATTAAAATTGAGAGCGAGAGAAAAATGCAAAGGGGGTAAGGAAATTTTTACTGTGCAATATAAGCACATAATGTGCACATATTACACTACGATTGGTTACTTTTCTTCGCTTCTCTTAGGAGTTTGTAGCGAGATATCCCCAATAATTTTGCTGCCTTGGATTTGTTTCCCTTTGTCAAGGTTAGGGCCTGGGCGATAATCTGTCTTTTCGTTTCTTCGAGCACTTTCGCTGTTACTTCGGCGAAGTTTATACCTGCCTCAGTAATAGGCGGCAATACACCATCGAGGGAAATCACATTACTTCCTTTAGCCACCCCTTTCCTGATCTCTGCCGGAAGGGATTCAAGCTTGATGATAGGGCCCACGTCCTGAGCAATCATCACCCGCTCAACGATATTCCTCAGTTCCCGCACATTTCCCGGCCAGGGGTAAGAGAGCAGAGCCTGTTTCGCCTCTTTGCTGAAGCCCTTTACCTTTTTGCCGAATTTCTTGTTGAACTCTTCCAAAAAGTATTCAGCCAAAAGGATAATATCCTCACTGCGCTCCCGAAGCGGTGGTATATGAATGGGTACGACACTGATACGATAGTAGAGGTCTTCCCGGAAGGTACCTTCAGCCACCATCCGGCTTAAGTCCCTGTTGGTAGCAAAAATAAACCTAACATCGATGGGAATACTTTCCGTACCGCCGAGACGCCTAATATGGCCGTCTTCCAGGACGCGGAGAAACTTGGCCTGAAGGGTAAGGGGCATCTCTCCGATTTCGTCTAAAAAGAGGGTGCCTCCCTGAGCATATTCTATCAGGCCGATTTTTCGCTTCTTCGCATCGGTGAAGGCACCCGCTTCGTAGCCGAACAGTTCGCTCTCCAAAAGAGTTCCGGGAATGGCGGCGCAGTTTACATCCACAAAGGGCTTGTTGTGACGATTGCTTTGTTTATGGATTGCCCGGGCCAGAAGTTCCTTGCCCGTACCGCTGGCTCCCTGGATTAACACATGGGTATTATGGGCAGAAACTTCCTCTACCATGCGAAAGATGTGCAACATCTTCTCCGATTTCCCGAGGATGTTGTGGAATCCCAAGAGCATATCCTCCCTTTTTTTGAGCTTATCCACCTCCGTTTTCAGGCTCTCCGCTTCCTGAGAAAGGAGCGCATGCATCATGGCATTCTCATAGGAAATAGCAGCATTAGTGAGGAGGATGTCGAGTACATTTTGCTCGTTCTGGGAAAAATTTCCCCTCTTCTTTGCCAAATAGAGAAACCCCGTGGGTTTGTTCTTCAGATATACGGGAAAAACGATCTCCGTCGCATATCCCGTAAAAAAGGGGGCAGTCGTTCTATCCCCTTCCGTTACAGTTCTCAACAGAACCCTGTTTGTTTCCATACTCTCTTTAATGATACTCTTTTCAATTTGCCGTTGAATTTCTTCAAAAAGGAGCGGCCGCATTACACCCCCTTCATAGACGAGGCATTGCTCCTCATCGAGGCCCGAGAGATAAACCAATCCTTTCTCGGCTTGGGCAATACGTACCGCATTATGGAGCAAGATTCCGGCAATGCCCCCTATCTGTACCCCGCTCAAATTCATCTCTGAAACGGCCTCTTGCAAGATAGTAAGTTCACGGATTTTCTCAGCATTCGTTTCAAAGAGGCGGGTATTATGGATAATAATGCTAATATGCCGGGCAAAGGTAAGTAAAAGGTTGATTTCCTCAGGGAAGAAGCGGGTTTCCTCCTTGCGCCAGCATACGACGGTTCCGATTAAATCATCACCGATTTTCAGGGGGGCGCAAAAAATCGAACCCCGGTCGTAGATATTGGCCAGTTTCCTGTCCGTTTCCGTAATTCGTGGGTCCTGAGAGGTATCTTCTATAGCAATGAGCTCTCCACTTTTCATTACTTTAGCAGCAATACAGTCATGGGTCTTAATATCGAGAGGAGTAGCAAAGGCCCTCTGGGTTTCTTCAGGGGTAAAATTTTTCACTACCTTCGTCTCAAGGTAACGCTTTGACTCATCAAAAAGACGGATGATTCCTTTATCGAAGCCGATGGTTTCCACCAGCTCATCGAGTATTGTGGCCAGTACCTCATCCAAATCGGCCGGCGCCGTAAGGAGGGAACTGATACGAAAAATACTTTGGAGTAATTTATCCTTATCGAGTAGCGCCTGTCTGTCTCCTTTTAACTCTGGACTCCCTCTCATGTTTCCTTCAATATCATGCTGAGTACCGTGGTTAGTTTTACCGTGTCTTCGTCGGCCTTGCGCAGTCGTGCACTTACAATGCGACCCAGGTTAAGGAGAATGCGAAAGCCCAACTGAACGTCCTCTTTAGCCAGTTGAAAAAAATCGTCCTTCTTCAACTCGTAAAGTTCACAGTTCGTCTGAGCAACCACCGTGGCCGTTCTCCTTAATTCCTCGAGCAACACTATTTCACCGAAAACCTGACCCGTTGTCAAGGTGGTGAAAATCTTGTTTCTATTCTCCTGGTCTTTCTCATCGTCAGCCATATCCAGGATCAGTCGCTTGATTACTTGTACCTTCCCCTCTCTAATGATGTACATCCTGTCTCCCAATTCGCCTTCCCGCATGATAACTTCTCCTGCCCCATAGGTAACCTTTCCACAGCGGGAGAGAACCTTCCCTACCTGTTCCTCCGTGAGGTTCTGGAAAATCTCGGCTTCTTTAAAAAGGGCAATATCTCTCTTCATTTCAAGGTGCCTTGCGGGCAATGACCAAGGCGACGTCGTTTCCCTCGATTACATAATTATCTTCCGGATTGACGATGATACGCATCTCACTCTTACCTTTGAGGAGATCCTCCTTTGCTTCCCTAATTTTTTCCTTGATAAAGGCATCGAGGGCTGAAGTGCTGTCGGAGAGAAGGTCTTCCAATTTTACCGTTTTTTTCTCTTGCAGAATAGCCACCAAAAGGGCCTGGTGTTTCTCACGGAAATAGTGAAAAAGATCCCGAAAGGTTCCTCCGATAAACTGCTTGGGGATGCTGGTCCGCCATAATTTATGGCTTTCCGTGGGGGATAGAATCTGGGAAAAAAGGCGGGGGATACCGGGGTTGCTTACGGCACTAGCCAAAAGGGCCCCCACATGTTCTCCCCGGACGATGATTTCATCCACCCCCGCCCGCCTTAAATGGGGCCTGTTTTCACCGTTCAAAAGTTCGGCCATGGTTTTCACGGAAGGGGCAAGGGATTTGATGGCTAAGATAGCGAGCGTTGTCCTTTCGTCGGCCCTATCCTGGGTATGACTGCCGGTAGTGTCAGCCATAATAAGGGCAAAGTGGGCCTTTGTGATATTTGCCCGTAGTAAAACATCTTCGTGAACGTAATTACCGCGCAAAAAACGAAAGCCCTGCCTTCCGTACTTAAGTTTGAGGGTATCCATCTCGTCTACGGAAAGTTCATTGATAAGCACCACCGATGTATCGGCGACGGTTCCGTAATTTATTAATGCCTGCAAAACTTCCTCCGTGTGTTCATTCCATCCACAGATAACGATATGTCCCTTTTCTTTGATACCCTCCAATCCTTTTTCCTCCTTAATCTTCTTTTCCACAAAGGCAGAGGCAATGGTTGCCGTAAAGAGAGACATAAGACCCACACCGAAAAATATCAAGAAAAATCCCACCACCCTTCCCCCGGTGGAGACGGGGTATTTGTCCCCATAACCAACGGTGCCCATCGTCACCACGGCCCACCATACACCATCCCAAAAGTTTAAAATATTGGAATCACCTTGTCCCCGCTCGAAATAGAGGACTCCCACGGCACTTCCTAAAATTACCGCTACAGTAAATAAGGCCACGAGGAAAAAACGCTTCCGCCATATTAGGCCTATCGGTTGCAATAACTTAAGTAGCGGCGTCATGACTTAATCTCTCAGAGATGGTCAAAGGCTAAAAACTGCATGACAAAGACCGCCCTTCCCTGGGTAGCCGAGCGGAGGTCGGTGGAATAACCGAAAAGGGCCTTAAGGGGAACCTTGGCTTTAACTTCGGCTATGGCTCCCTTATGGGTTACGGCCTGGATCTCACCGCGGCGGGCATTGAGGTCGCCCAGAACATCCCCCAAGAACTCGGCAGGCGTGAGAATGTCCACCATCATGATGGGCTCCAGCAACAAGGGATCTCCCTGAGAAAATCCCTCTTTTGCCGCCGAGGCCGCTGCTATTTTATAGGCAAGTGGCGAAGATTCGCCTTCACGGAAGGTAAGTCCCACAACGTCAATCTTAACATCCACGAGGGGATAGCCACCTATGGTTCCACTTAAGATGGCCTCTCCCAGCCCGTCTTCGATAGCCCTGCGGTATTCCTCGGGTAAAGGAAAATCCTCCCCTAACTTCCAGTCAATGACGTTCCCCCTTCCCCGGGCCAGGGGCGTAAGCTTCAGACGGACATGACCAAAATGACGTTTCTCCCCCAGTTCTTTCTCGAAGATGTTTTCTACCTCCACTGATTTCTGTATCGTTTCCCGATAGACCACCCGCGGTTTCCCCACATTAACCTGGGTATTAAATTCCCTTATCAGTCGGTCGACGATAATTTCCAGATGGAGTTCGCCCATGCCGGAGATTACCGTTTGGGCCGTCTCATCATTGTATTGGACCCGCAAGGTTGGGTCTTCTTCCATAAGCTTGTTAAGAGCAGGCAGCAATTTTTCCTGGTCGGCCGGTGTTTTTGCCTCAATGGCCTGACTGATTACCGGTTCGTAAAAATCTATAGGTTCCAGAAGGATGGGATGGTTTTCGTCGCATAAAGTGTCACCCGTGGTGGTCTCTTTGAGACCAAGAACGGCCACAATCTGACCGGCACCAGCCTCTTCGACTCTTTCCCTCTTATTGGCATGCATCTTAAGCACACGGGAAATTTTCTCTTTTTTCCCTTTGCTTGCGTTATAAAGGGTATCACCCTCTCTGATGGTGCCTGAATAGATGCGCAAATAGGTAAGTTTTCTTCCCTCATCCTGCATGATTTTAAAAGCAAGGGCCGTAAGTGGCGCCTTGTCACTGCTTATCCTTTCCTCTTCCCGGTTGGTCAGGGGGTTCATCCCCTTAACCGGCGGTATGTCCTGCGGGGAAGGGAGGTAATCGCCCACGGCATCCAAAATCGGCTGGATACCCTTATTCCTCAAGGCGGCACCGCATAGTACAGGTACAATCTTGAGGGAAAGGGTACCTTTACGGATGACCCTCTTTATCTCTTCCTCGGTAAAATCCAATCCCTCGAGGTACTTTTCGGCAAAACCATCGTCTATTTCAGCAAGAGTTTCTAACATTTTTTCCCGTTGTTCCTCTACCATCTCCCCGTATTCTTCGGGAATGTCCTCATAATGGAAGTAAGCGCCTTGGGAAGCCTCATCCCAGTAAATGGCCTTGAGCCCAATTAAATCTATGATCCCCGCAAACCGTTCCTCTTCCCCTAAGGGTACCTGGATGGGCAGGGGGAGAGAATTGAAGCGTTCCTTCATCATGGTGATGGTTCCATAAAAGTTCGCCCCCACCCGATCCATCTTATTGATAAAGGCGATTTTAGGTACACCGTACTTATCGGCCTGATGCCAAACCGTCTCGGACTGGGGTTCTACGCCACCGACGGCACAGAAGACCACCACTGCCCCATCGAGAACGCGCAAGCACCGCTCAACCTCGATGGTAAAATCCACATGTCCCGGCGTATCAATGAGATGGATTTCGTAATCATTCCAGTTAAAGGTCGTAACGGCAGAGGTAATGGTGATTCCCCTTTCCTGTTCCTGGGGCATCCAATCCATCACGGTAGAACCTTCGTGGACCTCCCCCATCTTGTGGGACCTTCCCGTGTAGTAGAGCATTCTTTCTGTCACGGTCGTTTTCCCTGCGTCAATATGAGCGATGATACCGATATTTCTTGTGCGAGCGAGTTTATTCTTCTGAACCATAGTCTCATTCCTTGAAGCGCGGTGCGAGCATGTCCTGGTTTAAGGTAAAGGGTCCTCGGGTATCGATATGCCCGCCTAAGGAGGAAATTTGCTTTCCCTCCTCGAGGAAAACTACCTCTTTAATAGTAGGAATATTGGTGCAAATGGTATTGACCAGGGAATAGATAGTAGCCATCTCTGCCGTACTTCCCCGGGGATGCCGTTTGGTTAAGTTTCCGTTGAAATTTATATAGGCCCTGTCCCGATCTATCTTTACACCGAGCACCTCCGTCCGGGGTGGAAAGGTGGCCGTTAAGTTTGTCTTGGGTCCCTCTAAAAGGGCCTTTACCAAACCCTCCACCTGGCTTGATAAATTTCCCCCTTTGGGAATCTGCCTCTTTTCCGGCTCGAGGAAACGCTCGTTGGCATCGCTGAAAAAGAGGGTTACCGTCCAGCGCTCCCTCTTTACTGCCCCCCCTTTGTCGGCCACAGGGGGATAGAGGTAATCGAAAAGCGTGGCAAAAAGGAATAACAGGGAACCAAAAAGGGTAAGTGTCAAGAGGGAAAGCAGAAAAAGTCTCAGTCCTTTTTTTCTCTTTTTGGTTTTTATATTGGTAAAACGGCGTTGTTTTTTTGTGGTCATCTTCCGTTTACCCACCAATCGCTCTTATCCTTGAACCACCACTCGGAAAAATCGGTATGGAGTATAGCCTCGGCCACCTTTCTGGCCGTGTCCGTTAATAGGCGTCTCAAGGCATAGGAAATCCATTCATCACTGTATTTATTCCCCAGATCACCACATTCTTTGAGCTGGAGAATGAGGGAAAGCTGGTCCGCATCATGGGCAATTAGGCTCTCTTTTGTCTTTCTCTCGTTGAATTCAGCAATAACCCTTTCAATCTCCTCCCCGAAAAAGAGGGTTTCAGTAAGGTCTTTAATTGCCTTTTTTTCATCTACCCGGACGTATTTTTTATTTACATAGTTCATGTCGCCGGTACGGGTCTCGGCAATATCGTGGAAGAGACACATTTTAAGCACCCTCGTCTCATCCACTTCAGGTTCCAACTTGCAGAGAACAAAAGCCGTATAAACGGTTCTTAAAATATGTTCGGCTACAGATTCCTGTCCTGAGCCGAGAAACTGAAAACCACTGCGCGGTGTTCGCTCCAACATTCCCACTTCAAAAAGGAAATTCGCAAGGTCCTTCATGGCATTTCCTTCTTCAGGGTTTTAATCCGATTTTCCATCATCTCTGACAGCCTTTTTATTTGCAACTGCAGGGCCGCAATCCCCTCCGGCTTCAAGTTAAGAAGGCGATCTACCTGGGTTTTCCAGTATTCAAGGGTGGAGATTTCGTTTTCCTTCATTTTCTGTTCGAACTTTGCCTTCAGTTCCTTCATGAGCGCATCGGGAATCTGGCTCATCTTGTGCCTCCGTAGCTAATTTAAAAAATTATAGCACCAAATAACAAATAAGCAAAGATAAACTCCGTAGGAAAATAGACCTTGACGGAGGTTTTCCTGTCCTATATGGGGAAAGACGATGAAGGATTGGAAAAGAGGCACAAATCCCCATTCTCCTTTTACCTGGGTCCCCACCTTGTATATCGCCGAGGGGGTTCCTTACATCATTGCCATGACCGTATCGGTTGTGCTCTATAAAAAGCTCGGCATTTCGAACCGAGATATCGCGCTCTACACGGGCGCATTTTATCTTCCCTGGGTCATAAAACCGCTCTGGAGCCCCCTTATTGATCTGTTACTTACCAGGAGGTCCTGGGTTTTAAAAACGGAATTTTTCATTACCCTCACTCTTTTAGCCGTGGCCCTTTCCATTCCCTCCGCTTCCTTTTTCCCTATTACCCTTTTCTTCTTTTGGCTTATGGCTTTCAGCTCTGCCACTCACGATACCGCAGCAGACGGGTTCTATCTGTTAGGACTAAAAACCCATGAGCAGGCCGCCTTCGTAGGCGTCCGTACCGCTTTTTACCGTGTAGCTACGATCGCAGCCAAAGGAGGGGTGGTAATAACGGCCGGGTTTCTTGAAGCTAAAGGCATCCCCTCCCCTACTGCCTGGTCGCTTGTGTTTTACGGTATCGCCCTTTTTTTCCTACTCCTTTTTTGTTACCACTATTTTATCCTTCCCTATCCAAGGGGGGATGAACGGAGGTTTCACTCCCAGGTCAGATTCTTCTCCCAATTTTTCGATGCTTTTGCATCCTTTTTCCGGAAAAAGGGTATATTAACCTTTATCGCCTTCTTCCTCCTTTACCGTTTCGCCGAGGCCCAGTTGGTGAAGATGGTAGCTCCTTTCCTTCTCGACCCTCCCTCCCGAGGTGGACTGGGGCTCACCACTGCCCAGGTGGGCTTTGCTTACGGTACCGTTGGGGTCACGGCCCTGATGTTGGGCGGCCTTTTGGGAGGGTATGCTGTCTATCGAAAAGGGCTGAAATACTGGCTCTGGATTATGGTTTCGGCCATGCATGTTCCCGATTTAATCTTTCTTTATTTCGCCTATGCTCTGCCGCAAAATTTGCTTCTCATAAGTTTCGGTATAGCGATAGAACAGTTTGGCTATGGTTTCGGTTTTACTGCCTTTACGATGGTCATGCTCCTCGTTGCCAAAGGTGAGTACCAAACGGTCCATTACGCCATAGCCACGGGCATCATGGCCTTCGGCATGATGATTCCGGCCATGATAAGCGGTTACCTCCAGGAGCTTTTAGGTTACAAACATTTCTTCCTCTGGGTTATTCTTGCCACCATCCCCGGCTTTGTGGTAACGGGGTTGGTAAAAGTAGAACCCCATTTCGGAAAGAAAATTGAAAGACACGATCGTTAAAACAGCCTTCATTCTCGGAGCCGGATTAGGAACGCGCCTTTTGCCCCTCACAGAAAAGATGCCCAAACCTCTCCTGCCTATCGGCGGGCGACCGGTTATCACCTATGCTTTCGACCATCTCCTTGCCCTGCAGGTGCGGCGTTTTATCATCAATACCCACCATCTTGCCCATAGGTACAGTGAGGTTTTCCCCGGGTGTAACTGGCGGGGTATACCCCTTATTTTCCGCCATGAATCACACCTCCTCGATACGGGAGGGGGTCTTAAAAATATCGAAAGTCTTCTTAATGACGAAGAGGACCTTATTGTTTACAACGGGGATGTAATTAGCAACCTTCCCCTAATAGAACTGGTAGCCACCCACAGAAGCCGAAATTTTTTAGTAACGCTTGCCTTAAGGAGCAAGGGGGATCCCCTTTCCGTGGTAACAAACGAAAAAAGGGAGGTTGTAGGTTTCTACCGGATGCCTGGCGCAGGCGAGCAAGTTTTCCTCTTTACGGGTATCTATATGGTTAGCAGGGAATTCTTCTCCTACTTGAAAGATGGGGTTCCGCTGTCGGTTATTACCTACTTTCAGGAAATTCTTTTACAAAAACCGGGGTCCTTAGGCGGGGCGGTGATAGATGAAGGATACTGGTACGATATAGGAACCCCTGAGAAATACTACCGGGTGAAGGAGCTGTTTGAAAAATGATTTGCTCGATAGAAGAAATTGCAGCCTGTGTCCGCAGGGCCCTCTGTTTGGACGAGGAGGCTTCCCTTACTGTGCAACCCCTTTTTATGCGGGCATCCCTCAGGACCTTCTATCGCCTGACACTCAACGGTAAAGAGTCGTTCATTTTTCTTACCT
>Ga0315298_1003871_pt1 | contig 23059 bp, 24 predicted proteins | sample WHS_1_MG_FD_203077 | JGI IMG/M metagenome (GOLD analysis project Ga0315298, IMG submission 203077) | Extremophilic microbial mat communities from Washburn Hot Springs, YNP, Wyoming, USA - WHS_1_MG | ecosystem: Environmental > Aquatic > Thermal springs > Hot (42-90C) | place: USA: Wyoming...
AAGCTTGTAGAGACAGTAGAAGACTTCTGGTTAATTCTGGACGAAATCAAGCTTTGGGCGCAAAAGAACCAATATCAAGTCAAAGAAAAAGAAATGATATAAACAAAATTGGCATGCTTTACTTTTCCGCTTTCTTCAGCAAATCAATAAGCATCGGCAACAGTTCAGTGCCGCGGTCCAAAATACCTAGACTTCCGTTTCTACACTCTTTTTCGGAGAACTTGGAAACATTATCACCCCTAATCTTATCGCCCGATATTAGAAGCGGAACTGGATCATCGCTGTGAGCTTTAAGTTTGCAAGGTGTCGAATGATCTGCAGTAACGCAGATAATGTGGTCTTCCAATTTTATTTTTTTAAGAAGTTCTCCGAAAAAATACCTATCAATTATAGATATAAGTTGCGCTTTGAGTTCAAATTTTCCGTCATGACCGGGCTCGTCTGGGCCTTTTATGTGTATGTAAAAACAATCATAAGACGGAAGGTAATCAATTAACTTCTTAACTCGAAGTTCACAGTCACTTTTAAGATCATGTGAAGGTGGGGGAAGAATTACCGCGTCCATGCCTGCCAACTTGGAAATTCCTCTTTCAACAGGCATGTCAGTTAGTGAAACAAAACGTACACCATAGTGCTCATTAATGTTGAAGAATTTCGGCAGTTGATGCCCAGCGTCTCTTGTAAGTATAACATTTGCCTTGAGTTTGCCTTCAGTTTCACGTTTTATGTTGACCTCATGCTTATCTAGAACTTCATGGCTTTTTTCAACAAACTCGTTTACAAGATCCGCGGAAATTTTCGCCTCTTCGCTGCTGTCCATTGGTTTACATTTTTCCAGAAACATCTTAACTTCAGCTTTCGCTATTCCGAGCCCATTTATCCTAGAATAGCTTGGATCAGTGTTTGTTATTCTGCTCGAAAGGGATTTATTTCGACTTCTTATAACCAGAACTCCTCTATGGCCTATTGTGTTTTTGAATTTGAAGTCTACAGCGTAGGATTCCAGTTTCACGTTTTCATTCACCGCATTACATAACTCTGTAGCCTCTTCCGTTGTTAAGCTTCTTCCAACCCGTCTATCTATGATTTCTCCTCCGTTTCCTAAAGTTGCAAAGTTACATCTTAAGGCAAGATCGCCGTCTCTTACATCGAACCCCGCTCCAACCGCCTCAAGAATCCCTCTACCAGTATCATATTTGAATGGATCGTATCCCAAAATAGAGATTACTGCCACATCGCTTTCAGGTGCCACACCCTTTCTAACGCTGTACATTAACCCTGTTTTTCCGTTTCTGGCAAGATAATCCAAATTGGGTGTATCAGCAGCCTCAAGCGGAGTCTTGTTATTAAACTCTTTAGTCGGTAGATCACCCATTCCGTCGATAACCACGTAAATAAGCTTCAAAAGCTTCATCACCTTCAATAATTTAGTGTGAAGGTTATTTTACTATTAATACTGGGCAATGTACCTCATCTGCAACTCTGTCGCTAACGCTTCCTAAGAAGAACTCTTTCACTTTTCCTAATCCTCTATGTCCCATAACTATTAAGTCGAAGTTTCCTTCTTTAGCTGTTTCAACTATTTTATCTGACGGTCGACCCTCCTCAAGAACAGTTGAAATTTTCAAGCTAGGCTTAAGCTCTTTAGCTTTTTTAAGAGCTTTGGATAATATTTGCTCGTGAGCTTTTTTCACCTCATTAGTGAATTCAGCTAAAAGTGCTGGATAGGCAAACGGTTCACCTAAATAGCCAAACATTGGCACTTGAAAAACATTTACCAGCGTAATCGTTGCAGAATATTTCTCAGCCAAATCGAGTGCAAAGTTCAGTGCTTTATCCGCATGTTCAGAACCATCAATCGCTACCAAAATTTTTGTAATCAAATTTACCCCTTCTACCCCCTAGTTTTCATTCTTCAAGTTCATAGATTTTTCGCAAAACAATCAACAAGAGCACAGACGTTACTGCACTTCTTTGCGTTCCTTCAAAAATCTTTCAACAGCTTTTCTGTTTGGTAAAGCTCTGGCTCCAACCCGTGTTATTTTTAAATTAGCCGTAGCATTAGCAAACTCAACGGAATCTTCCAAATTTTTACCCTCCAATTGAGCCGTGATAAAGCCAGCTGAGAACGCATCACCAGCTCCAGTCGTATCAACAACCTTCACAGAATAAGCGGGAACGCTAAATTTTTTGTTCGACGTCATTGCAAACACGCCATCAGCACCTCTCTTAATTATGACAGTTTTTAGTCCAATTTTGAGGAGAGTCTTCGCTGCCTTTTCCAGTTCGTTTGTGCCTGTCAATGCTTGGGCTTCCTCTTGATTTAGCAAGATTTGCTCAACATGTCCTAAAAGCTGTGAAACCTTTGATAATCCCATCCTTGACATGATTCTTCCCGGGTCAAAAGAAACTGTAACTCCTGCATTCTTAGCGATTTTAGCGGCTGCTAGTGCTGTGTCAAATGAAAGTCCGGTGATATGAACATGCTCGCTTGAAGAAATATAGTCTCTATCTAAGTCTGATGGAAACAATTTATCACTCGCTCCAATGTATCCAAACATCATCACTTGCCCTTCTTTGTTAACAGCAATTATGGTTAATCCTGAATTCACAGTTGTATTAACCTTGACGTGAGATACGTCAACACCTTCATGCTCAAGCTCCTCCAAAAGCACTCGCCCATATGTATCAAAACCAATGGCACCTATAAATCCTGACTTAACTCCAAGACGCGACGCACCAACAGCAACGTTTGCAGCGGATCCTCCGCCACCTAAACTAAGCTTATTGGTTTTTGCTTCCTCATCCGCTCCGGGGAATTCATCTACAAAAACGCGAATATCCATTAATACGTGTCCAATAGTAACAAGGTCAGGCAAGGCGAACGCCTCCCGCACCATTTTTGACCATAGCATTCCCTTACTATTAGGTTATTCGCTTATGTTTAGTATTTCTCTAATTTTCTTTTGTGTTTCTTGCGGAGTAGCGGTAGTGTTCACCAAATGGACACTTGTTTGTTTAAAATAATTGTAAAAGAAATTTTTACGCAACTCGAACTTTCTGTTATTTTTCACAAGCTGATGAGGGTTACAAAAGTCGTTTGTAATCATGTACTGCAGCGCCTCGTCTACATTTAGACTGGTAATTATATTTTTGTCAGTCTGGTCTCTTTTCAGGAGAATAATGTCCTCCATCGTAGTTAAGGGGATAACCCCTCCGCTTCCAACAATCCATCTAACGTTTACTACGGCGCGACCTTCCTTATCAAAGTGAGCCTTATCCACAAGTCGTTCATATTCATTCCAAATTTTGCCGATATCTGCCTCAATGTAACAATTCTTTTCTGAGCCGAATGCTAACGGCTCTCTGCTGGACAACCTAACGAAATACCAATCATCAGAAACAAGCCTTGCACTTTTAAGGCGTAACAGCCCCCAAGAATGTGTTGTTTTACCCGTTCCAGAAGGCGCTATTAATGATACACCGTGACCTCTGATGTCTATCGCGGCGCCATGAACGGAATAAATTTTATGCTCGTCTTCTAGGATGTCTCCTGCCACGGCTAGAGCGATACTTTTTATCCATCCATAATAGTCAACATTTATCAGAAAGGCTGTTTTGGTGTAAGGATCGTATTTTACCGTCATTTGCTGTCTCGGCTCTTCAAGAACTATTAATCTTCCATGAGATCTTACGTCTTCGCTCATCGTATAGAAGTTGTCTTCCCAGCGGTTCTTGACATATTCAACTTCCGTGAGCAGTTTGATACAACAACCATATATCTCTGCTTTTGCCGTGTATAGAAACCTACCCTCATATTTTTGATAGAGGTCATCTTTTTCTTCTGGACCAATTAATTGAACAGAATATCGCGTTCTGAATACCATGGCAAAACCTGCCTTTCGTTTTACTTTAAATTGTGCAGCTAAAAAAAGGTTTACTCTTTTCTCGTAAACGTGGATAAAAATAATATAGTATACGCATAATTTAGGATTGGTGATAAATGTGGATTGGTTTGTCTTGGCAGTTCTAGACGCGTTTTTTGCGGCGCTTGTGGCGATTTTTGCAAAGATTGGTTTGCAAGGCGTTGATTCTAACGTTGCTACTGCCGTGAGAGCCGTAATCATGACCGTTTTCATAGTTGGCTTCGTAATAGCCACTGGGAAGGGCCCTCAATTGACACAGCTAACCAGCAAGGATATGATTTACATAGTGCTTTCCGGTGTGGCTGGCGCTATCTCATGGTTGCTGTACTTTGCAGCCCTTAAAATGGCTGATGCCTCAAAAGTTGCACCAGTGGACAGAGCAAGCCTACTATTCGTGCTAGTGCTATCTGCGTTGCTTCTTGGTGAACAAATAACACTCAAGACTGCAATAGCTGGAACCTTAATCTTCATTGGAGTTCTACTGCTTGCAGTTTAAAAAGCATCAACGCGGAACATGTTTCCACAGCAAGAGCTGTTAACGCCTCTAAGGTTCAGTAATTGATAAATTTAATTACTAAAAAAACGTACATTTGATGGGTGATAATATGCCAGATGTTTCCTTAACTAAAGTTGAGTTCTTGCCAAAGCATGATCTAGATGAATTAGAGAAAAAAATTGTAGACTTGCTAAAAGACTTTGAAAGAAAACACAAGGGAATATTCACGTATGCTGAAATAGAAATAATAAAGAAAGAGTGAAATGATGCGGACGGTAAACAGATTTAATAAATGGTGTTCATGAACGTTAGGCTAACTTAACACTTTGATAACAAGCTTCCTTCCTTCTTCCAATATTTTCTGCAATTTCTCCTTGCTAGGTGATTCTCCATATATCCGAAAAAGTGGTTCTGTCCCCGAAGGTCGGATGAGCAACCACCCTCCATCTTCCAGAATAAGCTTTAACCCATCTATCCTGTTGACATTTAATATCCTTATCCCTGCTATACGCGCTGGAATGTTTGAAGAGAGCCTTTCCATGGCAACATGCTTCAGTTCTTCTGAACATGCAACATCAATTCGTCCACCAACCAATAGCCCATACTCTTTTTCTAATTCTTTAAGCAGTTCCGCCAAGGTCCTTCCACTTTCGGCAATCAGTTCAGCCACCTTAACACCTGTAAAAACGCCGTCTTTATCAGGAATATGTCCTTTAAAACTTATGCCACCACTTTCCTCCCCCCCAATAACAACATCTTTTTCGCGTAAATATTGCCCTACAAATTTGAAGCCTACAGGCACCTCATATACAGGAAGCCCGTACTTCTTAGCGATTCTGTCAAGAAGATGAGTTGTTGCCACGGTGCGTACGACTCCGCCTATTTTTCCACTTTTAATGCTATATTCAAATAACAATGGAAGAAGCTGATCTGCAGCTAAATAAGCACCATTACTATCGTATACTGCCAAGCGATCAGCATCACCATCCGTAGCCAATCCCAAGTCTGCATTAAGACTAACAACTTTTTCCTTCAACTCTGCAAGAAATTCAGGAAGAGGTTCAGGGCGTCCTCCGCCAAAATTAGGATCAACCTTATTATGAATAACCACAACCTCGCATCCGAGACCGTGCAAAACGCGGTCTAGATATCCACGCGCGGTTCCGTACATTGCGTCAAAAACTACTCGAAGCCTAGCCTTTCTGAACACTTCTAAATCTAACTGTCTTCTAACAAATCTTATGTAAGGTCCTGTCGGATCAATCCATTTTAATAGACCACGACGAGTTCCAACCGTTGTTGGAAGTTCCTTTATTTTACGTTCCTTGAAAATTCTATCAACATTGTAAGTAATTTCTTCAGTAGTTTCCGGTAATGCAGGACCTGCATACTCTGGAATGTACTTGATACCGTTCCATTCTTGAGGATTATGAGAAGCTGTAATCATCACTGCACCAGCAGCCTTTCTATGTAAAACCTCAAAGGCTGTTACAGGAGTAGGAGCGTCTCTTTTAGTGATGTACGTTGGAATATCATTTCCCAACATGACCTCGCATACACTTTCTGCAAACTGGCGTGAACATTTTCGAGTATCATATCCTACTACGACGCCTCTGTCCTTTAGGCGATGGGACTGGACATAATCAGCTATGCCCTGAGCTACAATTTTTACATTATCAAAGGTGAACTCTCTGTTTATGATGCCGCGCCAACCATCTGTTCCGAAACTAATTTCAACCATAACGCCCTTACTCTCATTCCTTGATCAAAAGCTCTTTCATCTCTTTCATGTAAAAACAATCCGCATCACTCCAATTCTATCGACGCATTCTTATATTAACGGTCTTTTGCTCACTTTGCAACACATGTAAGTAGGAGTTAAGGATAAATATACTTATAATAAAAATGGTAGAGGCACATGCTGTAGGTGAAACAAATTGAGGATTGGATTTTTCGTTTGGGAATATCCGCCAAAACTTGTTGGCGGGTTGGGTACATATGCAGAGTACATAACTCACGAGTTTGTCGAGTTAGGTCACGACGTTACGGTTTTCACACTTAATCCCGGAGACTTAAATACGCGAGAAGTGCTAAAAGGAGTTGAGGTTCACCGGCCTCTTATAGCTGACGCAAGCAACGTCTTTCCAATGTTTGTTACTGAGGATCTTAGAAGATGGGGAACGAACATCCGCTTCTTTAATGACATCTTCATCTATAATGTTCTCAGCGCCACCAAATTCATTAATGGGCTAATCAAAAGGCAAGAGTACAAATTTGACATTGTGTGTGTTCACGACTGGTTAAGCAGCATAGCCGGCTTAATAATCAAAAATGAAACAAAAATTCCAGTTGTTTTTCACGTCCATAGCACAGAGTGGGGAAGAAGCGGAGGACAAGGGTCGGAGGTTGTTTCGCATCTTGAATGGGCTACTGCACAAGCAGCTGATAAGATAATAACCGTCAGTCACGCAATGAAAGATGACTTAGTGCGTCACGGTTGGCCTCAACAAAAAATAAGCGTTGTATGGAACGGCGTAGATCCAATACGTTATGATCCACAAAACTGCAAACCTGAAGATGTAAAGAAGATCAGAGAAAAATACAAGATTCCAGATGATTGGAAAATGCTTCTGTTCCTTGGGCGGTTAACATGGGTGAAAGGAGTTAAAAACCTAATGCAAGCCATGCCAACGGTCTTGAAAGATTATCCACAAACAAAACTTGTAATTCTAGGCAAAGGCGAAGAAGAGAAAGACATAGAAGAAACAGCAGCAAGACTTGGAATAAACGGCAACATCGTTTGCCGCTTTGAATTTGTTCCAGAAAACGAGCGAATACTACATTACGCCGCAGCAGATGTTTGCGTCTTTCCCTCAGTCTACGAACCCTTCGGCATAGTCAGCCTAGAAGCAATGGCCATGGCAAAACCAATCGTTGTCGGAGCCCACGGAGTGGTAGGCTTCAGAGAGCAAGCAATCTCCTCAGGCCCAGATCAAACAGGCATCCACGTTAATGGCGAAGACCCAGCTGACATAGCATGGGGAATAAAAGAAGCCTTCAAAGACCTGCAAAGAGCCAGAACATGGGGAGAAAACGGAAGAAAAAGAGTGCTGCAATACTTCACATGGAGAAAAACAGCGGAGCAAACATCAGAGATATACGAAACACTCATTTAAAACGCAACTCATTATTGTGTGCATAACCGCACTGGTTCCTCATTTAATTTTTAGAGAAAACTACATGCGAGAGTGATGTTTAATTTAGAATTCAAACCTATATAATGTGAAGATAAATATGGTTAGTAAAAGGCTGGTTTTGGGTCTGCTTATGATAATCTGTTTTGCATTGAATGTAACGTTTGTTCGCGCGCGTGGAAACCCAAAAAATAGACGCACAACCGAAAGAAGCTCAAAACTCTTTTAGTGAAGCTTTTCTCCAGAGAAAAGGTTCAGTGCCGAGGGCCGGGTTTGAACCGGCGACAACCCGGTCTTCAGCCGGGCGCTCTCCCAGGCTGAGCTACCTCGGCTAATTTTGGAATAACCTCGGAGATTTTTTAACGTTTCGTTACTTACGCTTCCTGAAGAATAGAAGCCTATCTTTTTCGCAGACATATTCAAAGCCCACTTCAAGTAGAGCTTTGATTTTTTCCGGATTGCTTGCAACTTTTACTGTAAAGTCATCGTTGCACGAATTGCCGAATATTGCCCGCTCAACGGTTATGTAGATTTCCGTGTTTTTAATGCTATTATGTCCCAGGAAGTCATTGACGTAGTATGGATCTTTGGTTTTATGGTAACCAAAAATGCCCATACTAACAGAACTCATGAAGAAATACCTGCTAAACGACTCAAAGAAGGGTTATACTGCTGAGGCAAGATCAACCTATAACAGGCGCATAATTGAATACCTATAAGGGCTTGAAACCCAAACTTTTTCTGCAAAGCCCTAAAACTTGTGAAGCGTTGTGAGAATACCTATATGGACTTGAAACCCTGTCAACTTTCGTTAGTTGCTGTTAAAAGAAAGGTGTTTATTTAGAAAAAATTTGAGTGGTATTGTGCTCTTTGTTTTATTCTGAAATTTTTCTTGTTTGTGACAATTTCTTGAATTAGAGTTTAATTAAAGGTTTGTTTCAGCTTTTCTTTTATTTTTGCGGCAACAGGACAAGAGGCTGAAGGTAAGCCTGACTCCTTCATCTTCTTTTAATCTTTTTAGATTGCTATTATGATGGTTTTAGGGTCTTTTTCAGAAGCCATAATTGTGTAATCGTTTTCATCAAGATGATAGAAATCATATATTTTCTTGGGAATTACGATGCCATGCTTGTTTTGTCCGCTAACCACTTTAACCTGTGTTTTTTGTTGATTAGACAATGTAGTAGCGGATGACTTTCTCCATGCCTTTTGGCAGTGCCTGCCCAGCTGCGAGTTCTTCGGCGTATTTGGCGATTACTGGCTGGAACCGCGCTATGTCCGTGAATGTGACTAAGCCCACTAGCTTATCGTCCTTCATGACAGGCAGCTTTTTAATTTTCTTCTCGATCATGAGTTCAACAGCATCCTCCAAGCTTGTTTCCGGATCCACAACTATCAGCGGCTTCGACATGACATCCTTCACAAGCGTATTATCTGGATTTTTTCCCTCAGCCACAACTCTTCTGAGGATATCCCGTTCAGTCATTATGCCAGCCACTTTTCCGCCATCCATCACGGGAAGGCAGCCTATTCCAAAATCGTTCATTCTTTTAACTGCCTCGCGCACGCTCGTATTCGCATCCACAACAACCAAATCAGTAACCATAACATCCTTAACCTTAAGCAACACACATCCCAAAACCAGTTTAGCTACTCGGCGAATAAAAACTCTCCGTCCACTTCCATCATTACCTTGCGCGCGCATCTGATTCATGGGTTAAGGCGGCAAAGAAATAACGGTTAAAGACCACTGAAGAGGCTGCTCAGCGCCCTCATTAAGACGTAGCCTATAAACGCTGAATCTAAAAAGCACAAAACAATCAAGCTTCTCTCAATTTTTTGTTCGATTGAAGCGCCCTCTTTTTCCATACTTAAAGCCTCGCTTACAAAAAGTTTCTATGTATGTTAAGGAAAGACTTTATGAAGTAAAAATAAGTATCTGAAATTCTATACAGAGCAAAGATTATCAGAACTAGCTCGCAGAGGGGCTATATGCGAAAAGGGCCCGTAGTCTAGCTGGTTAGGACGTCGCCCTCACGCGGCGAAGGTCGCCGGTTCAAACCCGGCCGGGCCCACTGAACTTTCTCTTTTTCAAAAAGAGAACCTTCGCTAAGAGAAAAGGGCGTATTATGGGCTTGTTTGGGTTTTGTTTTTTGTTTGGGGCTTGTTTTAGGCTTAGCGCATGCTGTTCCTAATATGCGGATGCGGTTATTCTAATGAAGCATGCGGAAGCTTTAGCGATTGGCGAAGCCATGAGATTCGACCATCTAGGGCTTGTAAACTGCAGCTTCCACAAGGTTTTAAAGGACGGCAAACTCGTAGCAGAAATCACAATTGCCATTTCGTTTGTGTGATAGAAATTTCATACTGTTGAACGATATCAGGGTGAGGACTTTATATTTCTGATAGTTGATTGATTAGTTGAAGGGCTTTTCTTCCTTTTTCTGTGATCTGGTAGTGTAGAAAGTCGTGATTTCCAACTTCTTTCACTATTACAGATATGAGTTCAACCTTTTTTAATTCTTTAAGCCGCATGGTTCTTGTTCTGTCGTTGGGGCAATGTTTCTTTAACTCAGCATATCTTAGCGGTTTTTCATTTAAGGCTAAGAGGATTTCAATTGTGTAATTCTTCGTCAGCAACTTGGCAATCTTGTATTTATTCAAGCTAACCATTCTCAGTAATTCAAACATTATATGTAATGTGAGAGGTATGCTGCTTAATATTGAGTTCGGTATCAAATTGTATTGATGTTGTACTGTTAATTCACAAACTTTAAATTAGTAAAGTTGACTATAATTTTCTGTCAGCGTTAGAATGGGATAAGAGTTCAATGCGTTTCATTCTATTTTTGCTGGCTGAAGGTTATCATATTGGAAACTCGTTTAAAAATGAAGAATTCGGTTCAGCTTGAAAAGGAGTTCAACATTCTTCTCCGCAGAGTATTGGATGAGGGTTTTGAAGGCATAAGCGGCAAGTTTGCTCCAGTCATTTATTATTTACTGCGTCGAAATTATGGTGTTAAAGAAGGAGATGAACACAAGCATACAGCTGAGCTTTCAGCATGCCTAAGAGAAGTGTTTGGTTCAGAGGGACAGAGAATAATTGAAAGGCTTTTAACCCAAAAAATTTGCAAAGAACTTAATATGAATGAAGAACAATGTGACTTGATGTTGAAGATGGAATTCACTGCAAGGATAGAGTATGCAAAAAGAAAATACGTGCGTGGAAGAAGGTCTCTGAAGTAACGGGTTAACGAATTTTTGAAATATATTCCTTAATCATCCAGAACTAAGGTTCGGAAAGGCTGCGCGTGTGTTCGTGACTGGTAATTGAGTTTGCAAATCTTTAAATTGGTGTTTTGCTGATTGTTGCTTGAAGCATATGTTTTTCTCATCGAAGAGGAATGAGAAATGCGTTTTTTAATTGCTGCTTTAGCGGTCACTTTTTTTAGTTCTTTCTGTTATTGTGTCTGATTCAAACTTTTCTGCTGGCGGGGTTTTTGAGCAAGATGTGAAAATTGGTGCATACAATTATATTTGGTGGGGTTTTGCCATCACCGCCATATAGGAATCACTGGAATGAGTCCGTTAAGGGCACACCTTTTCTGGGCGAATATAATTCAAGTGATCCTGAAATTGCTGATAAACACATCATATTGGCCAAGCAGCATAAAATTAGCTTCTTTGCAGTTTCATGGCTCGGAACATCTGAATGGTATGACCATCGCTATATTGATGAGCAAAATCTAAAAGGCGGTTTTTTAAAAGCCAGCCATTTAAGCCAATTTAATTTTTGCCTTTACTATGAGTCAAAAATAATTTTAGATTCCGTTTATGACATGTATGTAAACTACCACTATTCTGACCCTAAATATTCAACTCCAGCTGATTTTTTCAAAGGCGTTTTTATCAATGACACCATGTATGCAGCTGAGAACTACTTTAATCATCCAAGTTACTTGCATGTTGACGGAAAACCCGTCTTTTTCATCCATAATTTGCCAAACCTTTATCAAAACTTGTCCGACACCGTCGTGAAAGGATTGTTCGATGACGCAAGGTCACAACTGCGCCAAAAACATGGCGAGGAAGCTTATTTCGTTGGCGATTTAGGCAGCGAACCAGATGTTAAAAAAGAATCTGAAAAAGTGTTAAATTGGACATATTCTATGAACGCTACTACAAGTTATCTTTTCTCACCATCTAATGTGTCGGATTCTGTGTTAAATGACGCTGAGACTTACTATCCTGAGTGGCTTTCATTTATGAACAAAAGAGGCATGCAGTTTATTCCAAACGCCTATCCAGGATTTAATAACACTAATTGCGAAGGTGTAATTGACCCTGTTGAGTTGTCCCCCAACGAAACAATGTTCAGAGAAATGCTAAAAACAGCAATAAAATACGCTGACAACAACTTGAAAATTGTCATGGTAACTTCATGGAACGAATGGAAAGAGGCTACAGCAATAGAGCCATCAATGGAATTTGGAGAACTTTTTCTTCACACAATTTATGACGTTGTTCCAGAATTTCCAACATTACTCATTCTGCCAACGTTCATAATAGTCACACTCATAACGATTGGGATTAAAACGAAGTATTTCAGAAGATGCAGCTCAAATAAGCATGAGGACATCTACGGTGAAGAAGTATATCATAAGGCTCAAAGTGGCTTAGCTTAAAACTTACTGAGAGTTGCAGGGCGTGGGCTGTTTCCTTCATATGTTTCTCTACAAATGCTTGCAATGCGCGCGTATGGTTGGAGTGGCAAGGTTCATTTGAGAGTTACAATAATGAACTTTTGGTGAAGAATTATGAAGCGTGATTTTGTATCAGTTATATTTACTACTTTGAATGAGGAGAGATATATTGGCAGAACTTTACGTTCTCTTAACAGAATCTTGCATTTGTGTGGAATTAACGCTGAGATTATCGTTGTAGATAGTAGCGACAATAACTTAACCCTTCAGATTGCAAGTCGTTTTGCCGACAGGGTTTTCAGATTTGGTGAAAGGGGAGTTTCGAAGGCGAGAAACTTTGGAGCGTCAAAGGCTCGTGGGGACATCCTTGTCTTCATGGACGCTGACTCTATCCCTCAAGCATGTATTTTCCAAGACTTGCTGGAAGCTTTTAAGGAGCAAAATGTAGTTGCAGCCGTGACATGTGTGCATACCTACGACGAAAAACCTACACTTACACAGAGAATCTTCTATATGTTTGACATAGCTTTCATTAAAAGCTGCAGAATTGCTCCATTTTTGCTAAAATTCTATAATAGAGGGGACTTCTTTGCGGTAAGGAAGAGTATGTTTTTAAAAGCTGGAGGGTTTGACCCAAAACTTAACATCATGGAAATAACAGACCTCATAACGAAAATCTTAAGCATGGGCAAAGTGGTCGTTCTAAATAAACCAGTTTACGAGTCAAGCAGAAGATTAAAAAGTTGGGGGTTCTTGAAAAGTCATATTTACTGGTGGAAAAACTACCTGTCCTATCACCTCTTCAAAAAACCATTTGAAAAAATTTATCCAATAGTTAGATAACCGCTATAATTTGTTTCAAATATACTATTCCTTTATCAATAGCTTTTCATAGTGCGCAACACCAAAAGAAGGCAGAAAAATGACGAGGGAGCTTAAAATGATCCTAACTGGAAAAACAATTAAGGACGTTGAAGTCCTTTTTGTGTGAGCTTCGTGTCTAAGCCTGAAGGTGAGGAGCGAGGCTGTGGAGCTTTACTTGGAAACTTTAACTGAAGAGGAGAAGAAAGAGCTCCTTCGGCAACGGGTTGTTGGAATACAGAAAGTGAAGGCACCTGACTAAAATTAAGCCGTTCCCCGCCTAGAAGATAATTAAGGTTCTTGAGAAAACTGGTTTTAAGATAATGCGCCAAAAAGTCTCACACGTCATTATGATGAATGAAAAAGGAGTAAGAGTGGTCATTCCAGTACACCCTGGGAAAAATGTAAAGCCAGGCTTAATCAGAGCCACAATAAAGAGGCAAGTCTTAAAAGAGAAGAATTCTTCAAACTTTAGCGCGCGCCTAAAATCATCATAAACGCCACAAAACTTAACGCCGAAGGGAAGCAAGCAGCGCACATATTTTCTTAGCGTATTCCATTCTATCCTTAACGGTTTTTGGTCGGAGCTGCTTTTTTCAAGCCAAATTTTAAAAATCTCCAAATTTACGGCTTCTTCGCTTACCTCACGCGGCGAAGGTCATTCAAACCCGACAGAGCCCGCTAGCGGCTAAGTTAACGTTTTAATTTTAAGGTTAGGCTGGCGACTCTTTTTCCAAGCGCGCGGCAATATTCAAGTTCTTTTTTGTTTGGCGATTCTACGGCTACTGCGCCATAGTGTTTGTTGTCTGCTCTTCCTTGAATGATCATGCCGTGGATTAGCATGGCTTGGAGTATGGATAATAGCGTTGTTTCTGCTCCTGTCGCTGTTCCACCTGAACTTGTAAAGGCTGCGCCTACCTTTCCTTCAAGTTTTCCATGAATTTTAACAGATTTGTCTATGAGCGCCTTTATTTTTGCCGACATTTGCCCATAATATGTTGGTGAGCCAAATATTATTCCATCAGCCTCTAATAAATCGTTAAGGCTCGTTTGGTCAACCTTCTTGACAGAAGCCTCGACGCCTTCTATTTGCCTTACGCCTTCAGCGACGGCAAACGCCATTTTCTCGGTATTTCCAGTTTGCGAATCATAAACAACCAAAACTTTCGCCATGTGGCAACCCCCAACTATAGTATTACTGTTTCAATTTTAAACTTGTCTAACAGCTAGAATGGTCGAATAGAAGATTTTTCCACAAACTATAAGTGTTTAAACAGAGAAATCTCGTGAGGAGAATGGTGGATTAGGCTCGAAGGGAGAAAGGAGAGAAGGGAGGAAAAATTTTCTCCCACCATTCTCCTCACACATTCTTCATTATGCATGCGTATGTTGGATTTAAACTTTTCTTTAAATTTCAACTACAACTTTTGAAAATCTCTTTTTAAAATGGTTTTTCTAAAGGTTTTGGCTTGCTGCTTGTCTTATTTCTTCTTTGAATTTTTCGGTTTCCATGAAAAATGTTCGTATAGGCTTAGCATTTACTATAAGTCACCAGTTTTTGCGTTTTATGGATTCTTCTGGTTTTTCCCATTCATTTATCATCTCAATCTTGATGTGCGGTGCCGCTTCCTCTATAATTTTTCTTATTTTTTCTGCAAATGGATAGCTGAATTGGCAAACTGGTCCATAAAAGCTTACCACCTTATTCCTGTCTTCTGGTAATGGTTCATACTCTCCCAAGGGCTTGACTGGTTCATATTTGCCTTCCACCTGGAAGTACATTACATCCCCTTCTGGCGCTGGGCAAAAACCGTTTTTTCTGTAAAATTGTGGCATGGGAAGAAATTCGCCAGTGTTAAACGCTTTTGCCAAAATGAATTTGCATGGCTTGTTGCCTAAACAACTCCTTTTATGCTTTACATCGTAAATGACACTCTGTAGAAGCTTTGTGCCTATTCCAAGTTTCTGTGCCTCAAGTGTTGGATTGTAAATGCAGTTTATTGCTAGAACATTTTTACGCTTATGAATTCTGGTCACATCCGCCTCTTCTGGGTAATACAATATTTGGGCAGCGGGCTTATTCTTGTAGTATGCAATTTTTGCACACGACCCATATCCTGTAAGCATTTTGCGAAGCCAATTTTTCTTTAGTTCAACGCCCTGCCTGTAAACTGGGTCGCTGAGCCTTTTTGAAGAACAGACATAAATGAGGTCATCTATGTTTGATTCTTGGAGATTTTCAATTCTTATGTCACTTTGCATTTTAGAGAGTTGCTCCAAGCTAAGCTTTGGCAAATTGCCTTATAATTTCGTCTGCTGTTAACAGCTTCGCATTGTAAACATTTTCCATATATTTTAAGCCTTGTTCGTGGTCTTCTTGTGTAAAGGCTTCAACGCAGTCTTTTGCAACTATTATTTTGTATCCCCTGAAGAAGGCGTCTGCCGCCGTGTGTCTAATGCAAATGTTTGTATGCAACCCCGTTAGAATGACCGTTTTCACTCCTTTACCGTCGTATAGACTTCTTAGAAGTGGATCCAAGCCTGTTTCGTAAAAGCCGCTGTATGTTCTCTTTTCAACCACGTAATCCTTTTCTGCGGGTTTGAGTTCCGGGATGACTTCTGCCCCCTTTGTGCCTTTTATGGCGTGTTTTCCCCATTTGTGGACAACTTCAACATCTTGCGGATAATGGGCATCATTACTGTAGATGACTGGCACATTGTGTTTGCGGGCTGCTTCAACCAGTTTCTTAATCTTTGGAATTATTTTTTCGGCTCGTTCGCATTTCAAGTCTCCGGTAACAAAATCATTGAGCATATCGATTACTATTACAGCTATTTTCTCCACTTCAGTTTCCTCTCAACCTATTAAATTTGTGCGCCATCAACCCTATTTGTTTTGCCTTCCAATTTAGTGCTAAACTTCTAAGAAAATCCCTGTTTTAACGAAGTTTTTGCATCCTTTTCCAGTAATTTCCACGATATCCTCTATTCTGACTCCGCCTATTTCTGGGTCGTAGAGTCCAGGTTCAACCGTTACAACGTTGTGTTCCTCTAGGGCAAACTTGTAGAACTCGCTTAGGCTTGGTCCTTCATGCACCTGCAAGCCTACTCCGTGGCCTAGTCCATGTGTAAATCCTTTCGTTACTTGTTTGCCCCCTCTTGTTGTCGCGTATCCAGCCTTTTCTATTACGTTGCAGCATATGTTATAAGCCTCGCTTCCTTGAACACTTGCTTTTATTGCGTCTATTGAAGCGTTTCTTGCCTCAAAGACTGTTTCAAACATTTTTTTAACTTCTTTTGAGGCTTTTCCTTTAACGATTGTTCGTGTCATGTCCGTGTAGTAGCGTTTTCGAATGCTTTTTGGGAAAATATCTAGAATTATCGGCTGGTTTGCCATCAATTCGTCTTCTGGGTCTCCAGAATAGTGTGGATCAGCTCCCTTCGGTCCACAAGCAATTATTGCTTCTTCTTCTACCGCACATCCATCGTCAAGGAACTCGTGTCCAAGGATAGCCCTAACTTTGCCAACTTTCAAAACTTCCTTCTTCCCATCAATCTTCGTGACAAGTCTTCCTTCATCGTCAACATCAGCATCTGCAATCAACTCTATAACCTTCTTTACTGCGTTGTCAACGGCTGCTTGAACAGCCCTTATTTCGCGTATCTCATCAGGCTCTTTTGTTTCCCTTGCTTTTTCAATGACGTCGAACATTGGTATTACGGTTAAGTCTTCTCTTCTAAGGGCGTCCGCAATAATTGTTGGAAAGTTTGGTGGTACGCAGATTTTTGTGTCTATGCCAAACTCTTTTTTGGCAACGTTTGCGACGAATTTTAGGTTGCCAATTTTTGGGTCTGACGCTGATTTGGTTATTTCGTAAAGGTTGTAGTCCATGTACGAGCGTACATCTTTGATCATTGACTCTTTTTTTGCGCGTGAATACTCCATTTGACTTACCACAATTGTTGGTTCTTCGCCGACTTTTTTCAGGTATATGAATGGGTCTGGAGCCAAGAATTTTGTCAAATAATACATGTTTGCCTCTTTTGCACTTTCAGAATAGAGAAAAATCGCGTCAGCCCCTTTCTCCACGAGTATCTTGTCAATATCTTTTCTCAAGTTTTAACACCCCTATCGCTGACCATGTGAAGCTTCTTATTAGTTGTTTATGGTAAAAGAATTTTTGCTTCAGCCACCGCTCACTATTGGCAATAAAACCACATGATCTCCATTTTTGAGTTTAGTTTCAACCCCTTTAAGCTGATTCAGTAAATAACCGTTCACGGTGACTATGTAGTTTGACTTTACATCTGTGCCCTTCTTTTCATAAATGGCGTTTTTGAAGGGTTCACCATATTTTTCTGAAAGAAACATTAGCAAGTCGGCGATTGAAGAATCATCCTTAATCTCCACTTCCTCCTCCCCCTTCACAGAGCCAATTACATTTCTTATGTGACCAATGTATTCAACTTTAACCTTCACGTTTAGTCACCTATGCTTCGCTATTATATTTTGATGCTGGTTTCTATTTATCCGTTTCAGTTGCTGGCAATTCTTTTATTCCGCATGTCCAATCTAGTTTTTAGGTGCTTTAAAGTGTTTGATGTAAAGAAACTCGAAGAAACTCGGAAATCTAAGGAGAAATGGGAGAAAGAAACAGTTACCCAAAGTTTTAAAAAGATGCCTGAAAGAGGCGAATTCTCAACAAGCTCTGAAACTCCAGTCGCGCGTGTTTACACTCCACTCGACATTGCCAAGATTGATTATTTGCGCGATTTGGGTTTTCCAGGCGAATATCCATTCACCCGCGGCGTTTATCCAACCATGTACAGGGCGAGATTTTGGACTATGAGGCAATATGCAGGATTCGGAACTGCTGAACAAACGAACAAGCGTTTTAAGTATCTGCTTGAGCATGGGCAGACTGGCTTAAGTGTTGCATTTGACTTTCCAACGCAGGTTGGCTATGACTGTGACCATCCAATGGCTGTCGGCGAAGTTGGAAAAGTGGGCGTAAGCGCTAGCACATTACGTGACATGGAAATACTATTTGAGGGCATACCCCTAAACAAGGTTACGACTTCTATGACTATTAATGCACCTGCAACGGTTCTGCTCGCCATGTACATCGCTGTTGGACAAAAACAAGGCGTTGAACAAGCCGAGCTGGGTGGAACTGTTCAGAATGACATTTTGAAGGAGTACGTTGCGAGGGGCATGTACATTTTCCCGCCAAAGCCGTCTATGAGGCTTGTCACAGACATTTTCGAATATTGTTCTAAACACATGCCTAAATGGAACACCATAAGCATAAGCGGCTACCATATCCGCGAGGCAGGCGCAACAGCAGTTCAAGAGGTTGCTTTCACTCTTGCAAATGCAATTGCTTATGTGCAAGCAGCAATCGACAGAGGTTTAGATCTTGACAAGTTTGCGGGTCGACTCTCCTTCTTTTTCGCGGCGCATAACAATTTCTTTGAGGAAATAGCCAAATTCCGTGCAGCGAGAAGGCTTTGGGCAAAGATAATGCGGGAACGTTTTAACGCAAAAAACTCAGCCTCTTGGATGCTGCGTTTTCATACTCAAACTTCCGGCGTGGCTTTAACGGCTCAGCAGCCATACAACAACATTGTTCGCGTTGCCCTTCAAGCGCTTGCAGCCGTCTTAGGTGGAACTCAATCTTTACACACAAACTCTTTCGATGAGGCCTATGCCCTTCCAAGCGAGCAAGCCGTGACGATCGCGCTTAGGACGCAGCAGATAATTGCCTACGAGAGCGGAGTGGTTGACACTGTTGACCCATTGGCTGGTTCGTATTATGTTGAGTACTTGACGAATGAGATTGAGGATAAAGCCCTAAGATACATTGAGAAGATTGACGAGATGGGCGGGGCTGTCTCTGCTATAGAGAATGGCTTTATGCAGAGGGAAATAGTTGAAAGTGCCTACCGCTTCCAAAAGGAGGTTGAATCAAAAAGGCGAATAATTGTCGGCGTAAATGAATTCATAAGCGAGGAGGAAACCCCGATAAAGATTTTGCAGATAGACCCTGAAATTGAAAGGAGTCTTGTTGAACATCTAAAACAGCTGAAGCGACAGAGGGATAAAGTGCAAGTGGAAGAGGCTTTGAGTGGGCTGCGGGGAGCTGCTGAACATGAAAATGAGAATCTTATGCCCTACATTATCCAAGCTGTAAAGGCTTATGCCACATTGGGCGAAATATGTGACACGCTTAGGGAGGTTTTCGGTGAATACAAGCCTTCAACAATATTTTAGTCGATTATGAATAGTGGTTCGCCCTCGCTTACCGATGAGCCTTCATAAGTATAGATTTCGCGAACTGTTCCAGCTTTTGGTGCTGTAATTTCGTTTTCCATTTTCATGGCTTCAAGTATGCACAATACTTGACCAGCCTTAACCGATTCACCTTTTTCAACTTTAACTGAAAGGATTTTTCCAGTCATGGGTGCAACCACGGCGCCCTCGGCAACTTGCCTTGCCATGGCAGGCGCTTTTGTTGATGTCGCTTGGGAAGGCTTAAAAACCGTTAGTTCTGGCTTTTTCAAAGGAGTTTTAACTTCAACCTTGAATGTAACTTCTTCAACCTTCATTTGCGCTGGCTTTTCCACTTCAATTTTGGGCAACTCCACACGGTAGTGTTTGCCGTTCACACTTATTGAGAAGCTATTTTCGAAACCCAATTTTTCGTTTGGCAGTTCAACGCTTATGGATTTATCTTCAATTTTCACGGTGAAAGTTTTTTCTCCAGTTTTTGCTACTTCGACTTTTTTGGGTTTACCGTCCACGAACACTTCGTACGTTGGCATTTTATGCACCATGCCCAGCTAAGCTTTGTCTGCCAGCAAGCACCCACGGCGATGTGAGACCTTTCACTCTTGTAGGTGTCAATGCCTTAACTCTACTTACACTTGTCATGTAAGTCGCGATTGCCGCTGAAAGTGCGGCAACTTCTTCAAGTTCTGCAATCCGTTCTGACGGTATCCCCGTTTTTGTCTCTTTTCGTTTTGCTCTTCTCTTTTTGAAAAATTCTAAGGCTACTTGTGGGAAAAGCGCGTAGGTTAACTTGTCCTCCTCACTTTCAATGTATGGCTTAACATCTTCAGGTATTTTGTCCAATGCTGGTTCTAGGAGGTCTGCTGGCCGACAGGTTATAGGCTTTTCTTCTCCAATAATTTTCTTTTTCACTTTTGGGTCTATCGGCGCTGGTGGTTTTCCATACAAACCCTTCACGTAATCTTTTATCTCTTTGGGCACTATACCGTAACGTTTACCTGATAAGACGTTAAACACTGCCTGTATGCCCACAAGCTGGCTTGTTGGTGTGACAAGTGGTGGATAGCCCAGCTCCTTCCTAACTTTTGGGACTTCCTCCAAAACCTCTTTAAGTTTATGAAGTGCGTTTTGCTCTTTTAGTTGTTCCAGGAGGTTGGAGAACATTCCGCCTGGTATTTGGTGAACTATTATTGATGCGTCAACCCTTTCTGCCTTTGGGTCTATAAGCCTCAGCGGGTCATAGTATTTCTCGCGGATTTCCCTAAAGTATTCGCCTATCTCATAAAGCAGCTGCATGTCCAAGCTTGGGTCATACGGCGTATCCTTTAAAGCTGCGACTATCGACTCGACTGGTGGCTGTGATGTGCCCCATGCGAGCGGTGAAAAAGCTGTGTCTATTATGTCTACTCCAGCGTCGCATGCGCGGAGATACGTCATCATGACCATGCCGCTTGTGCTATGCGAATGCAGATGCACCGGTAAGCCAACTTCCTTTTTAAGAGCCTTTATCAGCTCATAGGCTGGTTGTGGCGCAAGCATTCCAGCCATGTCCTTTACGCATATTGAGTCACATTCAAGCGCAGCCAGTTCCTCTGCAACTTTCACGTAATAGCTTATTGTGTGCACAGGGCTTATCGTATAGCATATTGTGCCCTGAGCGTGCTTGCCGACTTTTTTAACGGTTTTTATGGCAACCTCCATGTTCCTTACATCGTTCAACGCGTCAAAAATGCGGAATATGTCTATACCGTTTTCCACCGCCCTTTCAACAAATTTTACAACCACGTCGTCTGGGTAATTGCGATAACCAACAACATTCTGTCCGCGGAGAAGCATTTGAAGAGGCGTCCTTTTCACATACCTTTTTAATGTGCGGATTCTCTCCCAAGGGTCTTCACCCAAATAGCGTATGCAAACGTCAAATGTGGCGCCTCCCCACATCTCAAGTGAGAAAAACCCAACCCTATCCATTTTCTCCGCTATCGCTGCCATAATGTCTCTGCGCATCCTAGTAGCCATCAATGATTGATGTGCGTCACGGAAAGTCGTATCAGTAATTTTAACAGGCTTCGAAGCTGCTAAATTTGATACCCCCTTCTGGTGTCTTCATCCATGCTTGCTAGAGAATGGGAGAAGCGCCTATTAATTTATAATGGTATGTTTCCATGTTTTCTTGATGGTCTTGGCTCACGTTTTGTCGCTAAACTCTCAAGTGCGCTTATCAGCTTCGGTCTTGTCTCTGCTGGTTCTATGACTTCGTCTATGTAGCCTTTCTGGGCTGCCACATAAGGATTTGCAAATTTCCTACGATATTCACTTACAAGCTCCACGCGTTTTTGCTGAGGGTCTTTTGCTTCCGCTATTTCTTTGCGGAAAATTATGTTTATCGCGCCTTGCGGTCCCATAACTGCAATTTCGGCTGTTGGCCATGCATAGTTTATGTCTGCACCTGAGTGTTTTGAGCCCATCACATCGTATGCCCCTCCATAGGATTTTCGCAGTATAACCGTTATTTTCGGTACTGTTGCTTCGCAGTAAGCGTACAAAAGTTTTGAACCGTGGCGGATTATTCCGCCGTGTTCCTGCTCTATGCCTGGAAGAAATCCTGGCACATCAACAAAGGTTATTATTGGTATGTTGAAGCAGTCGCAGAAGCGTATAAAACGCCCAGCCTTCATGCTGCTGTTTATGTCCAAGGCGCCAGCGTAATGCATGGGCTGATTGGCAACTATGCCGACAACTTTGCCGTTTAGACGTGCAAAGCCGATAACTATGTTTTGCGCCCATAACTGTTGGATTTCGAAGAATTCGCCGTTGTCTACAACGCTGTAAATGACTTCTTTCACATCGTAAGGCTTGTCTGGGTCGCTTGGAAGAATTTTTGCAAGTCTCTCTTCTGTGCGATTCGGATCGTCTGTGGGCTCAACTGCTGGCGGGTCTTCCAAATAATTGTTCGGCAGATAACTCAGCAGCTTCTTTATGATTTGTATGCAGTTTTCCTCATCCTTCGCTATAAAATGAGCCACACCACTTGTTGTGGAGTGAACCATAGCCCCGCCCAAATTTTCAAAAGTTACTTCCTGCCCCAAAGCAGCTTTAACGACATCTGGACCAGTGATGAACATGTGGCTTGTCTTGTCAACCATTATGATGAAGTCCGTGAGTGCTGGCGAGTAAACAGCTCCTCCAGCGCATGGTCCCATTATGGCGCTTATCTGCGGGATAACACCAGAGGCTATTACATTTCTGAAGAATATGTCGCCGTAACCTGCTAGGCTTGCTACGCCTTCTTGTATGCGCGCCCCGCCGCTGTCATTTAAACCTATGACTGGCGCGCCAGTTTTTAGGGCTAAATCCATAAGTTTACAGACTTTTTTAGCGAACATCTCACCTAAAGAGCCGCCGAAAACCGTGAAGTCTTGGCTGAAAACGTAAACGAGTCTCCCGTCAATTGTGCCATAACCCGTTACAACGCCGTCGCTCAGAAATTTCTTTTCAGACATACCAAATTCCGTGCACTGGTGAACAACAAAACGGTCAAGCTCATTGAAACTTCCAGCATCCAAAAGCAAATCGATGCGCTCGCG
>Ga0315298_1003872_pt1 | contig 23057 bp, 24 predicted proteins | sample WHS_1_MG_FD_203077 | JGI IMG/M metagenome (GOLD analysis project Ga0315298, IMG submission 203077) | Extremophilic microbial mat communities from Washburn Hot Springs, YNP, Wyoming, USA - WHS_1_MG | ecosystem: Environmental > Aquatic > Thermal springs > Hot (42-90C) | place: USA: Wyoming...
AGAACCGAGACGACCAACGTCTGCGCCGCCTGGAAAGGGATAAAGGGAGGTGGCTTCGCCAATTTCAACCAACCATCACCTCGACGGCCAAGCCTATTGAGCCGCGGCGAATCCTCTCGACCCTCTCAAAGCTCCTGCCTCGGAACGGAGTGCTCGCAGTCGACCCAAGCTGGGCAAGGATCGGCATCCTCCAGCAACTGGGCATGCCGGGGGAGGGGCGTCTTTTCATCGTGGGAGGGGTTCTACCCATCGGTTGGAGCACGGCGGCTTGCCTTGGTATCGCGCTGGGGAGACCCGGTACTCAGGTGGTCGCCATCAGTGGGGATGGCGGGTTTCTGCTCAACCTCCAGTCCATCCTGACAGCGGTCGAATACGATCTCCCGATCCTTTGGATCGTCATCAACAACCAGGGTTATAATGCCCTCGATGTCCTGCAGAAGGCCTACTTCGGAAAGTCGGTGGGAAGCCGCTTCGAAAGGGTATCCACCGGAGAAGCGGTCCCTCCCGATTTTGTCGGGATCGCCAAGGCCCTCCACGCTCGAGGAGAGCGTGTGGAGGAGCCTGAGCAGATCGAGGCCGCTCTCAGGCGGGGTCTTTCGGCACGAGGGCCCTATGTGATCGACTTTGTTTCGAGCCCCTCGGGATCAAGGCTCGTCAGGACGGCACCTGTAACCTGGTCGTACTTTTGGGCCGCCCGTCGGCCCAAAGGCTTCAAGGTGGATTCGAAGGCATGAGCGATCCTCTCCTTCAGGTCGACAGGTTAGACGCCTTCTATGGCGATCTCCAGGTCCTCTGGACGATCCAGCTCGGAATCGGCACGGGTGAGATCGCAGCCCTGATTGGAGGAAACGGGGCTGGCAAGACAACGCTGCTTCGTTCCATTGTGGGGCTTCATCGGAACCGCACAGGGTCGATCCGGTTCCAAGGGGAGGAGATCTCGTCGCTTCCACCTCATAGCCTCATCTACCGGGGCCTTGCCGAAGTTCCTGATGAACGGGGCATCTTTCCGGATTTGACGGTGGAGAAAAACCTCCTTGTCGGAGCCTTTTCATTGAAAGACTCTCGGGCCCGACGGGAAGCTCTGCATTGGATTTACCAGGTCTTTCCGATCCTGGAAGAGAGACGCTCTTTCTTAGCCCGAAGCCTTTCCGGCGGAGAACAGCAGATGCTCGCCCTTGGAAAGGGCATGATCACACGGCCGACGCTTCTCTTGCTCGACGAGCCCTCCTCGGGCCTTTCCCCCTTGATGGTCAGCCGACTGATGGACCATATCCGAAGGATCCATCAAGAGGGAACAACCATCTTTCTTGTGGAACAGAACGTTCGTCATGCTCTGCGGATAGCCCATCAGGCCTTCGTGATGGAGAATGGAAGGATTGTTCTTCAGGGGCCGGCCGATCGGCTCTCAGAGGACCCCCGGGTCAAGAAGGCATATCTGGGAAGGTAGGAAAGGTTTCTCCATGTTGCTCCAACAGATCATCAACGGTTTCGTCATCGGAGCGATTTACAGCGTCGTCGGAGTGGGTTTCACTCTGATCTTCGGCATCATGCGTATCCTCAATTTCGCTTACGGCGAGTTCTACATGCTCGCCTCGTACGCGGCTTTCGTGGCCTACTCAGAGTTCCATCTCCCTCTTTGGCTCATCCTGCTTCTCACCATGACCCTCCTTTTCGCCATCGGGGCCCTTACCGAAAGAGGGCTCGTCAAGCCGGTTCGTGAGCGCACCGCAGACTGGTCCGTGCCGGTGATCATGGTCACTCTCGGCCTTCAGATCGTCCTGCAGAACGTGGTGCTCCTCGTCGCGGGAGGAACGTACCGAGGCGTTTCCGCGTACCTCATGGGAACTCTCGATCTCGAGTGGTTTGTCATCAGTTACGAGCGACTGATGATCCTTGGGGTCAGCGCTGGACTCCTTTTGGGAACCTGGCTCCTCATTCAAAAGACGAAGCTCGGTCTGGCCATGCTCGCCGTCTCTCAAAACCGTGAAGGGGCTGTTCTCTCCGGGATCCCCCTCCAGAGGGTCTATACCCTGAGCTTTGGCCTGAGCGCCGCTTTGGTAGCCATCCCCGGGGTCTTGCTCATGCCTTTGCTCTATGTCTACCCGACGGTGGGCCAGGTTCCCATCATGAAAGCTTTTGCTGTAACGCTCCTGGGCGGAATGGGAAACATCGAAGGCGCCATCCTGGGAGGGATCATCCTGGGCGTTTCGGAGACCATGGCTTCGGCTTATCTCTCCTCGTTGATCAAGGACGGCGTGGCCTTCGCCTTCATGATCCTCATCTTGCTTTTCTATCCCGCCGGTATCGGTCCCTATTTTCAACAGATCCGTCAGAAGGTGATCCGGCCATGACTCGCCTCGATCTTCGACTCTGTGCCGTCTCGCTCCTCCTCATCCTGATCTTTCCCCTCGTCGTCAAAGACGATTATTTAATTCATCTCCTCATCCTCACCGCCCTCTTTGCCCAGTCGGCGGCCTACTGGAACCTCCTGGACGGTTATTTGGGTCTCATCCATTTTGGCTACGCAGCCTATATTGGTATCGGTGCCTATACCTCTGCTCTTTCGGCGATGCATCTGGGCTTACCCCTCCCCCTCTGTATGCTCTTGGGAGGGCTCCTTTCAGGGATCCTCGGCGTTTTGCTCATCATCCCCTGTCTCCGGATGGTGACCTTCTCTACGGCCATCGTCACCTTAGCCTTTGGAGAGATCGCTCGCATTGCGGCAAGCTCCTGGACGACCTTGACCAAGGGCGAAATGGGCCTGTGGGGGATCCCTCCCCTCTTCTCAAGCCAGAGCAAACTGCTTTTCTTTTATGTCGGGTTCGGTCTTCTCCTGGTAGGATCCGTTTTGCTGAAGATCCTTCTCCGTTCGCGCCTCGGCCTGGCCGTGGTAGCCATTCGGGAGGACGAGATTGCTGCCTTCACGAGCGGGATCGAAATCAATCGCATTAAGCTCTTGATTTCAGGGATCAGTTGCTTCGTCGCCGGGGTCATGGGTGCATTCTATGCCCACTACATTCTCACCATCACCCCAGGGCTCTTCAGCCTGGGCTATACCATTCAGATCATGGCCATGTCGATGTTTGGCGGGAAGGGAACCTTTCTGGGACCGATCCTGGGAGCGTTTGCGTTGATCTTTTTGGGCGAAGGGTTTCGCTTCATGGAGGACTACCGCATGCTCATCTACGGTCTTCTGATCATCGGTGTGGTCATGGCCTTTCCTACGGGACTCGTGGGAGGGATCAACCGACTGAAAAAACGGATTCCCTCAAAAAGGTAGGACGGTGGCCTCTACACTCCTCTCCCTCAAGAACGTGACGAAAACCTTTGGCGGCCTGAGGGCCCTCGACGAGGTTTCCCTGGAAATCCGCCCTGGAGAGATCGCAAGCCTGGTCGGTCCCAATGGATCGGGCAAGACCACCCTCTTCAACTGCGTCTCCGGGATCTTCAATCCCACCCAGGGCGAGATCCGTTTCCGCGACAGGGATCTTCTTCCCCTCTCTCCTGCAGAGCGATGCAAACTTGGCATTGGCCGCACCTTTCAGGTGGTTCGTCCCTTCATGAAGCTGAGCTGTCTCGAAAACGTGTTGGTGGGAGCCTATTTTGGCCAGAAAAACCATCCATCCGAGGCAGTTTCGGAAGGTCGTCGCCTCCTCGAATTCGTAGGGCTTGGGGAAAGGATCGATCAACCGGCTTCAGGGCTTCGTCTGGCTGAGCGAAAAAGGCTTGAGATTGCCCGGGCCTTGGCCACCCGGCCGGAGCTTCTTCTTCTCGATGAGGTGGCGGCCGGCCTCAATCCGGCCGAGATCGAGGCCATGATCGCTCTGTTGCGGGAGATCCATGGCCGGGGCATTACGCTTCTCGTCGTGGAACACGTCATGTCCTTGGTCATGGACATTTCGGAACGTGTGATCGTTCTCAACGAGGGCCGTAAGATCGCCGACGGGTCCCCTCGTGACGTCGTTAACGACCCCAAGGTGATCCAGGTCTATCTCGGAGAAGAGGTCGCCCTCTCCGAAAAGGTTAGAGGTTGAAGGCAAGAGGCTAAAGGATAAAAGACGAACCCCTTGCCGCTACCGGCCGTCCACGCAAGGCCAAGAAAAATTCATCCTTGCACCGGGCCAGCCCCGGGCAGCCCCACAGGGTTGCCCCTACAAGAAACCAGCCCTGCCGGAGTTCGTGGAGGTGCCTCGATGGGACCGTAAGGATTTTCAGGGTTCGTGGGGCCCCTGGGCATGTTCCGTTATCGGGGCGCGGTCAAAGCCTTCCCTGATTTGAAAGCCATCGGCCATAGCTTGCGAGCTTCGCCATGACGTGTATGGCCCTTTCGGGCGTAGTATAGACCGGAACCTTATTCTGGGTCAGTTGACGCATCGTCTCCGGGATCTCCCATGGGGAGAGCCAGGAGACAAAGAGGGGTTGCGCGATGTGCCGAGAAGCGTCGATTAAGGTTTCAGCCAACTCGTTACGAACCGTGAAGTGGCTCGGAATGATGACCAAGAAACCGTGCCAAGGCTCCTTCGAAAGGAGCCCGAGGGCTCGGGCATACCACGAGACATCCCGCGTGAAGGTCATATCGATGGGATTCGCCACCGACGAAAAGGGTGGAAGAAATCGCCTTAGCTCCTCCTGATTTTCCTGTGAAGGAGGAAGGATTCGAAACCCATAGCCCACCGCCGCATCCGTGGCGATTACCCCTGGCCCTCCCGCATCGGAAAGAATGCCGATATGGTTTCCGAAGAGAGGTTTTGAAAGGGAGAGGCCATAGGAGAGGTCATAGAACTCATCCAGTGTTTCAGCTCGAAAGATACCGACCTGGCGAAGGGCGCCATCGATCACCCGATCCTCTCCTGCCAGCGCCCCTGTGTGGGAAAAGGTGGCCTTCTTCCCCTCCGGGGTTCGGCCAGCTTTCAAAACGACGATAGGCTTTTTTTTCGAAACCTCTCGAGCGATGGAAAGAAATCGCTTTCCCTCCCGAAGGTCTTCAAGATAGCAGGCGATGAGATGGGCCTCCTCGTCCTCACCCAAATACTCGAGAAGATCGGCCTCGGTCACATCGACCTTGTTTCCCATGGACACGCTCTTGGCAACGCCAAGGCCTCGGGCACCCATGTTCGAGGCAAAGGCGCTCATCAACGACCCACTCTGGGAGATCAGGGAGAGGTTGCCTTTGGGAGGTCGAATCTCTATGGAGGCATAGACATCCTGGAGGTTGTTCAGAAAACCCGCGCAATTGGGGCCAAGGAGTCGAAACGGGGTCCTTTTCAAAAGAGCTTCCATCTCTTCTTGGACCCGATCGCCCTCCTCCCCGACCTCCCTGAACCCGGAGGTCAGGGCCACAGCGCTTCGAACGTCTGCGTCGATGCATTCCCGGAGGGCTGAAAGCATTCCGCTTCTCGGGATGACCAGGATGGCCAGATCAACGCCTTTCGGAAGCCTGCGAACGGAAGGAACGCAGACCCGACCCAACACCTCTCCACCTTTGGGATTGACAGGATAGAGGGGCCCTCGAAATCCGCCCTCCACGAGGTTTCGCATCACCCGGAAGCCCATCTTTTCGGGGTCCGCCGAGGCGCCGACCACAGCTATGGATTGGGGACAAAAGAGGGAATCGAGGCCATGAGACGATGATTTCATCTTCTTCACTCTGAAAAAGAGAGCAACATCCGTGCATCGACCGCACAGAGTCCCTTCTCATAGAGAAGGATAGGGTTGAGATCGCATTCTTTGATGGCGGGGTTCTCCTCGACAAGCCGACTGAAGGCGAGCAAGGTCCGTACCAGGGCCTCAAGATCGAGGGGGCCGCTACCCCGCACGCCTTTGAAGACATCATGAAACTTGAGATCCGCAATCATTTCCTTTGCATCAAAGGCGCTCAGGGGCGTCTTTCGAAAAACGACATCCCTGAGGAGCTCCGCGAAGATTCCTCCCAAACCGAGCATCACCACCGACCCAATTTGAGGATCTTCAACCTTACCAAGGATCAACTCGCGACCCGGTTGCATCTGGGGACAAAGAAGCGCTCCTCTCAGATCGGCTTCGGGCAGGGTTCTTCGGATCTTTTGCTCCATGGCCTCAAAGGCGGCCTCCACTTCGTTTTCATCCCTCAAACCCAGCACCACGCCACCGACTTCGGTCTTATGGACGATGTCCGGAGAAACCACCTTGAGAACCTGGGGAAAAGGAAAGTGAGAGGCCAATTGTTTGGCTTCTCGAGGGGATCGAGCCCACCGGAATGGAGGGGTCTCGATCCCGTAGGCGTTCAGAACCTCCCAAACCTCGGGTTCCAAAAGATTTCTGTGGTGGGTGGTTGCTTGTTGAATGAGAGGGTGCATGGACAGAAAGGCATCCTTTCGTTCTTTTCTTTCACGGGGCTCCTGTAGCAAAGCCGAAAAGCTTTGGGAGCCACAAGCTGAAAAACGGGACATAGGTGATGAGAAAGATAATGATCACCTTGATCAAAAGAAAAGGAAACAGCTCCTTCACCAAGGGACCCATTTTCACCTTTCCGACGGCCTGGGTCGCAAAGAGCAAGACCCCGACAGGAGGGGTAATATTGCCCAGGTTCACATTCATGACGAAGATCATGGAGAAATGAATGGGATCGATTCCGATCGAGGCCGCCAAAGGAGCGAGAATGGGGCCGAAGAGGAGGATGTTGGCGGTCACATCGAGCCACATGCCCATCCAGAGAAGAAAGAGATTGATGATGAGAAGGACTAACCAGGGGTAGGCTCTCAGGGTCGAGAAAAGATCGAGGACCTGTTGCGGCACCCGCATCATGGCAAAGGCCCAACCCAAGATGCTGGCCGCGCCGATCACAAAAAAGAGCGTTCCTGAGCCGTAGGCCGCATTGAAAAGGACTTTTGGAATTTCCCTCCATTTCAGCTCCCGATGAACGAAGACCCCCCACGAAAAGGGCGTAGGCCACAGCCACTGCAGCGGCTTCCGTCGGGGTGAAGATCCCCAGGAAGATGCCACCCAGGATGATCAAGGGCAACACAAGGGCAAGAGCGGCATCACGGGTGCCGATCGCCAACTCTTTCGCCGTGACCGGTTCCTCTCGCTTCGGGAAATTTCTTCTCTTGGCCAAGGTGTGAACAATCACCATGTCGCCCAAGATGAGCATCAGGCCGGGCAGGATGGCTGCCGCATACATGGCTCCAATGGAGGTGTTCATCGTGGCCGCATAGATGACGATCACGATGCTGGGAGGAATGATGGGGTCGGCTACAGCCGAGGCCGCGGTCAGGGCGCTCGCGAAAGATTTTCCGTATCCTTCTTTCTCAAGGTTGGGAATGAAGATCGTTCCAAGGGCGGCAATATCGCCCAGCGCGCTTCCGCTGATCCCACCAAAGATGGCTGTGGCGACGAGTTGCGACTGAGCCAACCCTCCGGGAAGCTTTCCAACAACCGCTTTCGCCCATTTGACGAGCCGATCGGTGAGGCCCGTGCTGTTCATGAGATCGCCGGCCAGAATATAGAGAGGAACACAGATGAAGACAAAGGAATCGATCCCCTTGAAGATCCGGACCACCAACATAGGGAAGAAATCGAAACCCGAATTGATGAGAAAATAGACCATAGCCGTGATCCCCATGGAGACCGCGACCGACTGACCTATCAGCAGGAGAAAAACGAAGACTAGGGAGATCAGAAGGAGGGTCATCTTTCCTTTGGCTCCTCTTTTCGGCTCATTTGTTTGTAAAGGGTATAGGAGTGAAACCAGAGATTAAGCACCATGATCGCCCCTCCCACTGGAAGGGCGAGATAAGGAAGGAACATGGTGATCTGAAGCCCAGGAGAGAGGGTGAAGAATCCCAACTTGGCTTGGGGAATGCCCCAGATGACGGGACAAAGGAGGAAGAGAAAGGCAAGGAAGTTTGTAAAAAGGCCAAGGATGCTCTGAGCCCGGGGTTTGAGACGGGACGTAACGATGTCGAAGTTAAAGTGCTCGCCTTTTTGAAAGGCAAGGCCGGCAGCGAGAAGGGCCATCCAGATCATCAGATACCGCGCCGCCTCTTCGGTCCAGGGCGCGGAGATCTTCAGAAGGTAGCGGAAAACGATCTGGGCCATGGCCAGAAGAAAAACCCCGCCACTGGCCCCGATGCAAATCCACCTCACCAACCCGTTCAGTTTTTCCATAGCCCAGACAAAGCGCCTCATCGCTTCCTCCAAGGGGCCGCCTGCAATGGCACCAAAATGGGAAGGGCCTCTTGTTTCGGAAGCCCTCCCCAAAGAAGATTCGACCTATTTTCGATAACCGAGCTCCCTTTCCGCCGCCTCCGTGGCCTTGAAGATCTTGTCGATCCAGGACTTGTCGATCTTGGTCTTCAGGTATTCGATCACGGGCTTCTGGGAGGCCTCTTTGAAGGTTTCTTTCTCTTTGAGCGTCGGAGCGTAGACCTTCATGCCTTTCTCTTGGATGAACTTGATCCCTTTCTGCTCCAAGGCCGTGCAGACGCCTCGGTTAACCACGGTGGAGACCAAGGCGGCCTGCTCGATGGCGGTCTGAAGTTCGGGAGGTAACGACTTGAACCACTTGTCCTGGATGATCACGCTGTTGATGCTGTAGAAGTGACCGTCGAGGGTCATGTACTTTTGCACTTCGTAGAGTTTCGGAACCAAAAAGGTGGGGATGGCGTTCTCCTGACCATCGGCCACCTTCGTCTGGAGGGCCGTGTAAAGCTCGCCCCAGTCGATGGTGACGGGTAAGGCCCCCAGGGCCTTCACGGTCTCTTGATGAGCGGGGTTGGGCATGACGCGGATCTTGAGCCCCTTCATGTCGGCAGCCGTCCGGATCTCTCGAACGTTATTGCTGAAGTTTCGGAATCCCCCGTTTTCCGTGAGATGAAGAAGCCTCAGACCGGTCTTCTTGGTATAGGCTTCCATGATCTCTTTTCCAAAAGGTCCATCGAGAACCTTCCACGCCACGTCCCGATCCTGGAAAATGTAGGGGATCGAAATGACCTGAATTTCGGGAAAGTGGTTGGCAATCCATCCATCACCGACCTGAACGCCTTGGATGATCCCTTTCTTCACCTGTTCGACGCCCGAGGTCATATCGCCCAGAACCCCGGCCGGGTAGAGCTGAACCTCGATCCGACCGGCAGAACGCTTTTCGATCTCAGCCTTCAGAACCGCATAGGGTTCGTTGAATTGAGTCCACTCAACCATCGGAGAGGGAAGGGAAATCTTCATCACGAATTCCGCTGCTCGTGCAGAACCCGGCCCCATCAGACCCCCAAGGACGAACATCCCTAAACCAAACCAAATCAAACCCTTTCTCATAGAACACCTCCTTCTTGGAAATGAGCTTGGAAGACGGTTAAACCGTCTCGCGATACGCTTCCATACCCAGTTCGAAGGCCCGCAGGTTCAAGGCCTCCGTGCCCTGCGGGACTTCCTCTTCAAGAGCACGTCTGACGTTTTGTGCTGAGACAGGGACTTTTCCCGATGCAACCAAAGCCCCCATCATCACCATGTTGAGGGATTGCGGGCTCCCGGCCTTTTGGGCCAACTCCGTTCCGGGGATGACCCGGATGTTCGGCGTGACCTTTTCCATAGCCTCCCGAATGGCTTCCAGAGTGGGATAGATTCCCTTTCCTGAGTTCACGTTCGTCGGCATGACCGGCCTCGGGTTCATGATGACCTCTCCCCCCTTTCTCAGATATTGGCTGACGACCCTCAACGTTTCAACCGGTTCCAACCCGAGGACGAGATCTCCTTGGTATCGTGGCACCTGCGGAGCCGCTTGCTCCCTTCCCACCCGAATGTGACTCACCACGGGACCGCCTCTCTGTCCCATGCCAAAGGTTTCACCTACCCACACCGCATGGCCCTCTTCAAGAAGGGCCCGGCCGATGATTCTCGAAATGAGCACGTTGCCCTGTCCTCCAACTCCTGCGACCAACAAGTTGATTCGGTCTTTCATCGTTTATCCTCTCACTTTTTCATCCTTCGAAGAAAGGTTGACACCGTCCGGGTTTTCTTCGCGTCCCGGTCAGTGGTTCTGAGCTTGACCCTCAGGAAATCCGAAAGGCTTCCTTGGGGCAAACCTGAGCACAAACCCCGCAGCCATCGCAAAGGATGGGATCCACGGCGCAATGTTTTTCATCTTCGTGCCAGACAAAAGCCGCGCATCCGAATCGATCGATACAGAGTCGACACCCTGTACACTTCTCGGGATCAACGGAATAGGAAGCTCTGGCGATCTTCTGCTTCCTCCTCGCTTTTCGGCTCTCCAGGGCGCACGGTCCTTGGGAGATGACAGCGGCCGGGCCCTTGCATCGAAGCCCCTCCTCGATGGCCTTCTGGGTCCCTTGGGTATCAAAAGCGGAGGTCGCCACGACATACGGCGCACCCGTGGCCTTCAGCAAGGGAAGGATTGGGATGGAGGGGCAGGCCTTTCCACTCGGCATCATCGATGCATTGGGTGGCGGTTGGTGCCCGGTCATGGCGGTGGTCCCGTTATCGAAGACGAGCATCAAAAAGCGCGCGCCGTTATGGACCGCATTGATGAAAGCCGGTAGCCCCGCGTGAAAGAGCGTCGAGTCGCCGATCAAGGCGATCACCGGATTCTCCACTCCGCTCTGGGCCAACCCATTGGCCAGCCCCACCCCCGCTCCCATATTGTAGATGGAGTCGATATTATCGAAGGGAGGCTCGTGAGAAAGCTCGTAGCATCCGATATCCCCAAGGATGATGGGCTTCTTGATCTTGAGGGCTCTTAAGGCCTGCATCAGGGCGTAATGGGTCGCCCGATGGGGACAACCCGGACACATGGTGAGGGCCCGTTCCGGGATCAACGAAAGAAGCTCCTCTCGTTCGAGGACCTCACGGTCCGAGACCCTTGGAGACATGGGAACGTCGAAGATCTTACCTATCGTTTCGATACACCGTTCGAAGGTGAGCTCGCCCGGTTTCGGAACATCTCCTCCCCATTGCCCCCGGATCGTGGCCTTTGCCCCTTCATTTTGCGCGTAGGCCCTGAGCTGCATCTCCACCACGGGGTCTCCCTCCTCCAAGACCAACACCTTCTCCTTTCCATCCAGGAACGACCGAACCCGTTTCCCCGGCAAAGGATAGGGCGTGGCGATTTTGAGGACGGAAACATCCTCGGCAAGTCCCAAGGCTTCGAGGGCCTCTTTGAGGATGTTGTAAGCGATCCCGGAGGCGACGACCCCCAAAGGAGAATCGTTCCCGTTTTCCACATGGTTCCACTCCGTGACCTCCACGAATTCTTCGACGACCCGCTTCATCGTCTCGTGGTGGGCCCGGTGCTTTTCGAGGTGATTGAAGGCGCAGCAGAACCATCGATCCCGGATCTCGTCGTGGCGATCGAAGAACGGCGCTCGAACCTGCCCAGGACCAGGAAGGGGACCCATTTGTACGCCACTCTTGCCATGGCTGATCCGGGTGACGGAACGGATCATGAGAGGTGTGCGGAGACGTTCCGAGAGCTCGTAACCTTCGATCACCATCCGTTTCGCCTCTTCGGGAGAGGAGGGCTCGAAAACGAGCATGTCGACAAACTGGGCCAGAGAGCGGCTATCCTGCTCGTTCGAGGAGCTTGTCGCGTGGGGGTCGTCACAGACGACCAGAAGGAGACCTCCTTTCACACCCGTATAGATCATCTTCGAAAGGGAGTCGAGCATCACGTTCAGCCCCTCGTGCTTCATGGAGACGAGGGCTCGCTTCCCCGCCATGGAGGCGCCGAAGGCGACCTCGAAGGCAACCTTTTCATTGACCGACCACTCCACGTGGATCGGCCACTCCTGAGCTCCCTGAGCAAGGTTTTCAAGGATTTCCGTGGAAGGTGTCCCAGGATAGGCCGCGGCAACTTCTACGCCCGCTTCCAAGGCTCCACGAGCAATCGCTTCATTTCCCGTCATCATGATTTTCTGACCCGGTGCTCGGATCGTCATGAGATGTTGTGGCATCACTTTACCCCTTTCTTCCCATCGGTCCAACTACCTTTCTTCTTCTATGGTGCGGACCTCATCCCGATCCGCTCCGATATGGAACGGGCCGTTTCAATCACCAGCTTCGTGATCTCCCTCATCCGCTCCTTGGTCATCCTCGGAGTGGGCACCGTGGCACTGATGGCCGCGATGACCTTCCCCTGATGGTTCTGGATGGGAGCCGCGACACACTTGATACCCGGAAAACTCTCCTCATTGTCAATCCCATAGCCCCGCCTGCGCACCCGTTCCAGCTCCCGTTCGAGGGCCGACATCTCGGTAATCGTATTAGGAGTCCTTCGGACCAGGGTCATCGTGGAAAGCACTCTCCTAAGTTCCTCCAGGGGAAGCCCGGCGAGCAAAACCTTTCCCATGGCACACGAATGGGCGGGGTCACGCCCCCCCTTGCGCGTGGAAACCGTGAGGCCCTGACCTTGACCTTCCCCTTTCTTATCGAGGTAAACCACCTCTCCCTTATCGAGAATCGAAAGATGCACGATCTCGTTGATCTCGCGAGAGAGTTTGTCGATGAGGGGGGAGGCCTCGGCAAGCCAATCGAAACCGTCCAGAGAACGTTGGGCGACTTCGATCAACTTGAGACCGATTCGGTATTTATGGGTTTGGGGATTCTTCTCGACAAACCCTTCTGAAAGCAAGGTGGAAAGAATCCGAAATACGGAGCTCTTGTGGGACTGTAGTCTCTGGGCGATCTCCGTAAGACCCAATTCCGGCGTCTGAGCCGTGAAGGTCTGAAGAATCTTTAAGGCTTTCTCAACGGACGAAAGGGATCGCGGCATTTGTCTCTCTATATGAAACCGAATTCACCATGAAGAAACATACCATTTTTCGCGACTCGTGTCAAGGGAACACGGTCTTCAGGCCCTGAGGGTGCGGAGATCTCGGTTTGACGATAGCTCAGCGACGAAAAAGTCTCCCGTTACTCGGAGGAGGAAAAAAACGGTTGGCGGTTTCTCGGCTGCTTCGGTTCGGTTTGACAAGTCCGTAGGAAGCTTTTAAAATTAATGGATTATTCGATATGGAGGGCTTCGATGTACGCGGTGGTGAAGAGCGGAGGCAAGGAATATAAGATTTCCAAGGGCGATCTGCTTCGGGTGGAAAAGATCCCTGGAAATGTGGGGGACGAGGTGACCTTAAAGGACGTTCTTATGGTCTCCGACGGAGATCAGGTGCACGTGGGAACCCCTCTTCTTCCCAATGCGGTCGTGACCGGAGAGATCGTCCAAACCGTCAAGGGAAAGAAGATCCTCATTTACAAAATGAAAAGGCGAAAGAACTACCGTCGCACAAAGGGCCACCGACAAACCTATACCTACATCCGGGTTAAGGAAATCGGATTGGCTGGATGACCTCGATCACGAAACGGAACTAAAGAGGATCTATCGAGACAGGAGGAGTGCTTATGGCCCATAAGAAAGCCGGAGGAAGTTCAAGAAACGGCCGAGATAGCGCAGGGCAGCGTTTGGGTGTGAAGCGATACGCGGGGCAGATGGTTCAAGCCGGCAGCATCCTTGTGCGGCAGAAAGGGACCCAAATCCATCCGGGAGACAACGTGGGAATGGGGAGGGACTATACCCTGTATGCCCGAATCGAGGGGATCGTAAAATACGAAACGAAGGGAAAAGATAAGAAGGTCGTTAGCGTTCACGCCCCAAGCCTCTAAACCCACAGCCCCCCGCGAGGCAAGATGAAGTTCGTTGACGAAGCACGAATCTACGTCAAGGCAGGCGACGGGGGAAACGGATGCGTCAGTTTTCGTAGAGAACGCTTTATCCCTCGGGGAGGGCCCGACGGAGGCGATGGAGGCAAGGGTGGCGATGTGATCTTTCAGGCTGACCGTCAACTGGCAACCCTTCTCGATTTCACCTACCCCAGAACGTATCGGGCCCAACGAGGAGCCCACGGCAAAGGTAAAAACCAGACAGGAAAAAATGGAGCGGATCTCATTATCCGCGTCCCCACGGGAACCTTGATCCGGGATGACGAGACGGGAGAGGTGTTAGCGGACCTTCTTCTCGATGGCCAGCGCTTCGTGGGAGCGAAAGGTGGAAAGGGCGGAAGGGGAAACGCCCGGTTTGCCACACCAACCCACCAAGCCCCCCGGCGTGCCGAAAAGGGTGAAAAAGGCGAGGAACGTTGGCTAAGGCTCGAGCTGAAACTGCTCGCCGATGTGGGCTTAATCGGCTTTCCGAACGTCGGAAAGTCGACGCTCCTTTCCAGAATCTCCTCGGCTCGGCCGAAGATTGCTGACTATCCCTTCACAACCCTTTCACCCAACCTCGGTGTGGTGATCAGAGAAAACCGAAAACCCTTCGTCGTTGCCGACATCCCGGGCTTGATCGAAGGGGCTTCGCAAGGGGCGGGCCTGGGACTCACATTTCTTCGCCATATCGAGCGAACGAAGATCCTGGTGCACCTCGTCCATATCGCCGAAGGAGAAGGACCCGATCCGGTCCGGGCTTTCAACACCCTGAACCGAGAACTCGAAACCTATCACCCGTCGTTAAAGGATAGACACCAGATCGTTGTCTTGAACAAGATCGATCTCCCTTCGGTTCGCGAGAAGGCACCGGAATGGATCGAGGTGTTCGGACAAATGGGATATCGCCTTTACCTCATCTCCGCCCAAACCGGAGAGGGGGTGGAGCCGTTGGTTGAAACGATCGCTGAGGCACTCGAAAGGCTTCGAAATGGGAACGGCGAAAGAGAAAGCGATCCGGCATGAAACCTTCGAGAAGACAAGGCGTGTCGTGGTGAAGGTGGGCTCCAGCATCTTGGCCTCCGTGGAGCGGGGACTTCATCACGATGTCTTTTCCCACCTGGTCAAAGACCTCTCCGATTTGAAACGCCGAGGCTATGAGATCGTCATTGTATCTTCTGGAGCGATCGCCGCGGGAATGGAAAAACTGGGCTACAAGAGCCGCCCCCGATCGATCACCCAGAAGCAAGCCACGGCAGCGGTAGGGCAACCCCGGCTTATGAACCTCTATGAAACCCTCTTCTCACGGTATCAACAGAAGGTGGCACAAATTCTTCTCACCCACGACGATTTGAGCCATCGCCAACGATTCCTCAACGCCCGAAAGACCCTTCTGGCCCTGCTGGGCCTGGGGATCATCCCCATCATCAACGAGAACGATACGGTCGTGGTTGATGAGATCAAATTCGGTGATAACGACAACCTTTCGGCTTTGGTGACCAACCTGATTGAAGCGGATCTCCTCGTCATCCTGACCGATATCAAGGGGCTCTGCGATTCGGATCCCCATCATAATCCGAACGCCCGATGCATCTCCCTAGTCCAGGACATCGACGGAGACGTGAAGGCCATCATCGGAGGGACCGACGGCGTGTGGAGGGTGGGTGGGATGCAGAGCAAGATCGAGGCGGCCCGTAAGGCAGCCCACTTCGGGGTTCCCACGGTGATTGCCTGCGGTACGAAACCAGGGGTTCTCACCCAAATCCTGAAAGGGAAAACGATTGGCACCCTCATTCTTCCGAAAGCCGTGAGGCTCAGCAGTCGAAAGCACTGGATCGCCTTCACCCTGAAACCGAAAGGGGAACTGGTCGTGGATGAGGGAGCGAAGAGGGCTCTCGTACAAGGGGGGAAAAGCCTCCTTCCCTCCGGTATCGTCGAGGTGAGAGGGACCTTCGAGCGGGGAGATCCTGTTTTGTGTGTGGGCCCCCGCGGAAAAGAGTTCGCCAGGGGGCTTGTGAACTACAGCGCTACAGAGCTCAAGAAGATTAAAGGCCTTCGAACTGAAGAGATCGAGGAAGTTCTGGGATACAACTATTCGGAGGAAGCGATCCACCGGGATGATCTGGTCGTGCTATGACAGAACGTTTCGATTTGAGAAAAGAGATTGGTGCCATGGCGAGAAAGGCCAAAGAGGTCTCCCGTAGCCTGGCAAGCCTTTCCACAGCCTTGAAAAATCAGGCCCTTCTGGAGATGGCCCAGGACCTTGAACGAAACGAGGCCTTTCTCCTCGAAGAGAGCCAGAAAGATCTTCAGGCGGGAGAAAAGGCCGGTCTCACGTCGGCCTTGATGGATCGATTGCGGTTGACCCCTGCGGTGATCCGGGCCATGGCCGATGGAATCCGGGAGGTGGTCCGTCTGGACGATCCTGTGGGAGAGGTTGTCAAGATGTGGAGAAGGCCAAACGGCCTGATGGTGGGGAAGATGAGGATCCCTCTCGGGGTGATTGGAATCATCTACGAATCCCGGCCCAATGTTACGGCCGATGCCGCTGCTCTCTGCCTGAAATCGGCTAACAGTGTCATCCTTAGGGGAGGCTCTGAGGCCTTCCACTCGAACCGAGCCATCGGAAGGATCCTTCGGGAGTCGATCGAAAGGGTGGGCGTCCCAAAGGACGCCATTCAGGTGGTTCCCTTTACGGAGAGGGAAGCGATCGAAGAGATGCTCCTTCGGGAGGAAGAGATCGATCTCATCATACCCCGGGGTGGAGAGGCGTTGATCCGGTTTGTCACCAGGCACTCGAAAATCCCTGTGGTCAAACATTACAAAGGGGTATGCCACGTCTTTGTAGACGAAAGCGCCGATCTCGAGATGGCCACACGGATTTGTCTCAATGCCAAGGTCCAACGGCCTGGCGTCTGTAACGCCATGGAGACACTCCTCGTCCATGAGAGGGTGGCCGGAATCTTTCTTCCCGCCATCGCCCGGGCCCTTCAGGAAAAGGGGGTCGAACTCAGGGGCTGCCCTGCGAGCCTGGCCATCCTTCCCGGGATCAAGGCGGCCCAGGAAGAGGATTGGCCAAAGGAGTACCTCGACCTGATCCTTGCGGTCAAGGTGGTCCGGGGCCTGGACGAGGCCATAGCACACATCACCCGCTACGGATCCCTTCACACGGAGGCGATCATCACCTCAGACTATGGGAATGCCCAGCGGTTTCTCAGGGAGGTGAACTCCTCGTGTGTCCTGGTCAATGCCTCCACCCGGTTCAATGACGGTTTTGAGCTCGGTCTCGGGGCTGAAATCGGGATCAGCACAACAAAACTCCACGCCTTCGGGCCGATGGGCTTAGAGGAGTTGACGACAACCAAGTTTATCGTTTATGGGGAAGGACAGATTCGAGGTTGACGCCAAGGGGGTCCATGGAACGTCCGGCAGGTCGACCTTTAAGGGGAGGTAAAGCATCATAAGAGGAGGCGATGCGAACAAGAAGCGAGTGGGCCTCTTCGGAGGGACCTTCAACCCCATCCATCAGGGCCATTTGAGGGGCGCCGAAGAGATTCGGGATGGCTTGGGCCTTGCCGAGATCGTTTTTATCCCGGCAGCAATCCCCCCCCACAAAGGCACAAGGGATCTGGTGGATGGCAAGCATCGGCTGGAGATGGTCAGACGGGCCATTTCCGACAATCCCTTTTTCCGCGTTTCGGACATCGAGATTCGGAGAGAAGGGAAGTCCTATTCCATCGAGACGATTCGCCATTTCAGACGAGCCGATCCGGACTCGGAAATCTATTTTATCCTTGGCCAGGACGCCTTTCTGGAGATCGAGACCTGGAAGGACTTTCAGGATCTCTTTTCCCTTTCCCACTTCGTGGTGATGGTGCGTCTTCCTGTCGGAGAGCCCCCCGGGCCCCCACCGCTCCCTTCAACCCTTCGGGAGGTCTTTCGGTTCGACCCGGGGCATCAGGTTTGGGTTCACCGATCGGGTCACGAACTCCACTTCAGGGAGATCACGTGTCTCGATATCTCCTCAACGAAGGTTCGGCGCCTGATCGCCGATAAAAAGTCACCCAAATACCTCATCCCCAAGGAAGTGGCAATCTACATCGAAGAGCATGGTCTTTACCGATGAGACCGCTGAGAGAGGAAGCGATCGGAGTCGGAGCTCTCGAACCGACCCGGAGAAAGTCTTGTACGAAGGTTTGGACAGCGTCGGCAGAGGTTCGTGCTTTTAGGCCAAAAAGAATTCACGCTTGCACCAAGCCCATGATGGAGCCAGGGATCTTTGTGGTTCGAAGGGGTCCTACCGGGCATGGGGGATGAAATAGATTGCCTTGCCCGGTTGGGGGACCGGGGTTGTTATCTTTCTTTTTTCTGGTATAATGTTAAATTTATTCAGGGAGGGGCAGCCTCTCGGGAAAGGAGGATATGTTAACCGATTCGAAAGCGAAATCATTGCTTTGCGTAAAGGCGGCGACCGAAAAGAAGGCTGAAGAGCTGGTTCTGCTCGATATGAGGAGCACGAGCTCTTTTACCGACTATTTTTTCATCTGTAGCGGAAGATCGGATCGTCAGGTTCAGGCCATCGCCCAGGGCATCGAAGAAGCCCTCGAGAAGGAAGGGGTTCGTCCCCTGGGATTGGAAGGGGTATCGGCAGGCAAGTGGATCTTGATGGACTATGAGGACGTCGTTGTCCATATATTCTTGGAACCTATGAGGCGGTTTTATGATCTGGAGGGCCTTTGGATCGACGCCCCCCGGATCGATCTCGGAAAGGGAGTGAACCTTGGTGAAGGACGAAACGATTAAGACGGGTTTGGACAAAAAGACTCTGGAGCGGTTCAAGCGGATCTTGCTCAACGAACGGGAACAGATTATCGGCGAGGTCAAACAGATCTACGAATCTTCTCAAGAGGTAGGACAAGACGGAATCCAGGATATCTGTGACGAGGCGGCGAATCTCTATAACAAGCAGATTCTTCTCAGCCTCAACGAAAACGAACGGATGCGGCTCCAGGAGGTCGATGAAGCCCTCGATCGCATCGAGAATGGAACTTATGGGATTTGCGAGGAGTGTGGAGGCCCCATCGGTCTCAAGCGCCTTGAAGTCCGGCCCATCGCCAAGTACTGCGTTCCCTGTAAGACCAAAATGGAGAAAGGAAAGATAGGCTGAGCATGCTCGCCCGACTGCTGATCATTCTGATCGGAATCATCATCTGCCTTTTCCTGTGGATCGCCTTCACGAACCCTTACGACGTAAAGGAGTTCCACTTTTTCGGCGAGACCTTCCCGGTCGATCTCTCCGACCTCATGCTGGCCTCCTTCGTCTTGGGAGCCATGCTCGTCTTCATGGGAACTCTGGCTCGAGACATCAAGCATGCCTTAAAGGACTACATAGACGGTGTTCACCGTTCGAAGGAGGAGAAGAAAAAAGAGCCCCTCAAAGAGCAGCTCGCTCAAGGTATGGAGGCCTTTTTCCGCGGTGATTGGGGTCAGGCCAAGGAGAGCTTCACCCAGGTCTTGAAGAAAGACCCCTGGCAGGTGGATCTCTATTTTCGCCTCTCCGAAATCGCCCTCAAAGAAGGTCAGATGGAAGAGGCTTTCCAATGGCTCCAAAGAGGAAGCCTCGTGGATGTGAGAAATGTGGAGCTCCTTTTGCGCGAGGCTTCGCTGCTTCGTCAGATGAAGCGCGAAAACGAGGCCATTCGGGCCCTCGAGCGGGCCGTTCGCCTCGACGAATCGAATCTGAAAGGCCTTCGCGAGCTCCGAGAGCTCTACCAAGAACAACGGAGATGGGAAGAGGCCATTCAGGTTCAGAGGGCCATTCTCAAAGCGGTTAAAGGGAAGGAGACGGAGGAGGAAGAGACCCTTTTTCTTCTCGGACTCAAGTACGAGCGCGCCAAGGATCTACTCGAACGGGGTGGCGAGGAAAACCTCCAGAGCGCGCTGAAAGAGGTGAGGGAGATCGTGCGGGAGCAAAAGAGCTTCCTCCCGGGATTCGTTCTCCTCGGCGACATCTATCTTCGGATGGGCCGCTGGGCCTCGGCCGGGAAGGTTTGGGGTAAGAGCTTCAAGCGGTTCAACGCCATCATCTTCCTTCTCCGCCTCGAGGAGCTCTATTTGGGCCGTGGGGATCCGGGAACGCTCCTGAGGATCTATCAGAAGGCCCTGAAAAACGATCCGCAGAACTGGGTGATCGCCTTCTTTTACGCCAAGCTCTGTCTTCGTCTGGAGATCCTGGACGAGGCTCTCGAGGAGATCGACGAGATCAGCCTCAGGCAAAAGGATTTTCCGGCCCTCCACCGGCTTCTCGCTGAGATCTATCTCCACAAGAAGGATTTTACTCGGGCGGCCCAGGAGTTTGAAAAAACCTTCGCCCTAAGCGGCACGTCCTATCTCCCCTTCTCATGCGGGGCCTGCGGAAGGGAATCAAAGGAGTGGATCGCCTACTGCCCTCAGTGCCAACGATGGAGTACCTACACGGTGAAAGAAGGGGAAAAAACCGAACGGACGCTTCCTCTGACCCCCTTCCCTGCGGCAGCGGGTTATGCTCCTTAGCTGAAGCCAATGGGTTTCCTCCTCAAACGATTAGCCCCTTTCTTCTTGCCTCCCCAGTGTGGTTGCTGCGGAGATTTCCTTGAAGAGGCAGCGCAAGGGATCTGCCCAAGATGTCTCTCTAATGTTCACTGGATTAGGCCTCCCTTCTGCAGCGTTTGTGGCGTCCCTTTCTCGTCTCCGGAGATGGAGAATCATCCATGCGGAGCCTGTTTGACCCGGAAGAACCATTTTGCCACCGCACGAGCCGTTGCTTCCTACGACGGCTCCCTCCGTAAGATGATCCATCGCTGGAAATACCAAGAAAAGAGCCATCTCGCCCCTCTGTTTGGAGAGTGGCTACAGGATGCCCTCATCAGGCATTGGCCTTCGTCCTTTTTCGATCTCATCGTGCCGGTACCCCTTCATGTCAAGCGATTGCGGAGAAGGGGGTTCAATCAGGCCCTCCTCCTGGCGAAAGTGTTGAGCCGAAAAACAGGGATCCCCTATGGGATGAGGGTCCTTCGAAAAAAGAAGGCCACTCCCCCTCAGGTCAATCTGAGCCGGCGAGAGCGGGAGCGGGAAATCCGTGGGGCTTTTTTTGTGAAAGACCCTTCGAAGGTAAAAGGGAAGACGGTTCTTCTCGTTGACGACGTCATGACGACGGGCGCTACGGTCAACGAATGCTCGAAGGTCCTACGGGTCGAGGGAGCTTCGAGCGTTCATGTTCTGACCCTCGGCCGAACGCTCATCGGATTATAAGAAGGCCCTCATGTTGCAAGAAATCCTGCTCAAGGGCCCCGGTGAGGCCGCCTGAGAGGGCTTGGAGCCGCACCTTAAGGAGGTTTCGTTGAAAAGGCTACGATTCAAAGAGGCCCAATCGAAGAGAGGGAGGTGGCTCTGGGTCCTCATTCCCATTTTGGCCCTGTTTGCTTTTTTCGTTCTGGCCGCTTACCATCTGATCGACCCCAACCTTTATCGAAACCTCGTTCAAAGCGCTCTCTCCCGCTCTCTCGGGAGAGAGGTCACGCTCGGCGGTGCGAGGCTCAGCCTTTGGGGTGGCGTGGGAGTCGTTTTTTAAGATCTCCGAATCAAGGACCGCTCCCTGACCTTTGACCTTCTCTCTTCGAAGCGTCTGCTTCTGAAAGCCAAGCTCCTCCCCCTCCTGCGAAGAGAGGTAAGATGGAAACGCATTGTGTTCGAAAAGCCGATCCTTCGCCTGGTCAAGGACCGAAACGGAGCCTGGAATCTGCTGGAAGGCCTTCCAAACCTCCCATCCGAAGGCACCTCGAAAGAGCAGCTTCTTCGCCTCCTGTCCACCCTCTTCGGAGGCTCGATTGCCTTTCGAGAGGGCGAGATCTCCATCCTGGACGAAAGCCTTCCAGGAGAACCTCTGGTCACCACCATTCGCTCCTTCAACCTCCAGGTTTCCGAGATCGCCTACGGCAAAGCCTTTCCCCTTCGCGTCAACGGAAAGGTGGTTCAACCCAAGGGGGAGGGTTCCTTTTCTGTCGAGGCGACCCTTCACGACATCCCTGAGGACTTGGATTGGATGAAGGGTAAGATCGAGGCGGAGGTGAAGGCTCAGGGGCTCGAGCTTCCTCACTTCTGGCCCTATTTCAGGAAGTGGCTTCCGGTGAAGAACCTTTCAGGAACCCTCGATCTCGACGCCCACTACGAAGGAGAGGCAAGGGGGGCCTTTAAGACCTCGGGAAAGATCAAGTTGAGCGATGTCCTCTTTGATCATCCCCAGGTTTTCTCCTATGTCCTCACGCCGAAATGGGTCAACGTGGGCTTCGATCTCCGTTACGACCGCCAAACCTTTGAGGCCCTCCAGTTCTCGGTCGAGCTTCCCGAGATTGCGGTGAGGGGAAAGGGGAAGGTTTACGGAATCGGGACCAACCAGATGGGCATGGAGGCAGAAGCCCAGAGCGCGACCTTCGATCTCTCCGACGGAAAGCGGTTCATTCCCTTTCGTATCCTCCATAACCGTGACCTTGCGGATCATCTCTTCCGTTCCGAGGGAAAGGGCCCCGTTCAGATCCTCCGCGTCCGGCTTGCCGGCAAGATTCCCGAGATCGAACACTGCGACCAGTTGCGATACGCCCATACCCTTTCCGTTGAAATGAAGATCCACAAGATCCTTCTGAAGCTTCCGTGGGACTTTCCCGTTCTTCGGGATTTGAAGGGCCATCTTTCCTTCCGAAACGGAAACCTCCATTTCAAAGACGTGGACGGACGGTTTCTTCACTCTACCCTCACCCGGGCTAACGGAACGTTTCTTGAGCTTCTTCAGGAGAGCACGCTTCAGGTCGAGGGCGAAGGGAAGCTCGACCTCACGGATCTTCCCGATGTTAAGAAGAGCGGCATCCTCTCGAGGGAGATTGAGGAGGTTCTTCAACCGATCCGCTCCCTGTCGGGCCAGCTTCAGTGCCGGGTTTCCGCAAGGGGAGCCCTCAAGCCACCGTTTCGCTTCGAACACCAGGGCACCTATACCTTCTCGATGGTCCGTTTCAATCACGCCCAGATTCCGATGGCGATATCCGTGATAGACGGGACGATGACCTTTTCGAATGAGGGGCTTCAATGGTCTCAGACCAAGGTGGAATTGGGCCCCTCTTCCCTTGTCCTGAACGGGTTTCTCAAGGGAGGAAAGCCCTCCGGCGGCGTCGAGGTCACGGCAAAGGGAACGGTTGACCTGGGAAGCTTGCTGACCCTTCTAAAGAGCCCTCTCCTTTCAGAGGATATCCGATCAAAGGCCAAAGCGATCGATAACCTCTCCGGGACGGGCCATCTCAACTTCAAGGCGACAAGACGAGGCAATCAGACCACCTTCTACTTTGAAGGGG
>Ga0315298_1003873_pt1 | contig 23056 bp, 23 predicted proteins | sample WHS_1_MG_FD_203077 | JGI IMG/M metagenome (GOLD analysis project Ga0315298, IMG submission 203077) | Extremophilic microbial mat communities from Washburn Hot Springs, YNP, Wyoming, USA - WHS_1_MG | ecosystem: Environmental > Aquatic > Thermal springs > Hot (42-90C) | place: USA: Wyoming...
TCCTCTGGGATCCCAAGGGAAGATCTCCATCGGAGGATGTGGTCGATGGAAGAGCTTGAAATTGTGGGTTACTATCCTGGTGTCATAGGAAAGATAGTGGAGCTTCATGCGAGGTACTACCATGAGAATTGGGGATTTGATATATCCTTCGAGACTCAGGTGGCGAGGGAGCTTGGGGAATTCATGGAGAAATTCGTTCCTGGAAGAGACGGACTTTGGGTCGCAAAATATGGGGCCGAGTTTGCCGGCTCTGTGGCCATCGATGGAAGTCCGGGTCCGGATGAGGGAGCCAGGCTCAGATGGTTCATAGTGGAGCCGAATCTCCAGGGGAGAGGCATAGGCACACGGCTTCTCAGGGAGGCCATGGCCTTTTGCCGGAAGGCTGGTCATAGAAAGGTCTTCCTGTGGACTTTCAGGGGATTGGATGCGGCGAGAAGGCTCTACGAAAAGGAGGGATTCCGTCTCAGTGAGGAGCACCTCATTGAGAAGTGGGGTGGCCGGATCGTGGAGCAGAGGTTCGAGTGGACGATGATGTGAAGGGGAGATAGCCTCGTGGCCAGGGTGACTCGGCTTTTTCAAGTGGGTCTGCCAATCCAACGCTCCTTTGGGTGGGGCGATGTCATAGTGCTCCTCGGATTGGCTGTGGTGGGTTACATTGGAGTGAGCCTCGCCCTCGGGAGCCCCAGGATAATTCAGGGACCGGAGATCTCCCTCTCTCCTTGGGCGCTGCCTTGGTACGCTTTTCTCTCCATGGGGAGGATGGCCGCAGCTTATGCCCTCTCCATGATCTTCTCCTTGTTCTACGGTTATATGGCAGCGCGAAAAAAGGGGGCCGAGAAGATACTGATTCCCCTCCTCGACATCTTACAGAGCATTCCTCTTCTGTCCTTTCTCCCTGTGGTCATACTGAGCTTCAGGGCATTCTTGCCTGAAAAGATAGCGGCGGAGCTCGCCTCCATAGTCCTCATCTTCACGAGCCAGGCCTGGAACTTGACTTTTGCATGGTATCAATCCCTCCTCGCAGTCCCAAGGGAACTCAGAGAGGCAAGCCGAGTTTTCAGAATGCCTTTCTGGATCAGGCTGAGAAAGTTGGAACTCCCCTTCGCAGCTATAAGCCTCATCTGGAACAGTGTCATGAGCTGGTCAGGGGGTTGGTTTTTCCTGATGGCAGCCGAGATATTCGCAATAGGAGACATGGATTTTCGCCTTCCCGGGCTGGGGGCCTATCTTCAGGAAGCGGCGGCAAAAGGCGATTTGCGGGCCATCCTCATGGGAGTTGGGACATTGGTTGCGGTCATAGTGCTCCTCGACCAACTCGTATGGCGCCCTCTTCTCGCATGGGCGGACAAGTTCAAGGTGGAGACCGTGGAGGGAGAGAGCAGTCCCACATCCTGGTTCTACGACGTATTGAGAGAATCGAGAATAGCGAAATGGACGGGGGAGAAAATCGGAAGGCCCCTCTTCCAGGCAATAGATGAGGTTCTGGCCAGATGGATTCCTTTCAAGGATGAAGAGAAGGAAAAAAAAGGGACAGGGCTGGGCACCTCCAGGATTTTTTGGGCTCTTATCACGGCAGCGATCATCTTGGGTGTCCTAAAGGCCGCTGAAATGATGAGTGAGTTGAGCTTAGAGCAGTGGAAAGACATACTCCTCGGCCTCGGGGCTACCCTCTTACGGGTCATGGCCGCCTTGGCCATAACACTCCTCTGGACCCTTCCTGTGGGTGTCGCCATAGGCACCAATCCCAAGCTCGCGGGTTTTCTCCAACCCTTGGTGCAGATAGCCGCTTCGGTCCCAGCCACGGCCCTTTTCCCAGTGGTGGTCATGATCCTTTACAAGCTCCCTGGCGGCATGGATATTGCGGCCATATTGCTCATGCTGATGGGAACCCAGTGGTATCTCCTCTTCAACGTGATTGCTGGGGCATCGGCCATTCCCCAGGATCTCAAATACACAGCCACCCTTCTCCACCTGGGAAGGATACAGAGGTGGAGAAGGCTTGTGCTTCCGGCTCTGTTCCCGTACGTGATAACTGGAATAATGGTGTCAGGTGGGGGAGCCTGGAACGCCTCCATAGTGGCCGAACACGTTGAATTCGCTGGGGAGACCCTGAAGACCCTAGGCATAGGAGCCATAATAACCAATGCCACAGCAGCAGCCGATTACCCCTTGCTTCTGGCAGGGACCCTCAGCATGGTGGCTGCTGTTGTCCTCATAAACAGGTTGGTTTGGAGGAGGCTCTATGTGAAAGCTGAGGAGAGATACAAACTGGAGTGAGCCATGGGCCGTAACGAGCATCTCCTGGAGCTGGAAAGGGTAAAGCAGGTCTATGGGACAGGGCCCCGAGCTTTCACCGCTGTGGAAGACGTGAGCTTCTCAGTGGATGAAGGCGAGTTCGTGGCCCTTTTGGGTCCATCGGGGTGCGGGAAGAGTACCCTCCTGAGGATAATAGCGGGCCTCCAGAGGCCCACATCTGGCACTGTGCTCTATCGGGGGAGGCCCCTCACTGGGGTCAACCCCCATGCATCGATAGTGTTTCAGACCTTTGCCCTCTTTCCTTGGCTCACAGTTCAGGAGAATGTGGAGGTAGCTCTCCAGGCTAAAGGGGTTCCGGCCAAGTTGAGGGCCGCGAGAGCCCTGGATTTGCTTGACAGGGTGGGTCTGGATGGTTTCGAGACAGCTTATCCCAGGGAACTCTCGGCCGGCATGAGGCAGAAGGTCGGATTTGCCAGGGCCATGGCCATGGAGCCCGAACTCCTATGCTTGGATGAGCCCTTCTCTGCCCTCGATGTCCTTTCAGCCGATGCCCTCAGGGGGGAGCTCTTGGAATTGTGGCTGAGCGGAAATATCCCCACGAGGGCCCTCCTCCTTGTCACCCATGACATAGAGGAGGCGGTTTTCATGGCAGGAAGGGTCATCCTGATGGAGAAGAATCCGGGAAGGATCCTCACGGACATCCAGGTTCCCCTGGCTCATCCCAGATCTAAGAAGGACCCAAAGTTCCTGGAAATAGTGGACAGGATCTATGCCATCTTGGCGGGGCAGACTCAGCCAGAGCACTTGGAATTGGGCACAGCCCCTGGCGAGCCCGGAACCACAAGGGCCTTGCCCCACATAACCATCAACGATCTCACGGGATTGCTGGAGTACCTGAGGGAGCTTCCCCACAACAGGGCAGACCTTTACAAACTCGCAAGCGACCTCAAGCTCAGCACGGATCAACTTCTGAGCCTCACGGATGCGGCTGAGCTCCTGGGCTTCGCAACTGTGGCCCATGGAGACATAACCCTCACAGCCCTTGGGGAGACCTTTGCCGAAGCCAGCATCTTGGCGAGAAAGGAGATCTTCGCAACTCGCATAAGGAGACTTCCCATCTTCAAGTGGCTCCTGAGCATGCTCAGGAAGGCTGAGAAGCATCAGCTCAAATGGGACGTTGTTCAGACAGCCCTGGAGTTGGAATTTCCCGAAGAGGAGGCTTACAGGCAGCTGGATATAGCCGTTGACTGGGGAAGATATGCGGAGATCCTCTCCTATGAAGATGCAAGCGAGGTAATCTACCTCGAACCAGGAGCTGCGGCCTCAGGCGCCCCATCTTGAGAGGCACTCTGGCCGACCTCATGAACCATCCCTTTCTCGGATTGGGACTTTCTCCCGCTTCGGGTGGCAATATCCCGAAACGTGCCGAGCCTTGAGGGCTCGAGGTCCCCGAGGCCACTGGGTTTGGCCAATCATCCTCCTAGGCTCGGAGAAAGGCCCAGAGGACCTTAGCCAGAGCCAGGAGTTCCTCATCCTTCATCCATCTGCCCACAAGCTGAATGCCCATGGGGAGGCCTTCTCGCGACTTTCCGAAGGGGAGGGAGATTGCAGGCAGGCCAGCATAGGTCCAAGGAAGATTCATGGTGGACTCACCTGTATTGGAAAGACCCATGGGGGCTGGCCCGACTGTGGCTGGAGAGATCCACGCAGTTAAACCCTTTTCCTCCATTATCTCCATCAGGATCTCCCTCAATATCACCCTGCCCTCCCTGTAAATCTCCACCTCGGAGTCGGAAACGCTCGTTCCCCTCTCGATGAGGGAGAGGGTCTGGGGCCTGTATAGGGATCTGAATTCCGAAAACCACTCCCTGTGTACCTGAGCTGCCTCCGCAGCCATGAGCCTTCTGTGGCGAAGGGTTATCTCCTGAAAATTCTCGAGCACCTTCACTTCCGCGATCTTCAACCCGCATTCTTTCAACCGAGACAAAGCGAGTCCCAGGTTCTCCATTGCCTGGGGTCCTGCCCATCGGAGGTAGGGTCCCTCTGGGACTCCCAGGACCAACTCCCCCGCATTCTCGCACGAACTCCAGTTCTCGACCAAAACCGATGCAGCCAATTCCATCCCTTCCACATCCCTCGTGAAAAATCCCACCTGATCCAAAGATGGGGAAAGGGGGATGGACCCCTCGGTGGGCACTCTTCCGAAAGATGGCTTGAATCCGAAAATTCCGCAAAATGCAGCTGACTTTATTATGGACCCCACAGTCTGGGTTCCGATGGCAATGGGGCACAATCCATATGCTACCGAAGCCGCAGAGCCACTGCTCGACCCTCCTGGAGTTCGGCTGGGATCATGGGGGTTCCTCGTTGGAGGAGGCGCCAGATAGGCAAACTCCGCGGTGTGGGTCTTGCCCAATATCAAAGCACCGAGTCCCCTCAATTTCTTGACGAGAGGGCCCTCTTCCCCTGTGAGGACATGAGGAGGGAGGAGGCTCCCTGCCCTCGTGGGGAAGCCCTGTGCATGGAACGTGTCCTTGAGGCCAAAGGGGACACAAAAAAGGGGCAGGTCGCCCTTCTCGGAACGGCTTTCTTGAAGCCTGTGAACCTCTCTTTCTAGCCTCTCGAAGGGATTTTCCTCCGCTGGAACGAGTGACTGGACTCGGGGCTCCAGGGCCTCGTACCTGGCTTTTAGAAGCTGGATATAGTGTTGGGGATGGAGATCCCGGGATAGAATCGCCCTTGTGAGGTCGAATAATCCTTCGAGCTTGCCCCTCGACAAAAAATCCTCCGTTGAGAAGGCAAAGGCCGAGGACGTAATTTTCATTTCTGGAAACCGCAGCTGTCAAGGCCTGATGGCCAAGGACCGTTGAAAATACACGAACCCTACAGGGGAAATCGGTTACTGGGGTCCTCGCCCGAAAGGGTCTTTCAAGTGAGTGACCAAAAGCCTTGCCACATCCACAGGTGAGGTAAACCATTTGCACCAGGAGAGAGTCTCCATTAATCGAGCGAAACATTCCGAATCGAGGGAGGTGCAGATGAAAAGGGAGGCTAGATGGTTTTGGGCTTTTTTCGTTGGAGTTGGCATGGCGGTGGGGAGTGGGTTCCTGCAGGCTCAAGTTCTAGGCGCAAGCAGAAACCCGGGGTGCATCCAAGATGCGCAGGAAGACTATAAGGACTGCGTAGCTACGTGCCGCGAGTTTATGCAAGTGGAAAAGGACCTTTGCCGCAACGTGGACCACAGCTGCGCCGAGACGTGCAGGGAGCAATATCAAGGGTGTGTGAGCCCTCACCTGGAGGCTCTGGAAGCCTGCAAGGCTCAATGCGACCAGCAAAGGCAACAGGGAGTCCAGGGATGCAGGGAGGCGCATGGAGGAAACCAGGCACAACTAGATTCTTGTGTCGACGAGGTTCAGGTGCAGGCCTTCGTGTGCCGTGATCAGTGCCGAGAGGGAACCCAAATACGCGCCATCCTAATCGATTGCAGGCGCGAGCTCAGGTCTTGTATCCAGGCCTGCCCTCCTTCCCGCTGACTTTCCCGTGAAGAAAACCCTCGCCTTTAAGGGCCACGGGGGAGCACCGTGGCCCCGAGGGGAGGAGGACCATTTCTCTTAATCCATCGCCCCCACATCCAGGATGTCGCCCGAAGACTTTGGAAACACGAGGGATGCGCTCTGCGCCTCCGAGATGCGAGGCCTCACGCGAGTCAAAGCATAACGTGATAATAGGGGCAATGGAACGCCCGGTGGCCTAGTGGGGGCAATCCTCCGGTGCAAGCGAGGTCTCGTTTACGGGCGTGCGGAGCCCGCCCCTCCGAGGGGGGACCATCCGAGGGTGAGATGGCCTTGCGGAGGAAGGCCCAGAGACGACGCGGAACAAGTTTTTCTCGGAGGGACGCGCTCTGCGCGTCCGCGTGGCAAGGCCAGACGCAAGCCGAGGGATAACATAATCATTGGGGGGCGATCGAACGCCCGGTGGCTCAGTGGGGTCGATCCTCCGGTGCAAGCAAGGTGTCGTTTACGGGCGTGCGGAGCCCGCCCCTCCGCCGGGGAGACCACCCCATATGGATGGCCTAGCGGGGAGGACCTGGGACCGACGCGAAAGGCGGTTTTTTCGGAGGGGCGCACTCTGTGCGCCCGGATTGCAAGGCATCACGAATGGCAAGGACTTTCATTACCGCCGGGGCTACGCGAGAGGCTGGCGGTTTAATGGGAATACACGGGGAGGGGGTTAGACGTTCCTCACGGGCGTGCGGAGCCCGCCCCTCCACGGCAAGCTTGCCGAAGGAGGATTGCCTGAGGGGGGCAATCCGGAGTGGCCCAAAGCCGATTTTCTCGGAGGGGCGCACTCTGCGCGCCCGCCCGGAAAGGCTAAACTAGTGCCAAGAGATTCCATTCCAACCGGACGCGTGCGCGAGAGGCCAGGATCCTAAGGGGGAAAAGCCTCCTCAAAAGGAGGATCTCCGAGGAGGCTTGGCAGGATCAATCTGGTTGGATCTGGCCTTAGAGCGGCTTCGGACCTATATTAGGGTGAAGTCAACTCCCATCAATGAACCTCAAGGCAAGGTCTTTTTTTCGAACGAGTATCTCCTCTGCCTCTTCCCATGATGAGGCCTCTGCCTCGACATAAAGGAGTCTTCCGGGGGAGCCTCTCTCTAGAAGTCCACAGCCTTCTGCCTTCAGAGCCCTAGCCCCGTTTATGGTCGCCATCTCGAGAAGGATAGAAGGACTCACATTGGGAAAGCCCTCCGCCAGAAATCGAATCTCGTCCAAGACACTCAGGCTCTCGCCACTGGCCAAAGAGTCTGTGCCTAGACATAACCTTATCCCAGCCCTCAGGAAATCCTCCAGATGAGGGACCTTCCCATGGAGAGCCACATTGGACCTTGGGCAAAGACAAACGAAGACCCCACTTTCAGCCAGGATCTCAATTTCCTTTTTTTCCACTTGGAGGAGATGGACCGCCACTGTATCTTCATCCAAAAGACCAAGCTCTTTCGCCAACCTCACGGGCCTCTTTCCCAAGGAGCCCCATGGGGAGAAATCGATACCCCTTTCTCGGAGAAAGTCTGCCCAGGGGCCCCTACCCTTCTCCAGGAAGTCCACCTCCTCTTTGGACTCTGCCAAATGGATGGAAAAGGGAACCCCCCTCTCCTTGCACGCCCCTTTCAATTTCCGAAGGAGAATGGGGCTTGTGGTGTGGGGGCCATGGCCCGCATAGGACTCCAGTATCTCTCCAGCTTCCCGGCTCAGGCTAGGGACATCTCTATCCTCTCCGACGAATTCCCTCCAGACAATCCCTCGAAGCCCCGCATCCCTCAGGAGCTCTCGTACCTCGAACCTCGGGCCAAACTCGCCCACGCACCCAACTCCGCTTCCTTTCATTGTGAGAAGAGCCTCCTTCGTTGCCTCCAGGGCCTCCTTGGCAGAAACCTTTTCCCTCTCCCTCAGGAGGGATCTTGTCCAGGCCAGAAACCCAGAACCCTTATCGACCCTATCCTTCAAGGCAGAGAGCGTAAGGTGCGTGTGACAATTCACGAGAGGGGGCATGAGTATGCCACCTCCATGGTCCGAGATGGAGCTCTGGGGAGGTTTTTTGCCCAATGATCTCACATCCACAATTCGGCCCGAGCGGATCTCGACTATTCCGTTTTCGATCCACCTACCAGGAGATCTCATGACCCACTTTGCTCTGTGACAGGAAGAGTTCATGGCCGGGTTCGGGTGGATCATTCGAGTGGCCTGTAAAGGACGTCCCTTTTCAGTGGTCTGAAGCCCGCCTTCACTATGAGCTCCCTTATTTCACTTTCCGATACCTTGAACCTCACCCCCGCCGATGCGACCACGTTCTCCTCTATCATTGTTGAGCCCATATCATCTGCCCCAAAATGCAAGGCCACCTGTCCTATCTGCGGGCCCTGGGTCACCCACGAGGCCTGGATGTGGGGGACATTGTCCAGGAGGATCCTGCTCAGGGCCAAGGTCCTGAGATATGTCACAGGCCCGACCTTTCGGGCCCTGAGGGTTCTTTTCCCGGGCTGGTATGGCCAAGGGATGAAGGCGGTGAAACCGCCTGTTTCGTCCTGGAGGCTCCTTATAGCGAGGATGTGATCCACCCTCTCCTCCTCTGTCTCCATGTGACCGAACATCATTGTGGCCGTTGTCTTCAGGCCGAGGAGGTGGGCCTCCCTCATGACCTGTAACCACTCTCGGGAAGAGCACTTGAGGGGCGAAACTGCTCTTCTGACCCTGTCCGAGAGGATCTCCGCTCCTCCCCCTGGAATGGAGCCTAGGCCAGCATCCACGAGCTTCTCCAAGACCTCCCTCACACTCATTCCCCATGTCTTGGCCATGAAGATGATCTCTGGTGGAGAAAAACCGTGGACCCAAAGACCCATGCTCCTCATGAGCCTCAGCCTCTCGAGGTGCCAGGAGAGGCCGAGGAAGGGATTCAGGCCTCCTTGATACAGGACTTGGGTCCCTCCCAAGGACAGGGTCTCCTCGCACTTGCTCTCGAGGGTCTCGAGGTCAAGGACGTATGCCTCGGGATGCTCAGGGGGTCTCCAGAAGGCACAGAAACCGCATCTCGATACGCACACATTGGTGTAGTTGATGTTCCTATCAACCGTGTAAGTCACATTCGGAGATGGATTCAGGAGATGGCGAACCTCATTAGCGAGGCTTCCCAACTCCAGTAGGTCTGCCTCTCCATAGAGTCTCAAGGCAGCCTCTTTCCCCAGCCTACTTCCCTGGAAGGAAATCTTCCCCACGGTCAGCCTCTCAGGGCCCAACGGGCCTATGAAAGGTATCTCTCTCCTGTGGCTCAAGACCGGCCTCCGTTATCAGGGCCTCTAATTCTTCCACTGTGAGGCCGCTTTCTGTCTCTGCCCCGGCCTCGTGGGCTATCTTCTCCTGCACGATTGTCCCCTCCAGGTCATCCGCCCCGAAGTGAAGAGCCACCTGAGCTAGCCCCTTCCCCATCATGACCCAGTAAGCCTTTATGGAGGGAAAATTGTCCAGGACCAGACGAGCCGTTGCCACTAACCTGAGGGTGTCCATTGCCGTGGGGCCCGGGAGGTGTGACAGCCTGGTATTTCTGGGCTGGAAAGGAAGGGGTATGAAGGCCTGGAACCCCCGGCTCCTGTCTTGCTGATCCCTGAGCTTCAACAAATGGAGAGCCCTCTCCTCCTCGGTCTCCAGATGGCCATAGAGGAGGGTCGCATTGGTTGGGATCTGGAGCTCGTGGGCTTGAGCGTGAATCTGAAGCCACCTCTTGGCATCTATCTTTGCGGGAAAGAGCACCTCCCTGAGCCTCTCCGAGAAGACCTCGGCACCACCTCCTGGCATGGCATCCAGGCCCGCTTCCTTGAGTCTCCGGAGGCACTCTCCGGTGGAAATCCCCTCCTTTCTGGATACATGGTCCACTTCCACAGCGGTGAAGGCCTTGAGATGGGCCTCTGGCCTCGCCCTCTTTATGGCCCTCAGCAATTCCACGCAATACTCCAGTGACACCCCAGGATGGCATCCACCCACTATGTGCACTTCCCTCAAGGGCTCTATGGGGCTTTGGCTGACCCTCTGTGCTGCTTCCTCTGGGCTCATGAGGTAACCATCAGGAGAGTCCAACCCCCTGTGAAAGGCACAGAACATGCACCCATTCTTGCAGATGTTCGTGTAGTTGAGATGGTAATTTCTTATGAAGGTCGCCTTCTCCCCGTGGATGGCCCTCCTCTTTTTGTCAGCCAACTTGCCGAGACTCAAAAGGTCCCGTGTCTTCAGGCAATTGATGGCATCCCCGAGATCCAATCTCTCACCTGAGGAGATCTTCTCGGCAACAGGGATGAGTCCCGGATCCCCAATCCTCTCCTCACTGAGATCGCAGGCCACTTGGAGCCTCCTTGACATTGATGACCGGCTGGTCAATCATAATGCAGCTCTGGTTTCGAGACAAGACCATCTGGTCACTTTTGGGGGCGTGATGGGAAAGAGGACCGCTTGTTGGGTTTCCTTGGTATTGGGTCTTTCCTTGATGGGAGGAAAGGCCTTCTCAGGGGACAAGGTGAAGGTTGGGCTTTTGCCCCTAGTCTCCTCGGCCCCTATCTTTGTGGCGGTGGAAGAGGGGTTCTTCAGGGAAGAGGGGGTGAATGTGGAACTCAAGTTCTTCCAAGCTGCTCAGCCCATCACCACTGCTATGGCCGCAGGGGAGGTGGATGTGGGCGCAACGGGCCTCACAGCTGGTCTGTACAATGCCTTGGCATCCGGCCTGGATGCGAAGATCGTAGCGGACAAGGGCAGGGAGTGGCCTGGGTACAAGCTTTCGGGGATCGTTGTGAGCACGAGGGAATGGGAAAGGGGGGTGAGGAGCATAGAGGACCTTTCGGGCCGCCGAATAGGAGTGACCCAGATAGGCTCCACCTTCCACTATATGCTCGGCAACATACTGGAGAGACACTCCATGAATCTCTCTCAAGTGAAATTGGTTCCCCTGGGAGGTCTCAAGTCTCTGGTAGAGGCCCTCTCAGGGGGACAGCTCGAGGCCATATTCGTTGCTCAGCCTTTCTGCACCCAGGCAGAGAGCGCTGGTGTCGGAAAGGTCATCCTCTGGGCTGGAGAGGAGCTCAAGTATCAGATAGCCGCGATTTTCATGTCGGGAGGCTTGCTCAAAAAGAGGGACATGGCCAAGGCCTTTCTCAGGGCTTACATAAGGGGCTGCAGGGTGTATTACGATGGGTGTCTGGTGAGGGACTCCAATGGAAGGCCCCTGAAGGCCGAGGCCTTCTCCAGGGTCTTGGGTCAGATAGCGAAATACACTGGCCTTTCTCCGGAGCAGGTGGTTTTGGATCTCAGCTACAATGACAGAGATGGGGAGCTCATGTGGGATGACATCCCCAGACAGATAAACTGGTACAGGGCCCATGGGATGCTCACCAAGGACTTGGATCCCCAGAGCATACTGGACCGTTCCCTCTGGGAGGAAGCGAAAAAAGAGGTGGGCCCCTGATATGAAGACCAAAATAGAGGATCTCCACAAGATTTACTCCAATGGAAGATCGGGCCCAGTTGAGGCCTTGAGGGGGGTGAATCTCGAGATAGGCTCGAGTGAATTTGTCTCCATCGTGGGGCCATCTGGATGTGGAAAATCGACCCTTCTCATGATAGTCGCTGGGCTAGTGGAAGCCACCTCGGGAAGGGTCATCTTCCTCAATGAAAGGCAAGAGAGAAGGCCCTGTGCTGGTATAGTGTTCCAGGAGCTCGCCCTCTTTCCCTGGAGGACCGTGGCCGGGAACGTCTCCTACGGGCTCGAGGAGCTGGGCCTGCCCAAGAAGGAGAGGAAGGAGAGGATCCGAAAACTTCTCCAAATGACAGGCCTCGAGGGCTTCGAGGATAGCTACCCTCACCAGCTCTCTGGGGGAATGAAGCAGAGGGTGGCCATCGCCAGGGCCATGGCCACTGAGCCTCGCCTCCTCCTCATGGACGAGCCCCTCTCCTCCCTGGATGCCATCACGAGACAACAAATGCAAATGGAGCTTTCGAGGATTTACGAGAGCGGATCCATGAGCTTTCTCTATGTGACTCACGATATATCCGAGGCCGTATTCCTCGCAGACAAGCTCGTTGTCATGAGCAAGAGGCCGGGCCGTGTGCTAGGGACTTTTTCCGTGGAATTGCCGAGGCCTAGGACACAAGAAGTGAGAAAATTGAAAAGCTTCCTGGAGCTTGTCGCTGGGGTTACGGATCTTCTGGAAAAGGAATGGGAATTGCCCCCTCTCGAAAGCCCATGAACCCTCCCACAGCGGATCCCAAAAGAAAGGCTCTAGGGGCATCGAGCTTGGCCGGGGTCCTCTTGGCGTGGGAGCTCTTGGGTCAGATGGGGGTGATCTCCCCCCTTTTCCTCCCGCCCCTCAGTGCCGTGATAGGAGATGGCCTGGAGCTCATAAAAAGCGGGGACCTCTTGGGACATCTGGCATCCAGTCTCTGGAGAATCCTCTGGGGGTTCCTCATTGGGGCAGGACTCGGAGTTTTCCTGGGACTGACCATGGGCATATCTCGACTGGCAGATGCCTCCATCCACCCCCTGATTGCCGCGACTTACCCCATTCCCAAGATCGCTCTCCTACCGCTTCTCATCCTCTGGCTCGGGCTGGGGGAAGGCTCCAAGATCGCTGTCATAGCTCTGGGGGTTTTCTTTCCCGTTGTGGTGAACACCAGAGCTGGAGTCCTCGATGTTGATCCTCTCCTTGTGAAGGCTGCTTTGGCCCTTGGATCGAGCAGGGCGGGGATCGCCTGGAAGGTCCTCTTGCCCGCAAGCCTTCCCATGATCTTCGCCGGACTCAAGCTCGGAGCTGGAGTGGCCCTTCTCCTCCTTGTGACAGCTGAGATGATAGCAGCGGATAAAGGCATAGGATTTCTCGTAATTTCAGCCGCCAATCTCATGCAGACAACGAGGCTCCTCTTCGGGATAATGGTCCTCGCCCTATTGGGACTTTTGTCCAACTGGCTCCTGGCAACCTTGGAGAAAGCCCTTCTGCCCTGGAAGAGCGAAACCCAAGGGCCCAAGTTGCAGACTCGTTAGGGAGGCGATCCCCCTCTAGCGGGAGCTACACGGTTCTTTTCCTCGGACTCCACTTGACACTTCGGAAGCCAGGTGCATCATTGGAGTCAATGGGATCGGAGACACGAAGGGGTTGAGAGGAGAGGACCTTTCAGGATGAGGAAGACCTCGCTTTTTGCCAAAAGACTCCAGGACCTCAGGGGACTCATGGCCCAGAGGGACCTTGAAGCCTATATCATCCCCTCCCAAGACGAGCACCAAGGTGAGTTCGTCCCCGAAAGGGCAAAGAGAATCCAGTGGCTGAGCGGATTCACAGGATCGAGTGGAACCCTTCTCGTCACCTCATCTCAGGCTCTCCTCTGGACAGACGGAAGGTATCACCTCCAGGCCCAAGAGGAGCTCGACAGGGATCTATTCACCTTGATGAGAATGGGACTGTCAGGGGTTCCAGAGCCCCAGGAGTGGTTGCTCCAGAACCTCCCACCTGGGAAGAAGGTAGGCATAGATCCTAGGCTTTTTTCCGCAGACGAGGCGAGAAGACTCAAAAGAGAACTCTCGGATGGGGGGATGGAGCTCGTTTCCCTGGAAGACAATCTCGTCGACCTCCTCTGGCAGGACAGACCCCCTGCTCCATCGGAGCTCATCTGGCCTTTGGCGTCCCAGTATTGTGGATCCTCGGTCGAGGAAAAGCTGGCGATGGTGAGAGGGGAGATGGCCAGAAAAAGGGTCCAGGGACTGGTAGTCAGCCGATTGGATGAGATAGCCTGGGTCTTGAACCTGAGGGGAAAAGACGTGCCCTACAGTCCCGTTTTCCTGAGCTACTTGATCATCCTCCAACAAGATGCCTTCCTTTTCACCGATGGGGGCAGATTGACCAGGGAGGCGAGAGATGCCATCGAACCAGTTCTGGAGATTCGGCCTTATGAGGATTTCGAGCCCCATTTGAGGAAGTTGGCCAGGGCAGGTCTCAGATTCTGGGTTGATCCCCAAGGGGCGAACCAGAGGATCCTGGAACTCTTGGAAGAAGGGCCAAGACCTTTGGAGTCCCTGAGTCCCATCGCTCGGGCCAAGGCAGTCAAGAGCCCGGCTGAGAGAAGAGGCATGAGGGATTGCCATATAAGGGATGCTTTGGCCTGGGTCAGGTTCATGAGATGGATAAAGGAAGAGGTTCCAAGAGGAGGGATAACCGAGAAGATCGCAGCGGAGAGATTGGACACCCTGAGAGAAGGACTCCCCGGTTACATAGCCCCCAGCTTCGAGACCATAGTGGCATACGGCCCCAATGGGGCCATTGTGCACTACAGGCCCAGCCATGAACGGGCCATAGAACTCAGGCCCCATGGTTTGGTCTTGGTGGACTCGGGTGGTCACTTCCTCGATGGAACGACCGATGCCACGAGGACCATTGCCCTAGGCCCCGTGACAGATGACCAGAGGGAGAAATACACCAGGGTCCTCAAAGGCCACATAGCCCTTTCCACTACCCCTTTTCCCAAGGGCACATCTGGAAGACAGCTCGACTCCCTGGCCCGAAGACCCCTCTGGGAGGTGGGTATGGACTACATGCATGGGACAGGCCATGGGGTTGGGTGTTTCCTGAATGTCCACGAAGGTCCCCAGAGCATCTCTCCCAAAGACAAGGGAGTGCCCTTGGAGCCAGGAATGTTCCTCACAAACGAGCCCGGTTACTACGAAGAGGGCTCACTGGGAATCAGAATCGAGAATGTGATGGAGGTGATAGAGCTTCCCATGGAACACGGAACCCATGGGCCCTTTCTGGGATTTCGGCCTGTGACCATGATCCCCCTGGAAAGGAGCCTCATATCAGTGGAACTCCTCCGGGAAGAGGAGATCTCCTGGATAAATTCCTATCACCGAACCATCCATGACCTCCTCTCCCCCAACCTCGAGGGTGAGGACCTGGCTTGGCTCCAAGAAGCCACAATGCCCATTGAATGACCCCATCGGGAGGTCGCCCTACCCTTCTCACATCCTCGCCAAAAAGCCCCTATTGACTCCTCGGGAGGGGCTGTTTAAATAAAAGCAAATCGCATTTAAGCCAGGATCCCTTCTGGCTTGGTGCGAGATGGCCATGAATTACTGAAAGAAGGGTCGTGGGTCTTTGAGGCGCAAGGAGAAGATGGTGATGACCCCTCAGAGGAGGGTTCTTCTCGAGGAGCTCAAGTCTTCCCTTGACCATCCATCGGCGGATGAGCTCCTGGAGAGGGTCCGAAGGAGGCTCCCCAGGACGAGTCTTGCTACAGTGTACAGGAATATGGAACTCATGGCCTCCCTGGGTCTTGTCAGAAAGCTCAAGGGCAAGAGGGGAAGGGCTCATTTTGACGGAAGAATGGAACCGCACCACCACATGCGATGTGCCCTCTGTGGGAGGTTCTTTGACTTGCCCCATGAGGTGGAGGGGCTTTCCATCGAGCTACCTGGGGAGATCTGCGGCAACAAGGTTCTGGATTGGAACTTGGAGATTTTGGTCGAATGCTCCCTTTGCAGGGGAGGAAACTGAGCCACAGGAGGTGAGAGGATGCAGCTTAGGGGGACGAGGACCGAGAAGAACATCTTGACGGCCTTTGCAGGGGAATCTCAGGCGAGAAACCGCTACACTTACTTCGCAAGTCAGGCAAGGAAGGAGGGCTACGAGCAGATAGCCTGGATCTTCCAGGAGACAGCCGACCAGGAAAAGGAACACGCAAAGCGATTGTTCGGATTCCTGGAAGGTGGAGATTTGGAGATTTCCGCAGCCTTCCCAGCGGGCAAGATCGGAAACACCTTGGAGAATCTACTGGCTGCGGCCTCGGGCGAGAATTACGAGCACACGATCATGTATCCCAGTTTCGCTCAAGTGGCGAGGGAAGAGGGCTTCGATTCCATAGCCAAGGTCTTCGACGCCATAGCGGTTGCCGAAAAGCAACATGAAAGGCGCTACCGCGAGCTCGCCAGAAATGTGGAAAAGGGCACGGTCTTCAGGAAAAACCAGCCTGTGGTATGGCGGTGCAGAAACTGTGGTTACCTCCACGAGGGCCTGGAAGCCCCTGAAGTCTGTCCCGCGTGTGATCATCCCAGGGCCTACTACGAGCTCCTGGTTGAGAACTATTGACGGGTTACGGGAGGCGAAAGATGGTGGAGAGAAAAGGGATCGTCACCTTTCAGGGAAGCCCCCTCACCCTCCTGGGTGAGGAGCCAGCCCTTGGGATGCCAGCTCCGGAGTTTCAGGCCCTGGATGTGGAGCTCAAGCCAGTGGGGCTCGGTTCTTTCAAGGGAAAGATATGTATCCTCTGTTCCGTGCCCTCCCTGGATACTCCAGTATGCGACATGGAGACCAGGAGATTCAATCAAGAGGCTGTGAATCTGGGCCAGGACGTGGAAGTGGTGGTGGTGAGCATGGACTTGCCGTTTGCCCAGAGGAGATGGTGTGCTGGGGCAGGAGTTGACAGGGTTCGAACTGTTTCCGATCACAGGGATGCGAGCTTCGGTCTGGCTTATGGAACCTTGATAAAGGAGCTGAGGCTCCTCACCCGGGCCGTCTTCGTAGTGGACAGGAATGGGGTCCTCACTTACTCCCAGTGGGTCAAGGAGATAACGAAGGAGCCCGATTACGAGGAAGTTCTCGAGGCCATTGAAAGGATCAGGTGAGCCACGGGCCCCGATGGGCTCGGATTTGAAAATCTCGAGAAAGGAGGAAGAAGCAAATGGCGGAGAAGCTGCAGGTTTACAAGTGCGAGGTGTGCGGAAACATGGTCGAGGTGCTCCACGGAGGGGTCGGTCAGCTCGTCTGCTGCGGTCAACCGATGAAGCTTCTAGCAGAAAACGTGGTGGATGCCTCTTTGGAGAAACACGTCCCGGTCTTGGAGCGAGTCGAGGGAGGGATCAAGGTGAAGGTGGGTAGCGCTCCCCACCCCATGGAGGAGAAGCACTACATAGAGTGGATAGAGCTGGTCGTGGGAGACAAAGCTTACAGGGAGTTTCTCAAGCCAGGCCAGTCTCCAGAGGCCTTTTTCCCAGTCAAGGCAGAGGGAGCCTTTGCCAGGGAATTCTGTAACTTGCACGATCTTTGGAAAGGATGAGGTAATGAAAGAGAGAATCGAGAATGCCCTGAACGAGCAGCTCAATTGGGAGTTGTTCTCCTCTTACCTGTATCTGTCCATGGCTGCCCACTTCCACTCCAAGGGTTTGTCGGGCTTCGCCAAATGGATGAGGGTCCAGGCCTTGGAGGAGCTCACCCATGCGGCCAAGTTTTTCGACTTCATCCTGGAGAGGGGAGGCGCAGTTCATCTGGACCGAATCGAGAAGCCACCTTCCCACTGGGAAAGCCCCTTGATGGTGTTCCAGGAAGCTCTCGGCCACGAGGAAAAGGTAACAGAGAGGATAAACAGGCTCGTGGAGTTGGCCAGGGAAGAGAAGGATCATGCCACGGAGATATTCCTCCAGTGGTTCGTCACAGAACAGGTGGAGGAGGAGGCATCAGCACTGGATGTCATCCAAAAGCTGAAGCTCGTGGGCGACCACCCGGGCGGTCTTTTTTCCTTGAATCAGGAGTTGGGCCAGAGGACATTCGTGATGCCCACTGAAGCCAAGGGGAAATCCCAAGGAGGAGAGCCATGAACGAGCTCAGGAAATACATCTGCCCGGGCCCCACGTGCGGTTACATCTACGACCCCCAAAGGGGCGATAAGAAGGGCAAGATCCCCCCTGGGACCCCTTTCGAGGATCTCCCGGAGGATTGGAAGTGTCCCCTCTGCGGGATTGGAAAGAGGTTTTTCAAGCCATTGGAATAGGTTGACTTCTCACCCGGGAATGGGTGGCATGCTGGGGGCTCGGCTCCATAGAGGGCCCAAGTGATGAAAAGGGGGCCATTCCCAAGCTGAGAGCTCCCTTCCCAAAGATGACTTTCAGGGGGGACCTTCCCTCAGGGTAGGTCCCCAGGAATGGAGAGAGCGAGATGGACCGATCCCAAGTCACGAGGAAACCCAACAGGTTGGCCTCGGAGAAAAGCCCTTATCTCCTTCAGCATGCCACCAATCCCGTGGATTGGTATCCGTGGGGAGAGGAGGCCTTCACCAAGGCCAGGGAGGAGGACAAGCCCATTTTCCTCTCCATAGGGTATTCCACCTGCCACTGGTGTCATGTGATGGCCCACGAGTGCTTCGAGGATGAGGCCATAGCCCGCATCCTGAACCAATTTTTCGTCTCCATAAAGGTGGACAGGGAGGAAAGGCCCGATGTGGACCACCTCTACATGATGGCCTGCCAAGCCTTGACAGGAAGGGGTGGCTGGCCCCTCTCGGTCTTTCTCACACCCCAAGGAGAGCCCTTCTTCGCAGGCACATATTTTCCCAAAACGAGCCGCATGGGTTTGCCAGGTTTCGGAGAGCTCTTGCTCCATGTGGCCAATCTTTGGAAGACAGACAGAGAGAGGATCCATCTGGCTGCACGGCAGCTTGCGGATGTGATCAGGCTTCAGGGGCCGGGCCAAGAGCGAGGGGCCCTCAGCGAAGCTCTCCTTCGCCGCTCGTACGAGACCTTGGCCCGTTCCTTCGATACTCGCTATGGAGGATTCGGATCTGCGCCCAAGTTCCCTTCCCCTCACCAATTGAGTTTCCTCCTCAGGTGGCATTGGAGAACACGGCAACCCATGGCCCTGGACATGGTGGAGAAGACCCTCATTGCCATGAGGAAAGGGGGCATCTTTGACCAGATAGGATATGGCTTCCACAGGTATTCGGTGGACGAAAGATGGCTGATTCCCCATTTCGAGAAGATGCTCTACGACCAGGCCATGTGCATGCTGGCATACTGTGAGACATTTCAGGTGACGAGAAAACCTTTTTTCAAAGATGTGGTTCACCAAATAGCCCAATATGTCCTGAGAGACCTCACGCATCCCGAGGGAGGCTTCTTGTCCGCGGAAGATGCCGATAGCGATGGAAAGGAAGGGGCCTTCTACGTGTGGAGCAAAGGGGAGATAGTGTCGCTTCTGGGGAAGGATGTGGGCGAGCTCTTCTCGAGATTCTACGGGGTAACTGAGGAGGGCAATTTCGAAGAAGGGAAGACCGTCCTCCACGAGGCCATGGACAGGAGGGCTTTGGCCCAGAGTCAGGGAATGGAGGAGGAAGAGCTGGCGAGGCTTCTGGAGGAGGCTCGAGGGAAGCTTTTGGGAGCTAGGCACTCGAGGGCCAGGCCTCACAAGGATGACAAGATCATTGTCTCTTGGAACGGACTCATGATGGCCGCCTTTGCCAGGGCCTCTTGGGTTGTTGGGGAACCATCATATGCTCGAGCTGCGAAGAGGTGTGCGGAGTTCATTCTGACAGAGCTGAGAACAGAGGATGCAAGGCTCCTGAGGAGATGGAGGGAAGGCCAGGCGGCCCATGGTGGGTGTCTCGAGGATTACGCTTCTTTGGCTTTGGGGCTTCTCGAGCTTTACGATGCAACCTTCGAGGCTAGATGGCTCATCGAGGCCTCGAGGATAACCGAGCTCATGTTGGAGATCTTTTGGGATCATAACAAGGGCGGTTTTCTCATGGCTCCACCGGATGCAAAGGATCTTTTCTCCATACCCAAGGACGGCCACGATGGCGCGATTCCGTCTGGCAATTCTCTCGCGGCCATGGTCCTTGCTAGGCTTGCCAAAATGACAGGTAGGGAAGACCTGGAGGAGAAGTCATGGGCTGTTCTCAAGGCCTTCTCGGGTCATCTCCACGAGTTTCCAACTGGCCACACATATATGCTCTGCGCCTTAGATTTCCTATTGGGGCCTTGCCAAGAAGTCGTTCTCCTCGGGAAAAAGGAAGCTCCGGACACAATCTCCATGATCAGGGAGTTGAGAGAGGATTTCGCCCCGATGCGCACTGTGATACTCTTGGAGCCAGGTGATGAGGGCCAGGAGGTGAGGAGGATTGCGCCACGCCTGGAGCCCTTCCCTCAGAAAGAAGGGGGATGCAAGGTTTACCTTTGTCGGTCAAACACCTGTAGAGAGCCCGTGGATTCCCCCGAAGCCCTGAGAAGACTCTTGCATGAAGGCGAAGGGGCAATCGGGAGCTGACACTCGGGGTGCCGAAACCAGTTCTCGAAACCTTCTAAAAGTGGTCCAGTGAGAACTCATGAGCTCCGTGAGAGACCACGGGATGTGAACCGAGGGAAGGAGATCTGTACCCGCAGAAAAAGAATTGTGAGGAGGAGGTTCCGATGGAAAAGGTGGAGATCAAACCAAACATTTTCTGGGTTGGTGCTGTGGACTGGAATGTCAGGGACTTCCATGGCTACTCGACTCCTTATGGGACCACGTACAATTCCTTCCTACTCGTGGACGAGAAAATTGTGCTTTTCGATACGGTCAAGAAGGGATTCGAGGACGAGCTAGTGAGGAGGATATCCTCCATAGTGGATCCCAAGAAGATCGACTACATCGTCGTGAACCATGTGGAGATGGACCATTCGGGCGCCCTACCTCAGATGATGGAGCTTTGCAGACCATCGAGGCTCATCTGTTCCTCAAGGGGCAAAGAGGCCCTCTTGCGTCATTACCACAGGAGCGAGTGGCCGTATGGGGTTGTTGAGACCGGAAGCACCATCAGCCTGGGGAAAAGGAGTATCCAGTTCATCGAGACCCGTATGCTCCATTGGCCTGACAGTATGTTCTCTTACATCCCTGAAGAAAAGCTTCTCATATCCAGCGATGCTTTCGGACAACATTGGGCAACGAGCGAGAGATTCGATGACCAAGTGGACCAGGCCGCGCTCATGAGCCATGCGGCGAAGTATTTCGCCAACATACTGCTTCTCTATTCCTCCCTGGTTCAGAAACTCCTGGAGAGCGTCAGGGGGATGAATCTCCAGTTGGACATGATAGCCCCGGACCACGGTCTCATCTGGAGATCAGACCCTGGAAAAATCCTCCAGGCCTATGATTCATGGAGCCAACAGAAGCCCATACCCAAAGCCCTCGTGATATACGACACAATGTGGGAGAGCACAGCCGCAATGGCGAGGGCAGTGGGAGAAGGGCTCATGATGGAGGGGTTGAGTGTCAAGGTCATGGACTTGAGGCATACCCACAGAAGCGACGTCGTGACAGAGCTCCTCGATGCCGCTGCCATAGTGTGCGGCTCTTCCACCTTGAACAATTGCATGCTTCCGAAGATGGCAGATGCCCTCCACTACATCCGGGGCTTGAGGCCCCAGAGAAAGATCGGGGCAGCCTTCGGCTCGTACGGGTGGAGTGGAGAGGGTGTGAGGATGGTCGAGGAGGCCCTGAAGGAGATGAAGGTCGAGATAGTGTGCCCCCCGATCAAAGTCCAGTATGTGCCGGACAAGAGGGCTTTGGAAGAGTGCGTTCAGTTGGGAAGGACAGTGGGGAGGGCAGTCAAGGAGAAGCTCTGAGATATCATGGAGAGGATAAGGCCAAAGGAACTCCTCGAAGAAGAGGATTGGGCCTCTGCTATTTCTCGGTTCCGAGAGAATGCGGGGAGGCAGCTCGCTACAGCTCTCCTCAGGGCTCTCTATGGCGAAGACCTCCAGACGAGATGGCGAGCTGCCGAGGCTTTGGGAGTAGTGGTGGCCCAGATGGCTGAAGGGGATGCGGAGTCAGCTAGGGAGATAATGAGGCGTCTCCTCTGGAGTCTCAACGAGGATTCGGGGAGCATGGGCTGGGGAGCTCCCGAGGCCATGGCCGAGATCTTGCGCCAAAGCCCCCATCTGCGGGAGGAGTTCTTGGCTGTGTTTCTGGGTCATCTGGAACCTCCCAGGTGGCAGAGGATGCATCCCTGGATAAGAATCGGGTTCTTGTGGGGCCTGTGGAGGCTAGGAAAGGAAGCTCTGAGGGAGGAAACCGGGCTTGGTATCACCCCCATCCTGATGAAGAGCTTGAAGGAAGGGGAGGCCCCGGAAAGGGCCTGGGCTTTCCTTGCTGCGAAGGCTTTGGGCTTGCTTCTCGAGAACAATAGCTTGGGGGACGTTCTCCTGCCTGGATCCACCTTCCCCTTCTATTCGAGTGGGAAAGTCTTCCACAGGTCCACAGGAGATGTCTTGGAAGGCCTTTTCTCCAAGGATTCCACCTGACTGGGATCTCCTCCCCTTCCGAAGCAGTCACCCTTGGGGCAATGAGAAGGCAATTAAATCCTCCTGGGATCTTTCCAGGGTCAGAAGGAGCTCTATACTGTCCTGCCCCAATCCCAGGGCCAGAGGAATCTGCCCCTTTGAGCCCTCTATATGGGATATGGCCCTGGCTATATCCATTGCCTTCTCGAAGAGATTACGAGGTGGCCCTGGGAGCTGATAGTTTCCCGATGCACTGACATCTATCCTCGTTCTACCATCTTTAGTCCTCCGAAGCTCGATGGACTTGGCGTTTTCCTTGAGACCGTAAAGAATCATGAGCCCCAAGAGCTTTATGGCAGCCTCCTCCAAATCCCCTGTGAAATCCGCAGCCTCACCACCCATACTGAGCCTCAGAAGCTCCTCCTTGGGGTCCGTCCCAACGTAACAGTTGCAATACTCTTGAAGCCTTTGGTGAAATGTGTGTTTTTCAAGCCCCATCTTGCACCTCCTTCTCTTCCGTCGACGAATTCCCATCTCTCCTCCCAATTTACCTCCAGAGGCTTTCCTTTCAAGCCCTGGTCACTCCAAACGCTCCCTTGCACCCCAATGGAGCTCCGCGGGGATTATCCAGGGCGAGATGGCCTTGCGGAGAAAACCCTCGGATGACGCGGAAGGCGATTTTCTCGGAGGGACGCACTCCGTGCGTCCGCGTGCGAAGGCCGGACGCAAACCGAGGTGCAACATAATCAACGGGGGCAGACGAACGCCCGGCGGCCTAATGGGGTGATCTCCCGGTGGAAGCAAAGCCTCGTTCACGGGCCTGCGGAGCCCGCCCCTCCGGGGGGGACTAGCCCGGCATGGATGGCCGTGCGGGGAAAGGTCGGAGATGACGCCGAGGGAGTCTTCTCGGAGGGGCGCGGTCTCCGCGCCCGTGTGGCAAGGCCGTACGCTAGCCCGGGTATGGCATGACCAGCGAGGAGTAGGCGAAAGGCCGGTGATCTAGCGGGGGCATACCCGGGTGAAACCTAGTGCGTCATTACGGGCGTGCGGAGCCCGCCCCTCCGCGGGAGGTTTGCCCGACAAGGATTGCCTGCGAGGGCGCGATCAGGAGTGGCCGAAAGCCGATTTTCTGGGAGATCCCTTATCTCGATCACCCGGTGGGAGACTCCTCCTTGACCCACGGCTCCAAAAGTTCCTT
>Ga0315298_1003874_pt1 | contig 23053 bp, 20 predicted proteins | sample WHS_1_MG_FD_203077 | JGI IMG/M metagenome (GOLD analysis project Ga0315298, IMG submission 203077) | Extremophilic microbial mat communities from Washburn Hot Springs, YNP, Wyoming, USA - WHS_1_MG | ecosystem: Environmental > Aquatic > Thermal springs > Hot (42-90C) | place: USA: Wyoming...
GGAGGGCGAATCCAGGGAACCCGGCGGGGAGTGCGAAACGGGAACCGCGAGAAGAGGCCCCGAAGGAGGGGAACGTAGGGCGCAGGATCGAGGGCCGGCGGTGCCGCAGGGGACGGGAGGGAGGAGCGTGGTGCCGGATGGGTGGGACCAGGGTGGCGGGCGAGGCTCGAAAGGTGAGGAATGCGATCAGGGGGAAGGAAGGGAGAGGGTCCACTGAAGCCCGTGGTTCTGGGCCGGCGGTGCCGCAGGGGACGGGAGGGAGGAGCGTGGTGCCGGATGGGTGGGACCAGGGTGGCGGGCTAGGGTACCAAGCGAGGAACGCGGTGAGGGTGAAGGAAGGAAAGGGGCAAATGTGGCGGAACGAAAAGCCAGGGGGAAGGCTCCCCTCGACGATATAGGTTTTTACATGCGCGAGGGACCCGGAAAGAGGTTCATCGAGCCGCGCATCCTCTTCCTGCTCAGCCGCGGCCCGGCGCACGGCTACGAGCTCCTGCAGAGGATGGAGGAGGTACCCATGCCCGGACCCCTTCCGGACGTGGGAGCCGTGTACCGCAAGCTACGGAGCATGGAGGAGGAGGGCCTGGTGGCCTCCCGCTGGACGGCCTTGGAGAAAGGGCCTCAGAGGAAGGTCTACCGCCTTACTCCTCGCGGTAGGAAACGCCTGGCTCTCTGGGTGGAGGCCATCCGGGGGAGAGTCACTCTGCTGCAGCGTTTCCTGGACCTCTACGACGGGGGAGAGGCCTGACGGCGAGGATAAGCACTATCCGTTTATCCGCCTCGCCCCGGCGGCGGGCCGGAAGGGCATGAAGAAGGGCTCCCGCCCGGTGGCCCGGCGATACCGTTCGGGCACCTCCTCCAGATAGGAGGCGAGGGCTTCTTCCCGAAGCAGCACCACAACGCATCCGCCGAACCCGGCTCCCGTGAGGCGGCAGCCGTGGACTCCCGGTTGAGCCAGGGATATCTCCTGCAGGGCGTCCAGTTCCGGCGAGGATACCCGGTACAGGTCGCGCAGGGAAGCATGGGAGAGGTTGAGGAGCTCGCCCAGCCTCTCCGGGTCATTCCCCTCCAGGCAGGAGACCGCTTCCCGCACCCGCCGGTTCTCCCCTACCACGTGCTCTGCCCTCAGGCGCAGGGTCTCCGGCAGAAGGTCCTTCACCCGGTCCAGCTCCTCGGGGGTGACGCGGCTGAGGTTCTCGCGCGGGCCGAGGAAACCGGTTATGATTCGCAGCGCTTCCGCGCATTCCTGGCGGCGGCGCCGGTAAAGGGAGGCGGACAGCGACCGCTTCACGCCCGTGTGGGCGACGAGAAGGGCGGTGCCGGGCAGGTCGCAGGGCACGTGACGGTAACGCCTTGAAGAGCAATCCAGCAAAAGGGCGTGACTCTCCCGGGCCAGGGCCACGGCGAACTGGTCCATGATCCCGCAGGGCACGCCCCCGAACTCGTTCTCCGCCCGCCAGGCGACCAGGGCGGCCTGCTCCGGGGTGAGCTTGGCGCCCAGGCTCCGCGTCGCCGTGGCCAGGGCCACCTCCAGGGAAGCGGAGGAGGAAAGCCCCGCCTCCAGGGGCAGGTCGCCGAGGATAAGGGCGTCGAAGTCGGGAAGGCGGTCCTCATCGCCCAGCACCTGAAGGACCCCGCGGACGTAATCTCCCCAGTCCCCCCGCCTTTTAAGGTGGCGGAGGTCAAGACGCAACTCCTCGCCGGCATGGGTGGAATAGACGCGGGTGGGAGGGCCCTCCTTGGGTCGCAGGAGCACGTAGGTTCCCCGCTCCGTGGCCACGGGCAGGACAAGACCACCGTTGTAATCCGTATGCTCCCCTATGAGGTTGACCCGCCCGGGGGCGAAGTAGACGGAGGGAGGCTCGCCAACCCCGAAGCGCTCTGCGAACTCGGAGCGCCAGTTCTCGACCCTTTCACCCGCGGGCGGCAAGGCATCTCCTTTCTCTCATGGATCACATGGTGATTGTGGCCACGCCCCGCCCCTGACGCCGAGAGCGAGGCGAACACCTCTTCTCCGATGTGCCGGGGCTTCTCTTTCGGCTCGGAAACCCTCTTCCCGGATTCGCCCTGTCTTTCTGCGCGGCTCTTTCGGGCAGCGGCTTTCCATTCCGGTCACGGTAACCCGCATTCCGCCTTGAACCTGCCGACCGCCTCCCGCAGCTCGCGGGCCTTTTCCTCGGGGACGGTGGTGTTTATGTGGGCCCAGGCCCCCGTCTCCGAGGAGGCGCTGTACTTGAGCTTCTCGCGGTCCCGCAGGGGAGGGTAGAACTCGATATGGTAGTGGTAGTGGGGATACTCCTTCCCGTCCGTGGGGACTTGGTGCATGCACATCATGTAGGGAAAGGGGAAGCCGAAGAGGGCGTCATATCCCCCCACCACGCATTTAAGCGCCAGGGCCAGTCCCCTCAGCTCCCCTTCCTCCATCTCGGCCAGGGAGCCCAGGTGGCGGTCGGAGACGATGAATACGTCGTATCCGTACTGGGCGAAAGACGGGACGAAAGCGGTAAAACCTCCACCCCTATACACCAGGCGCCTCCCGTCCCCTATCTCGTGGCGCAGAAGCTCGCAGAGGAGGCAGGAGCCGGTGGACTCCATGTATTCCAGGCAGGCGGCCAGCTCCGACTCCAGCCTCTGGGGGATGAAGGGGTAGGCGTATATCTGGCCGTGAGGATGGTGGATGGTCACCCCCACCTCCTCTCCCCGGTTCTCGAAGATGAATACATATTCTATATTGGTAATATTTCCCAGATATACATAGCGTTCCCGCCAGTGGCGGACCAGCTTGACCAGGTGATCCAGAGGCAGCCCGGGGAGGGTGGCGTTATGGTCGGGAGTGTACAGGGTCACCTCGCACTTCCCCAGACTGGGGCGGACCGGAAGGAGCCCGTCGCCCTCGATGTCCGGCGCCGGGGGGTCGAGGACCAGGGAAGGATAGTCGTTGTCGTAGGCCAGGACCTCGTAATCCTCGGGGACCCTTCCGGAACCGGGGCAGAAAGGGCAGCCCTCCCACCGCAGGAGTGGCCTCTCCTGCCTGAGGGAAGCGACCATGGTCCAGGTCCTGAGCAGGGGATGCCATCTAAGCTCCATCCCTTACCGTCCTTTCCCGTAGCGGGCTTCCAGTTGGATTATAAAAGCAGGTAACGTGATCCTTACAACTTCTGTATCGTGGACCGTGGTAAGTGCGGTTGATTTCCCCTCCGGTCTCTCCCCCATGGCGTCCTTCCCTGTGAGCTTGACAGAGGAACCGCGGCGGATAGCCCTCCAAGTCCCCGCCCGCCGGGCGGGAGGCGGTTGCGGGATTCACTTTTGCCGTTCCCGACCAGAATGACGTTGTCGAATGGTTTATCGCCAGCCGAAGGGCATAGCCCCTATAGAAGATGATGCCCTGCCTCCTCGATCTTGTTGGAATGGCATCGTCAAGGATCCCTGGACGGTAATCGGCGCTCCAGGCGGATCTCCCTTCCCCTCCAGGGAGCCAGGTAGGGAATTATTTCCACCCCGGCAAGGGCGGCGCGGCCCAGGGTCTGGGCGAAAAGGGGGTCGGTGGCCGCGTTGGCGGCGAAGACCCTGGCCCCGGGGTGCTTGACCACGAATACGGCGCAGGCGCGGTAGCCCTCCCGCGCGGCGCTCATGAGCTCCTCGAGGTGGCGCGTCCCCCTGGATGTGGGAGCGTCGGGGAAGAGGGCCAAGCCCTCCACGGCCAGTGTGCAACCCTTGACCTCCACCAGGCAGGGAGGCCCGTCCCCTTCCAGGAGGAAGTCGAGCACGCTTTCCCCGTAACGGTATTCAGGGGTTATGCGGCGCACGGAGGGAAATTCTTCCAACCATCCTTCCCGCAGGGCCTCGGCGAAGAGGAGGTTGGGCAGGCGGGAATCGATGTTCACCCACCCTTCGGGGCATTCCACGCCGATGAGGTCCCAGGCGGTGCGCCGACCCGGTCGGTCCGCAGGCCGCAGGCGCACCCGGGCGCCGGGGTGAAGAAGCTCCCTGAGCCGGCCCGGATCCGGCACATGGGCTTTAACCGGCGCGCCGCCCAGCTCCACCACGGCCAGGAAGCGGTTGGGCCTCTCCAGGAAAAAACCCTCTTCCCAGGGACCGGTATCCATGCACAAAAGGATAAACCCGGGTTTCACGGACTTCCATTGTTCTTACACCCACTCCGTTGGACCGATCCGAGGGGATATCCTTCGACCGGGTACTTTTGAAGGTGCCCGGAGGAAAATCCATCCACCAGGACCAATCCCAGGGAAGTATTTCGCCCGGTTTGCCCGGCGCAGTATATGTGCCTTGTTGTCCGGTCGTCATCCTGGATACGAACTCAGGGGTAGGGAAGGTAGAGGCGGAAGATGGAGCCCCCTCCCGGCCGAGGCTCGTGCCAGAGGCGGCCGCCGTGGGCCTCGGCGATGCGGCGGGCTAGGTAGAGTCCCAAGCCCAGGCCCTCGGAATGGTAGAGCGCCTGCTCCTCCTGGTAGAAGCGCTCGAAGATGCGTTCCCGGTTCTCCTCGCGCACCCCCTTTCCGCGGTCCAGGACGGAGAGCAACACACCCCCCGGGTCGGCCTCCACCTCAACCTCCACCTCCGTTTCCGTGGGGGAGAACTTCACCGCGTTGTCCAGGAGTATGACCAGGAGCTCGTGGACCCGGAGGGGATCCAGGGAACAGGTGCCCGACTCCCCCTTGATGTGAAGGCGGAATATCCTGTCCGGGAAACGGGTTTCCATCTCCGAGAGCGCCCTTCGCGCCAGTTCCACCACGTCCTGCCTGCTGCGTCGGACGGTGAAGCGGTCCCTTTCCAGCAGGGAGACGCGCACCAGGCCGTCGGCTATCTCCGCCAGCCGGTCCACCGCGGAGACCAGGGCCCCGGTTATCTCCGCGCGGACGGGCTCCTCCATCTGTCCTCCCTGCTCCTTGAGGAGCTGGGCGTAGCCGCTGAGAAGGGCGGTGGGATGCCGCAGCTCGTGGGAAGCGATGTCCACGAACTCGCGCAGCCCCTCCTGGTGGTCCCAACGGTCCTCCTCGATGGCCACGGCCCTGCCCAGCATGAGGAGGATGTCGATATCCGCTGCGGTGAACTCCCTATCCTCGGCGAACAAGAAACACAGGCAGCCCACGGGTTTGCCCTTGATGTGCACGGGGTAGGCGAGGATCTCCCGCGGGTTGAGCAAACGGGCGTCGGGGTCCTTCTCCAGCAGGGCGGCATCCAGGTCCTTACTGGATATAGGGGCGTTCAGGCCGGCCTGCAGTAGGAGGTAGCACAGGTCATCCTCGGGGTTGTCCCGCACCCGGAAGCCTTCTTTCGGGAGCTCGGAGGTGAAGGATTCGAACCTTCCGCTTCGCGCTCTCCCGTAACGGCCCAGGCGGGCGTCCAGCGTCTCCCTCCCGGACAGGACGATATTGGCAATGTTTTCCATGGGATCGTGGCCCAGGCTGAGGAGAGTCCGGTTGAGGAGCTCCAGGTTGCTCCTCACCCGCTTGCTCTCGGTGATGTCCCGGGTGATGGCGATGAAACCGGTGGCCCTTTCCCTGGCGTCGCGCAGCAGGGAGGCGCTGATCTCCACCCAGCGGCGCTTGCCGTCCCTCCTCACCAGGACGTATTCCTCGCGCCGGTATAGACCTTCCGCCACCGGGGTACGCATGGATTCCAAGGCTCGGGCGTGGTCCTCGGGAGCGATGAACTCGAGGACGTTGTGGCCTACCAACTCCGCCTGGTCCCGGCAGCCGAGGATTTCGAGGGTGGCGCGGTTGGCCATGGTTATACGGCCCTCGAGATCGGTGACCACTATGGAATCGGGGGAGGTCTCCACCAGGGACCGGTAACGCTCCTCGCTTTCCCTGAGCCTCTCTTCCGCCTCCCGGCGCTCGGTGACGTCCCGGGCGTTGACCACGATGCCCCGCACCGCCGGGTCATCCAGGAGGTTGCAGGCCACGGCCTCGTGCCAGCGGTAGGATCCGTCCTTGTGCCGCCAGCGGAACTCCGCCCTGTCCGTCACCCCGCCGCTCCGCAGTTGAACGGTGAACCTCTCCACCACGGAGGGCACGTCGTCGGGATGGATGAAATCCAGGCCGCTCATGCCCTGCACCTCCTCGAGAGCGTACCCGGAGATCCTCTTCACCGAGGGACTCAGATAGCGTATCCTGAGGTCCTCGTCCAGGACGGCGATGAGGTCGTAGGTGTTCTCGGTGAGGGCCCGGAAGTACCTTTCGCTGCGGTCCAGTTCCCGGAGGGTCTCGTTAAGCTCACGGGTGCGCTCTTTCACCGTCTCCTCCAGGCGCCGGCGGTGGTCCTCCAACTCCTCCTCCAGCCGCCTCTGCTCGGTGACGTCGTGGGCGATGTTGATTATCTCCCGGACCTCGCCCCGCTCGTCCATAACCGGCATCCCTATCACGTGGGCGATGATCACCGAGCCGTCTTTGCGGAAGAACCTCAGGTCCTCCCGGGTAGCCGGGTGGCCGGCGAAGAGCTGACCCATGGCCGCTGCCACCCGCGGGTAGTCGTCGGGGTGCAGAACGCCCAGCTCCAGGACGTTCTTCCCCAGGAGCTCCTCCTCCGAGTAGCCGAGCAGGTCGGTGACCACCCGGTTTATCGTGGTCAGGACGAGGTTGCGGTCGTAGGTGAAGACGGCGAAGCGGGCGTTGTCGTGGAGGATGCGGTAGCGCTCCTGGGCCTCGCGCAGGGATTCCTCCACCCGCTGCTGCTCGGTGACGTCGCGGGCCACGGCGAGGTAATATTTCTCGCCCCTGTGGCTGATGGAGGTGAGGGAGACCTCGGCGGTGAAGGGATCGCCGTCCCTATTGATGGAGGGAAAGCGGTGCCTCCTTCCCAGCACGCCGTTCTCGGCGCCGGAAGCCATGGCCCGGAAGGCGCGGCGGAACTGATCACGGCGGTCCTCCGGCACCATGAGCCCGGCCATGTCCTTCCCGCAGGCTTCCATCGTCGGACATCCCCAGAGTGCCTCGGCCGCCGGGTTTAGGTAGACGATGCGGCCCTCGCCGTCCACGCAGACCATGGCTTCGGGTATCGCTTCCAGGATAGAGAAGGACGCCTCCCGGATGGAGAACCCTCCTGCCCCTTCCCCTTCCCGGGCGCGGCTCCCGGCTTGTTCCGCATGCCGGCGCTCGGCTCGATCGCCCCCTTGGCCACCGGGCTTACCATCCCGGCCGGCTTTTCCGCTTCCGCTCACCGCGGCCCCCAGGCTCCACGACGTAAGGCTTCTCTACCCATTTATATACCCTAAATTCCGCCAGAAAATCCCAGGAACACCCCGGGACGTCCCATGCGGCAAGCTATCCCCGGCGAGCCCTGATCCATGCGGTCCCCCAGGGGTAATCGCGGGTCGCAGGGCGGCAGCCCCCTCCGCGGGGGAGAGGATCGGGGCACGCACGGCATGGCGACGGCATTCCTCTTTCCTTTCCAACATGCGGAGGGGCAGGTATTAACGAAAACCGGAAACCAGCGGACCGGGAACGAAAGATTATTATTGGCTTCGCAGGAATGGAAGGCGCCGTGGAGGTGGCGAGGTGAAAATCGAAGATGTGACCCCTATAATTCGAGGTGGCGGCCACGGCCGGCGGCTCCAGCCGCCGCTGACGTTGGCCATCGAGCACATACGCCCGGGAGGAAAAATGTCGGAATGGACGGTCATCTCCTGGAACGTCAACGGGCTGCGGGCCGCCCTGGCCAAGGGTTTCCTGGACTGGTTCCGCGGGATGCGCCCGGAAGTCCTCTGCCTGCAGGAGACCAGGGCCGTCGAGGAACAGCTCCCCCCGGAGCTGCTCTCCATGGAGGGATATAGCTCCTACTTTTCCTCCCCGGAGAGGAAGGGCTACAGCGGGGTGGCCATTTTCACCAGGCCGGAGCCGCGGGCGGTGCGCGGGGGATTCGGCGTCCCCCGCTTCGACGTGGAGGGGAGAGCCCTTTTCGCCGATTACGGGGACCTTATCCTGGGAAACGTTTACTTTCCCAACGGGAAGCAATCCGCGGAGAGGCTGGCCTACAAGCTGGATTTCTACGAGGCCTTCCTGGAGCACGTGGAGGCGCTGCGGGGAAAGGGGAAAAGCGTGGTCATCTGCGGCGATTTCAATACCGCACACAAGGAAATAGACCTGGCACGGCCGAAGGAGAACAGTGGGGTCTCCGGCTTCCTTCCCCAGGAGAGGGCCTGGATGGACCGCTTCGTGGAACGCGGCTACCTGGACACCTTCCGCATGTTCAATCCCGACCCCGGGTGGTATACCTGGTGGGATTCCAAGACGAGGGCCAGGGAGAGGAACGTGGGATGGCGGATAGATTACATATTCGTGAGCGAGGACCTCGCCGACAGGGTAAGGAAAGCCTTTATCCTCCCCGAGGTTGAGGGCTCGGATCACTGTCCCGTGGGGCTGGTTCTGGAATGGTGAGGAGTCCGGGGTATAGCCGGGATGGGCTTCCCGGGGGACTGGGAGGTCACCCGGCTAAGGGTCCGGCCGCGCCTGCCCAGCGGTGGGCCCGGGGCGAGGTTCCGTGTTCATGGGGTGGGGAAGGGAGCGTCCATCCCCCGTGATCAGCCCGGGCCGGGGAGTATGGGCTATCGCGGGGTAGCCGAAACGAGGAGGAAGCGTTGTGTTCGAGGACATCGAGGACGTGACCATCAACTACGAGGAGGACGGAGTCCAGGTGATCCAGGAACTGGACAAGGAGATCATCTCCCGCGGAGCCTGGGCCACCGTTCTCTTCCGCTACCGGCAGTGGGAGAGGTCGCGGGAGGGGTACGGACCCGACCGGTACACCCTGCGGCGTTACCGGAGGACAGGGGGTGAGTACCGCCAGCAGGCCAAGTTCAACATCTCCAGCGTGGAGCAGGCGCGCAGGATCGTGGAGGTCTTAAGCCGCTGGATCGCCGAGGCGGAGGAACAAGGCATGGAGATGGGGGAAGAGGAGGAATGAGGCAATCACACCCTCTTTCCCGGGAGCCCGTCTCCGCGCCCTTTTTCCGGAGGGGGTCTGCCGGGGTATAGAGACGCCCCCCCTGCGATCGCGCCGATCGTTCTCCCCTTAAGGCTTCGCCTTGCGTTCTTCTTTCCGGCGGGCCACGCTATGGAGGGATAAGGGAGTCCCCCTTCGCGGACCCAGCATGCCCATCCCCTGGAGCATCCTCAAGGCCTCGAGGAGCATTGAGACCACGGGTTCCCGGGGAGGGGCCGCAGGCCGGGAGTCACGGCCCACGGCAAGCCTCAGCCCCCGCTCTCCACTTTCCTCATCCAGGCCAGGATGTCGGGGTAGACCTCCTCGTACACGCGCTTGCCCATCACCAGGTCGGTGTGCCCGTATTCCGGGTAGCATTTGTAGTCCCTGATGGGGCTGGACACCGCCTGGTAACCCTGCAGGCGGAGGTTGTCCGCCCCGGCGAAGTCCCGGGTCCCGGTGACGAAGAACATGGGAGCGCTCAGGCGCTCCATGCCCGCGGTGTAATTCCAGGTCCCGTTGTAGGACCTGAAATCCGGGTCCAGGCCCAGGCGCACTATCTGGATGGTCATGCGGGCGGTGACCTTGTCCGAGGCCCACTTGAGCAGGCTGTATCCCACGTCGGGATCCACGTTCTTCGCGTTGTACAGGGCTCGGGCCACGGGCCCTCGCACGGCAAGCTGCTTTCCCAGCCGCGGGTTCCTCTCGCAGACGACGCCCAGGCGGCCGAAGTCGATGCACGGCGATTTGCGGTCCAGGCGTTCCAGGTAGGATACAAGGCCCCTGACGTTGACGCGAAAGGCAGGCAGGCGGGAAAGGGAGGCTATCCAGTCACCTCCGCCCTGATGGAGTCCCGGGGGGCTCCCGATGGCAATTCCTCCCAACAGGGAACGGTTGCGTTCCGCGGCCAGGTCCGCGTCGGCACGGAAGCTCCCCTCGGAGCCCGCCTCCATGGCCGCCCCTTGCAGGTACATGTAGAGCACCATCCCACCCATGCTGTGCCCTATCCAAAGCGGTTTCCTGCCCGTTGTCTCCCCCACTCCCCGGATAAGGGCGTCGGCGTCGAAGGCCGCCAGGTGATCCACGGAATGAAGCCAGTGCGGGGCCTCGCTGCGGTAGGGATCCCGCCCGCAACCCCGGAAGCTGGAAACCCAGACGTCGTAGCCGTTCTCGGCCAGGAAGAGGGCGAGGTTCTGCCGCCGGTGGGGAAGGTCGAATTCCAGGCCATTCCCCGTGAACCCGTGGGCCAGGATCACCGGCTGCCCTCCCTCCCTCGCGTACCTCTTCACGCGCAGCACCGCCCCATCGCGGGTGCGGAAGGTCTCCAGGCGGATCTCCATGCCCGCCGCGAGGTCGCCCTCCTCCTCCGGCGGCGCCGTTCTTCCCAGGGAACGCAGAGCCGCCGCACCTGCGGCGCAGCCCAGGACCAAGAGGCCCCTTTTCATCATCTTCCTGCTGTCCATGAAAACCCCCTTTCTCATGCCGCGGGGCGTACCCCCGGGGCGCGTTCCGGGAACCGGCCGTCGGGCTCCACTTTCCGACCCTTGCCCTTCCCGAAGCGCCCCTTCCCATCCCGCGGGGAGAGCATGCCCCATCTCCTGGAACCGACGAGATTAATCTTACAACACATGTAAAATCTCCCATCCAGCGCAAGGCACCCGGCCCCCGTCGTTTACTGCTCTCCCGCCATGTATACCGGCCCTTGTCCGAGCACCCCCTGGTTCAGGCGGCTTTATCTTTCAGGTGAACGGGGGTCGCTTCTCTATATTGCGGTTATCCCCTGGAACGGCGTGCTTTCCGGATCGGCGATACGCCGGACCGGGACACTATGGGGCTGGGACTTCCACGGACAAAAACCTCACGATTATATGGTAGAGTTGTGTTTGAGCTGCATGCAGCCTCAAAGGGGTAGGGGCCTCGATGCGGGGAGGGATGGCATGGGCATCCTGGATTATGACGTGGTGGTGGTCGGGGGAGGGCCGGCCGGGGCGGCCGCCGCCAGGGCGGCGGTGGAGGGAGGGCTGCGGACCCTTTTGGTGGAGAGGAAGAAAATCCCCAGGCCCAAGCCCTGCTCCGGTTACATCTTCACCGAGGCCCGTGAGTTCCTGGCCCGCCGATACGGCGAGATACCCGACGAGGTCAGGGCCCGGCCCCCCCACATCCGGGCGGAACGGTTGCACTACGGGAAAAGGGGATGGGTGGACGTCAGGGTGCCGGGGTTGAACGTGTGGCGGGACAGGTTTGACGCCTGGTTGTGCCGGGAATCCGGGGCCGAGGTCTGGGACGGGACCAGCCTTTCCGATTTCGCGGAGTGGAGCGACCGGGTGGAGGTTCTCCTGGAAAAGAATGGTAAGAGCGTCCTCCTCAAGGCGGGCGTGCTCATAGCCGCCGACGGGAGTATTTCCCGCGTGGCCAGGAAGCTGGACCCCGGGTTTTCCTCGGGGGTCCCCGAGATCGTCACCCGTCACGAGTACCACCGCTGCCGGGTGGACCTCGAGCCGGACGTCTTCCACGTCTTCCTGAACGCCGATTACGGGGTCTACCCTGCTGTTTATGCCAAGGACGACCTGGTGGTGGTGGATACCTCCGTGCGGAGGGGCAGCAAGCTGGCCCCGGCCCGCGAGAACTTCCACTCCATGCTGCGCAAGGAATACGGGTTCGCCGGGGGGAGGCCGGCCATGGAGATGGGTTGTCGCGTCATCTTCCCCGCGGCGCGAAACCGCTTCTGCCTGGGGACGGACCGTGTGCTCGTCGCGGGCGACGCGGCCGGGTTCATGAACGCCCTGGGGGAGGGCATATCCTCGGCCCTGGCCACCGGCTACCTGGCCGGCGAGGCGGCCCGGGGTGAGGGGAAGGGTTCGCCGGGCGAGGCCTACCGGGAGAAGGTCAAACCGGAGCGGGAGAGGACGGCCCGCGAGTGGTCGCTGCTCGCCTTGTTGGCCGGGAAAGGAAGGCCGGAATTCAGGAGCGCGCTGTCCGGCCTCTCGCCCCTGGAGGTCCTGCGCCTGCTGCGTGCCGTCCTGGCCTGGCAGAGGCGTGGTGGCGTGGCCCCCGGTCTGCAGAGGGAATTCCTGGAAGTGGCCATCCGGCGCATCTTAAACGGCAGTTACCACTTCCGTTCCTGAGTTGCCGCTTTGTTACTGATGCTGGAGGCCGCCTCCCTCAAGCTGCCATGCGTGTCGCCGTGGCTTATGAATCTGTCGTCCAAACGGGATCCTCCATCTGCAGGGACGCATATTATGGCTCCCGGATTTCCTTTAATCCCCCGTTATGGCGTGCCCCGGGCGTTCCTCGGAATCAACCCGCCTTTCCCGAAGCCTAACACCTCATCCCCATTCTTTAAAAGATGGGGCCTCTTTTTCATATGTAATGAGCCAAGCCAGAACCGGCCTTGCGTATCGCCTGCCGGACGCAGGGTCATCGTGCATTCTCGACGTATACAATCGGAACCGCGCTTGCGGCGTCAGGGGCTTTGGTGCGCGTGCGGTCCGATGCCTCTGGTCAAGGCAATGGGCTGGTCCTCATCCGCGTTCGCCGTCCGGCGCGATGTGGTTCTGGAGGGACGTATATCTGTCCCCTAGCGCTTTTTCGCTGCTTCAATGTAGCGGAAACGACATGGGAGTTTCACGGGCGCATACCCATCCCCTGGGGTGGCCATGGCCTTTCCCGGTAATGAGACGGAGGGGACAGTGGGCTTCGGTGCTCTATCCAGGCTGAAAAGGTACCTTGACAGGGCGGAGAAAAGGAATTAATTTACTAACCGTTAAGTAAATTAATCTAATTCCGAGCTCCTGTGCATCGAGAACTGCTCATCGGAGAGTGAAAAGGCGTGCAAGGCGGGAACGGGGCGTAGGAGAGGCGTGCGGCTGAGGGGAGGCACGGCGCAAAGATGGACGAAAAGCTCTTCTTCACCGAGGAACACGAGATGCTGCGGCAGAGCGTGCGGGAGTTCGTGGAGCGGGAGCTGGTCCCCCACGCCGACGAATGGGAGGCGGAGGGCATGTTCCCCGACTGGGTCTTCCGGCGGCTGGGCGAGCTCGGTTACCTGGGGCTCCACTTCCCCGAGGAGTACGGCGGGGGCGGCGGGGACTATTTCACCAACATCGTCCTCATGGAAGAACTGGCCAAGTGCGGCTCCTTCGGCGTCAACACCGGGGTGGCGGTGCAGATAGGCATGGCCACGCCCCCCATCCTGGCCTTCGGCACGGAGGAGCAGAAGCGGAAGTACTTGGTGCCGGCCATACGGGGGGAGAAGATAGCCTGCCTGGGCATCACGGAGCCGGAGGCCGGGTCGGACGTGGCCAGCGTGAAGACCTACGCGGAGAAGGTCCCCGGCGGCTGGAAGGTGAACGGGAACAAGATCTTCATCACCAACGGCTACCGGGCCGACTTCATGACCCTCCTGGCCCGCACGGACCGGGAGAAGAAGGGCTACAAGGGGATGAGCCTCTTCCTGGTGGACTCGGACACCCCGGGCTACATCGTCTCCCGGAAGCTGGACAAGGTGGGCCAGTGGTCCTCGGACACGGCGGAGATATTTTTCCAGGATATGGTAATACCTGAGGAAGCCCTGCTGGGGGAGGAGGGAAGGGGCTTTTACAACATCATGTGGGAACTGCAGGGAGAGCGCCTCATCGTTGCCGTGGCGGTTATCGCCATCGCCGAGGTCACCCTCAAGCAGGCCATCGATTACGGGCGGGAGAGGATACAGTTCGGGAAACCCGTCATCAAGAATCAGGCCATCGCCCATTGCGTGGCCGACCTGGCCACCGAGCTGGAGGCCGCCAAGTCCCTCACCTACATCACCGCCTGGAGGTACGACCGCGGGGAGTACCCGGTGAAGGAGATCTCCATGGCCAAGCTCCTGGCCACCCAGGTGGCCTTCCGGGTGTGCGACGAGGCCATGCAGTTCATGGGGGGCTACGGTTACATGATGGAGTACCCGGTGCAGAAGGCCTGGCGGGATATGCGCGTCTCCCGCATAGGTGGGGGGACGGACGAGATAATGCGCGAGATCATCGCCACCAGCCTGGGCCTGTACGCCTGAGGGGTGGATGTCGCGGGTGGGGGATTCCCAGGGGTGGAAGGGGAGGGTTCCAGCGGCCACTCCGCAGGCGGGTGGGATACGGGAGCGGTGCCGGTCTTGCCGTTCTTGGGGGAACGGAGGGGGTAGCGGAGGATGAACAAGTCGCGCTGGGAGGAGATCATGGCCGTCGCTGCCCGGCTTTTCCGGGAGAAGGGATACCGCGCCACCACCATGGAGGACATCGCCGCCGAGCTCAAGGTCACCAAGCCGGCACTCTATTACTACATCGACAACAAGCACGACCTGCTCTACGCCATCTGTGAATCGGCGGTGGAGAAGCTCATGGAGGGGGCCAAGAAGATCATGCGGGAAGAGGGGACGGTGGAGGAAAAACTCCGCCGCCTTCTCCGGTGGCACGTGAGCATGTTCTCCGCCCACCGGGACGTCATCGCCGTGTACCTGGCCGAGGAGGGGGAACTCCCCCCGGAGAAGAGGTCCTTCATCCGGAGGATGAGCCGGGAATACGAGTCCTACTACCGGGAGCTCCTCGAGCAGGGCATCCGGGAGGGGAGGTTCCGGGAGGTGGACGTCCCCATGGCCGTGCGGGCCATATCCGGGATGTGCAACTGGCTCTCCGCGTGGTACCGCCCGGACGGGAAGTACGGCGTGGAGGAGGTGGCGGATATATTTTTCGATCTCTTCCTTCGGGGTTGCGAAAGCAGGGAAGGGGAATGAGGCGGCGAGTGGGTGGCAGGGCACGGGATCCGCTGGAGGGCGCGGGTCCGGATGGAATGTTCTGGGAATTGGCCAGAGAAGCCCGGTCTCTTCCCGCGGGCCTTGGGGACAGAAGAAGTCGCGGGCGGAAACAGTGTTTATTGGGCCGCAAACGCGGCCCGACCGGGGACTGGCGGAGGCGGGATGACCTTCCCGGGCGGAAGGTCCCGGGGGGAGGAAGCGTGGAGGTGAAGGGATGGAGGACTGGAGGAAAGGCCAGGAGATAGTGGTCATGGAGGGGAGGATAAAGGTCCCCTACCGCTGGGCGGCGGGGGAGGTGGGGACGCGGTACCTGCAGGCCCTGCGGGACGAGAGGAAATTCCTGGGAACCCGTTGCCCGGGTTGCGGTACCGTCTACCATCCGCCGCGCCGCCACTGCCCGGACTGCGTGCGCGAGTGCGCGGAATGGGTGGAGCTGGGCGACAGGGGTACCCTGCTCGCCTACACCGTGGTCCACAGGCACCACCCCCAGCTCTCGCCGCTCCCGCTGCCCTTCGGGTACGGGATAGTCAAACTGGAGGGGGCGGACACCGGGTTCCTGCACCTGCTGTACGAGTTCGGGGAGGGGGAGCTCGAGGCCGGGCTCCCGGTGGAGGCGGTCTTCGCCGAGGAGAGGGAGGGTTCCGTCCTCGACGTACGCTATTTCCGTCCCCTGCGTGAGGTGGGTTGAATGGCGCCCGGCGGGATGAGGCGGGAAATGGCAGAAAATACCACACGATCAGGTCTTCCCGTTTACGTGCCCGGCGGCGCTGAAAGCAGGGAGCCGGGAGGCGGGAGCGGGAACGCGGCGAAGGGGGTGAGATGAATGGAGCCGGTGGCCGTGGTCGGGGTGGGCATGACCGCCATGCGGCGGGAGAGGCGCGAGGACGGGTACGCCGACCTGGTCTACGAGGCGGTGCGCCTGGCCCTGGAGGACGCGGGGATGACCATCGACCAGGTGGACAACGTGGTGACCGTGTCCAACGACTTCTTCGACGGGAGGACCATATCCTCCATGGCCGTCCAGGACGCCTGCGGTTCCTACGACAAGAACGTGTCCACCGTGGAGGGCGACGGGACCTTCGGCGCCTTCTACGGGCTGATGCGCATCCTCTCCGGGAGCTTCGAGACCACCCTGGTCTGCGCCCACCACAAGGGGTCGGAGAGCGTGATGCCCCTGATCACCAACGCCATGTTCGACCCCGTCTACGAGCGTTTCCTGGGCGTGGAGGCCGTCACCTCCTCCGCCCTGCAGGCCCGCGCCTATATGGACAGGTTCGGGGTCAGCGAGGAGGACTGCGCCCTGGTGTCGGTGAAGAACCACGCCAACGCCTTCCGCAACCCGCTGGCCCAGTTGCCCCTGGAGCTCACCGTGGAGGAGGTCATGTCCTCGCCCTACGTGGCCGAGCCCCTGAAGGTCCTGGACTGCTGCCCCATATCCGACGGGGCCTCGGCGGTCATCCTGGCATCCGCAGAAAGAGCGGAAAAAATTACCAGCAAGCCGGTTTGGGTCAAGGGGGTAGCCCACTGCTGCGACGCCTATCACCTGGGGGACCGTGACCTGTCCGACGTGCGTGCCCTGCGGGATGCGGCGCGCAGGGCCTACTCCATGGCCGGGATCTCCGACCCACGCCGGGAGATAGACCTGGTGGAACTGTACGACGCCTTCTCCTACATGGAGCTCATGTGGCTGGAGGGCCTGGGGTTCTGTGGACCCGGGGAGGGCGGTAAACTGACCGCCTCCGGCTCCACCGCCCCGGAGGGTGAGATCCCGGTCAACCCCTCCGGGGGCTGCCTCTCCGGGCACCCGGTTCTGGTGGCCGGCCTGAACCGCCTAATAGAGTGCGTTCTCCAGATAAGGGGGGAGGCGGGGGAAAGGCAGGTGGACAACGTGCGCACGGCGGTGGCCCACGGTATCAACGGCCCCTGCGGCCAGTCGCACTGCGTCTGGGTCCTGGGAGGTGAGAGATAATGGGCAAGCGAGTGGCCGTGGTCGGGGTGGGGATGACCAAGCAGCGCTCCTCCCGCCCCGACGTAAACGGGCAGGAGCTCATCAACGAGGCGGTGCGGGCGGCCCTGGAGGACGCGGGCATCTCCCGGCGGGACATCGACGCCGTGGTCATCGGCAACATGGACCACTTCGAGGGCATCAACTACGTGGACACCTGGTCCGTGGACGGGAGCGGGGCGCTGATGAAGCCCATCATGAAACTGACCACCGGGGGCACCACCGGGACCACGGTGGCCATGGCCGCCTATTACCACGTGGCCTCGGGCCTCTTCGACCGGGTGCTGGCCATCGGCTGGGAGAAGAACTCCGAGTCCGACACCACGGGTGCCATCATCACCGCCTTCGACCCCTTCTGGGACCGGCCCATCTTCGCCGGGGCGGTGGCCGGGCTGGCCCTGGAGGCCACCCAGTACATGCACCTCACCGGGGCCACGGAGGAGGACGCCGCCTACGTAGCGGTGCGGGAACGGCGCCATGCCCTGAACAACCCCTACGCCCACCTGCACATCAACCTGACCATCGAGGACGTCATGAACTCCCCCTACCTGTCATGGCCAGTGAAGATGGGTGACATGTGCCCGCGCACCGACGGGGCCTGCGCGGTAATATTCGCCTCCGAGGACGTGGTGGATGAATTTCCCAACCGGCCGGCCTGGATACTGGCCGTTGCCGACCGGCACCTGTGGGCTTACACCAGCGACCCCTACGTGAATCAGGCCCTGGAGAACGGGTGGTGGTTCCCGGCCCTGGAGTGGGCGGCCAGGGAGGTCTACGACAAGGTGGGCATAAGGGACCCCCTGAAGGAGGTCGACGTGGCCGAGCTCTACCTTCCCTACAGCTTCGCCGGCCTGCGTTACATGGAATCCCTGGGGTTCTGCGGGCGGGGCGAGGGGCCGGCGCTGGTGCGCTCCGGGGCCACGGACATGGGCGGTGAGTGCCCGGTGAACCCCTCCGGGGGGGTGATGTCCTCCAACGCCATCGGGGCCACGGGCCTCTTGCGGGTGGCGGAGTGCGCCCTCCAGATCCAGGGGCGGGCTGGGGACCGTCAGGTCCCGGAGGTGAAGATAGCCCTGGCCACCGGCTTCGGGGGCTGCTTCTGGTCCGACGTCCTGCTCATGGGCAGGGAGATGCCGGAGAAACCGCGGGGGTGAGTGGGATGGCGGAGGAGAGGAAGGAACTGATAAAGCTGGAGAGCGGAGAGGCGGAGCAGCCATTCCGCTGGTCGGCCGGCGTTTACGGGTCCAAGTTCCTGACCGAGCTGCGGGACAACAAGAGGTTCGTGGGCGTGAGGTGCCCCCAGTGCGGGAAAGTCTACGTGCCCCCGCGCAACGTTTGCGGGCCCTGCTTCGTGGAGCTCACCGAGCTGGTGCCCGTCTCCGACGAGGGGGTGATCGTGACCTTCACCGTGGTGAGCTTCGGTTTCGTGGACCCCTCCACTGGGAAGCAAAAGCCGGTGCCCTACGGCTACGCGGTCATCAAGCTGGACGGGGCGGACACCTACATCCTGCATTACCTGGACGAGACCGACCCGCAGAAGATCAGGGTGGGGGCCCGGGTCAAGGCGGTCTTCGAGGAGGAGCGCCACGGAAGCATGTTGGACGTCAGGCATTTCACCCTCCTGGACCGGTGAGTCTCCGGGTAGGAGCCACGCGAAGCGGGAGCCGGATATGGCGGGCCCGGGTCAAGGCGGTCTTCGAGGAGGAGCGCCACGGGAGCATGCTGGACGTCAGGCATTTCACCCTCCTGGACAGGTGAGTCTCCGGGTGGGAGCCGGTTTCGCTGTGTTCGGACCGGACTTCCGGGGAAGCGAGAGTCCGGACCGTCGGGTGGTAAGCGGGGAGGCGACCCCCAGATCTTGAGGGGAAGGAAGACCCCGGGAGGGATGTCGCGCGGCGCTCCTGGCCGGCGGTACGATACCGCCCTCCGCCGCGGGAAAGGACCCCAGCGGTTGAGGGAGCCGAGAGGCGGGAATGATGGGGAAGGAAGACCCCGGGAGGGATGTCGCGCGGCGCTCCTGGCCGGCGGTACGATACCGCCCTCCGCCGCGGGAAAGGACCCCGGCGGTTGAGGGAGCCGAGGGGCGGGGATAGGAAATAGGGGACGGATGAACGGCGGGAAGACGCGGGAGGAAGAAAATGGAAAGCGAGGCCTTCAGAATCGAGGTGGTGGACGGCGTGGCCCGCTGTACCATGAGCGGACCCAACATGAACGCCATGGGAGCGGAGATGATCGAGCCCCTCATGGAGGGCCTGCGCCGCGTCCTGGACGACCCGGAGGTCCGGGTCATCGTGGTCCGGGGAGAGGGCGGCAACTTCTCCACCGGAGCCGACCTCACCATCATGGGGGAGAGGATGGAACCCGAGCTCCTCAACCGCAACATGCGCCGCATGGGCGGTCTTATCTACGAGCTCCACGAGGGGCCCAAGCCCTACATCGCCGAGGTGGACGGGTGGGCGGTGGGAGGCGGCTTCGGCCTGGCCATGGCCTCGGATATCACTTACGCCACGGAGAGGGCCCGCTTCTACCTCAGTTTCGTGCGCCTCTCTCTGGTGCCCGACTTCGGATCCGCCTTCTTCCTGGCCCGGCGGGTGGGGGTAGTGAGGGCCAAGGAGATAGCCCTCTCCGCCCGGGTGGTGGACGCGGAGGAGGCTCTGCGCATAGGCATGGTCAATCGCATCGTGCCCCACCAGGAGATAGGGGACGAGGTGATGAAGCTGGCGCGCCGGCTGGCCGGCAGGCCGCCCGACGTCCTGGCCCACACCAAGCGTTTCGTGAACGCCGCCTTCCAGGTGGACCTGCGCGACCAGCTCGACCTGGAGGCCTACGTGCAGTCCCTGCGGGTGGTATCGCCGGAGCACCGGGAGGACGTGAGGAGGTTCCTGGAAAAGTCTTCCGGGGGCGGGGGTTCTTGAAAGGGCGACGGGGGACCTCATGCTCAAGACGCGCTTGACCGAGCTTCTGGGCATCGAGCACCCGGTCATCGGCGGGTGCATGCAGTGGATAAGCGGGCCGGAGTTCACCGCCGCGGTGAGCGAGGCCGGGGGAGGTTCCACATGTTGAGGACGCGCTTGACCGAGCTTCTGGGCATCGAGCACCCGGTCCTCGGCGGGTGCATGCAGTGGATAAGCGGGCCGGAGTTCGCCGCCGCGGTGAGCGAGGCCGGGGGACTGGGGGTGATGTCCTCGGCCACCTTCCCCACCCCGGAGGAGTTCCGAGGGGCCTTGCGCCGGATCAAGGCCCTCACGGAAAGGCCCTTCGCCGTGAACCTCAACCTCTTCCCCGCCCTGAGGCCCATCGACAACCGCCTCTACGTGGAGGTCATCCTGGAGGAGGGCGGGGTCACCGCGGTGGAGACCAGCGGGGGAAGGCCCCCCGAGGACCTGGTCGAGAAACTGCGGGAGAACGGGGTGCTCCTCATGCACAAGTGCACCACCGTGCGCCACGCCTTGGTGGCCCGGGACATGGGCTACCACGCGGTCACCGTCTTCGGGAGCGAGGGAGGGGGACACATAGGGGATGCCGACCTCACCTTCCTCTCCCTTGTACCCCGGGCGGTGGACGAGTTGGACATACCGGTGATCGCTGCGGGGGGCATAGCCGACGGGCGGGGCCTGGCGGCGGCCCTGGCCCTGGGGGCGGAGGGAGTGCTCATCGGGACCCGGTTGCTCCTCTCCACGGAGAGCCCGGTGCACGAGGCGGTGAAGAGGCGCCTCCTGGAGGCCCGGGAAACGGATACCACGGTCATCCTGGGGTCGGTGCACAACCGCCTCCGGGTATGGAGGAACGCCGCAGCCCTCAAGGCCGCCGAGCTGGAGAGGGCGGGAGCGCCCTTCGAGGAGATCATCAAGGTAGTGGCCGGCTCCCTCACCCGGGAGATGTTCCGCACCGGGGACCCGGACGGGGGGATAATGGTCTGCGGCCAGGACGTGGGACTCATCCGGGAAGTGAAGCCGGTGGCGGAGATAATCTCCGGCATGGTGGAGGAGGCCGAGGCGGTCCTGGAGAGGATGGCCGCGCTCAGGGTATAGGGATGGCGGTGGGGAGCCTCCTGGATGGCTAGAAAGGCCGTGCCTCCGGAGTGCGGGAGGGAGGGTCATCCGGCATGGTGGAGGAGGCCGAGGCGGTATTGGAGAGGATGGCCGCGCTCAGGGGATAGGGATGGCGATAGGAAGCCTCCCGGATGGCTAGAAAGGCCGTGCCTCCGGAGTGCGGGAGGGAGGGTCATCCGGCATGGTGGAGGAGGCCGAGGCGGTCCTGGAGAGGATAGCGGCGCTCAAAGGATAGGGATGGCGGTGGGGAGCCTCCCGGATGGCTAGAAAGGTCGTGCCTCCGGGGCGCGGCGATGGCATGGAATTTTATGGTAATCAAGGCGGGAGAAGGGTTAACCGGCGAGGTCAGCGGGAGGTAGGAGGAGATGAAGGATTTCGACGTGGTGGTCATCGGAGCCGGCCTGGGAGGCCTTTCCTGCGCCGCCCAACTGGCCAAGGAGGGCAAGAGGGTCCTCGTCCTGGAGAGGCACTACGTGCCAGGCGGTTACGCCACCTCCTTTCTCCGGGGGCGTTTCGAGTTCGAGATCTCCCTGCACGAGCTCTCCGGGCTGGGAGACGAGAAAAACCCGGGGCCCCTGTGGAGGATGTTCAAGGATTTGGGGATCACGGAGAAGGTGGAATTCCTGCCCATCCCCGATTTCTACCGCTGCGTCCTTCCGGGCGGCGTGGACGTGGTGGTCCCCATCGGCCGGGAGGGCTTCGAGGAAGCCCTGTGCGAGAAGTTCCCCGAGGAAGCCGAGGGCATACGGGAATTCACGGACATCATGTTCCGCTACGCCTCCGAGGCCCTGCGCGCCAACCGGGTGGGCATGAAGATGGTCATGGACAACCAGGAAGAATTTTCCACTTTGATCAAGTACTTCGGGAAGAGCCTCCAGGAAGTCAGGGATCCGCTGATCAAGGACCCCGCGGCCCGCACCGTGCTGGATGTCATCTGCGGGTACTACTGCAACCCGCCGTCCAGGCTTTCCTTCCTCACCTACGCCCTGGGCACGGTGAGCTACCTCCGGTTCGGCCCCTGGCACGTCAAGGGGAAGTCCCAGGCCTTGTCCCAGGCCTTTATGGAGCGCATCGAGGAGATGGGCGGGGAGGTATGGCTGCGCAACGGTGCCTCCCGCATCCTCGCGGGAGGAGGCAAGGTCAGGGGGGTGGTGGCCCAGGACGGGACGGAGATCCTCTGCCCGGTGGTGGTGAGCAACGCCAACCCCTACGTGACCTGCCTGCAGCTCCTGGGCCGCGACAACACCCCCGACTGGTACCTGCGCCGGCTGGGCGCCTGGTCCGCGGGGGCTTCCACGGTGAACCTGTACCTGGGGGTGGACTGTGACCACCGGGAGCTGGGACTGGCCAACCACGAGACCTTCTACAGCGACGGTTTCGACGTGGACGGTAATTGGAGGAGGATGCAGGCCGGGGAGATCATGGAACCCTCGGACATCGCCGTCACCAACTACAACGCGGTGGACGAGGATTTCTCCCCTCCGGGCACTTCATCTATAGTCTGCACCTTCATCGCCTTTGCCGAGCCGTGGTTGAAACTGCCCCCGGAGCGCTATTTCGAGGCCAAGGAGCGGGTGGCGGCGCGCGTGCTGGAGCTGGCGGAACGGGTGGCGCCGGGACTCCGGCAACACATCGAGGTCATGGAGGTGGCCACGCCCCTCACCAACATGCGCTATTCCCGTAACCCCGGGGGGAGCATCATCGGCTTCGACGAGACCTTCGCCGGGACCGGCCTGGTGCGCATGCCGGCCCTGGGTCCCCTGGAGGGGTTGTACTTCGCCGGGGCCTGGGTGAACATCGGGGGAGGATACGAGCCCTCCCTCTATTCCGGGTACCTCACCGCCCGCCAGGTGCTCAAGGACCTGGATAAGGGCGGGCCGACGGCGGAGGCGCTGGGCAAGCTGAAGGCGGACCTGGAGAAGCAGGTGCAGGGGACGGAGCTCCGGGAGGCTCCGGTCATCATGGTGGACCGAGCCCTCTCCTCCCTGCACCCCGACCGGGTGAGGCTGCGGGTGGCGGAGATCATCCAGGAGACGGAGAGCACCAAGACCCTGAGGATGGTGGCCGCCGAGGGGTCCCTCCCCACCTTCCGGGCCGGCCAGTACGTGAACCTCTTCTGCGAGGTGGACGGGGTCCTCACCTCCCGCCCCTACTCCATCTCCTCCCCCCCGGGGAAGGACTACTGGGACCTCACCGTGCGCCGGGTGGAGGGGGGCTTCGTCTCCCCCTTCCTCCTGGACCGGGTGAGGGTGGGGGACACCTTCCTCGCCAGCGGCC
>Ga0315298_1003878_pt1 | contig 23039 bp, 21 predicted proteins | sample WHS_1_MG_FD_203077 | JGI IMG/M metagenome (GOLD analysis project Ga0315298, IMG submission 203077) | Extremophilic microbial mat communities from Washburn Hot Springs, YNP, Wyoming, USA - WHS_1_MG | ecosystem: Environmental > Aquatic > Thermal springs > Hot (42-90C) | place: USA: Wyoming...
GCGCGCTCTAGGAATGTTGGTATGAGTAGGATTAGGTTTGAGTTTTTGGGTTGAAGTAGTAGATGTGCGTCTTTTGTCTTTATCATAACAAAAAACGCGGCGATTAAAATATTGCTTTATACAATCATTAAAACGAAAAACGCATTAGAGACGCAAACGTATAATTTTGCACGCTTAGTGAAAAATTCTTAAATAAGGCATTTTTCTTAAGCCAGAATTAAAGAAATGAGAAAATTAAAACTGAAGGTGCGTGGAGGACGTCTGAGCAAAAATATATGAGTTTTTGGGAACACACTGAGGAGCTGGTTAGAAGGCTTAAAGTTGTTCTTTACACGCTTGTAATTTCAACTGTTATGATGATGGTTCTACCGGCAAATCCTTCATTTATCAGCAATCCACTCGGATACTATGAACCATTAGTTGCTGTAGTTTTGAGGGCGATAAGGGAACAGACTCTTCCACGAGGCGTTAAGTTGATAGGATTAGAATTTGTGGCTCCCATTGAGCTTTACCTCATAGCCTCTTTCTTTTTCGGGGTTGCCATAACAGCGCCAGTATTAGCCTACGAAATATTCAAGTTTATTGACCCTGCGTTATATCCTCATGAGAGAAGGGACATATACCCTTTCATGTCAGCATTTCTTGTTTTATTTATTATCGGCATGGTTTTCGGCTACGAAATTCTCACGCCAGTCTTGATACGCGCCACAATTCCCTTTTTCACAGTTGTCGGAGCGGAACCCATAATATCCATAATGGACTTTTACACGATAGTATTTATCACAACAATAATTACAGGGGTATGTTTCACATTTCCGGTATTCATAGTATTACTTGTGAAATACGGGATAATGGGCACCCAAACGTTGAGAAAACGTAGACTATACGTTTACTTAGCGTTATTTGTAATTACGGCGCTTATAACGCCAGACGGAGGCCCCATAGCTGACTTACTCCTTTTCATTCCAATAGTTATGCTAGTAGAGCTGGGTATTCTTTTTGCTAGACGTTACGAGAAGAAAGGTGAAACCAGACGCTTCAGCTTGTTTACCTCAGGCGCAACATGCAAATTCTGCGGCAGCAAAATTCCAGATGACACGATTTTCTGTCCAAAATGTGGGAAATCACAGAAATAAATTATTGTTGCTGCTTAGCCCTTTTTGCTATGTATTTTTCAAAAACTTTTTCCCAGTCGACTTTAAGCAAAACTATGAAAAGCAGTATAAGCATAACCGTGGTGAAAAGCGTTTCCGCCAAGAAATTTTCCTCACCGAACATGGCATAAAGCAAAGTTCCAAAAACGTTTCCAAAGTATGCTAGTAAAAAGCACATGAGCAGTTTACCCATCAGCAATGGTATAAAAACTCTTGGGAAGCTATATCTTAGAACGCCAAGTGGTATAATAATCAGGTCGTCTGGAAGAGGTGTTAAGGCGAAAAGAAAAACAAGAGCTGAACCATATTTCTCGAACATTCTAACGAAAAACTCCATTTTTCTACGCCTTTTCACACTGACAAGTTTTGCGCCGAAATAGCCTACATAGTAGCCTGAAAGCTGTCCAACAGCTGAGCCTAAACCACCAGCAACTGTAAGCGTTAAGGGGTCAATAATATGGTTCATTCCCAGAAAGAGTATAACAAGAGTGTATGGAATAGGGAAGGCAATAGACGCTGAGCCAAGCAGACTTATGATAAAAACTCCTAAAAACTGGTATTGGACAGCCACTTTTTGAAGATAATCCCTCAACCAGTCGTAAACTGTCAACTTGGACACAATATAAAATTAAGCTTATGGAGATTTAAGAATTCACAGTCAACTTAAATCATGGAAAAACATCGAGGTAAAGGAAGCCTACAAACGCCACATAAAGAGGTAGAAGGGAGGGGTAGGCCGAAAATAAGCCTGAAAAAGGTTAACTTCATATAGTACAACAGGCCCTTAAAATTAATCTTCTTCACCTTAAACATCAACGGTTAATGTTTCACGCCTAAAAATAGCAACAGTAAATGTCAAAGAAACAAAACATTCCCCAATCAGCCAATGTTTCTTCTATTAGACATTACTACTAAAATTACTAAATAAGACATTACTAAATAAAAGATTAGACTATACAGAAAAATGGAGAGAATGATAGTTGAATGAAGTGTCAAAAGGTTTGGCTTCATGTGGTTTTGCTTTCTTCGGTTTTCTCTTCAGCCTTCTTCTTTCCCTTGGGCATGGCTGGTTCCTCCATTAAACGTTAAACGGAGCTAGCGCTTTAGCCCAAATTCGGACTACATGTTACATACCTAAAACTATACTTCCTAAATTACAGGAGTTATGGATAATGTTGTGAGGACTTTCCCCTTAATTAAACCTTTTAGAATGAAGCCTTGAAGGATATGTAGGCCAAAAAGAATGTTGCACCGGAGATTATGAACGCGTATGTGAAACCAAATGTTTGAGCTGTGTATGGACCTGTGTAGGCTCCTGCGGCGCTGCCTAAACCTATGAGGGCGTCGAATAATCCGGCCATTCCAGCTGGGATAAGCTCCATTGTTAGAGAAAGTGCGTAAACGTGATATAAGGCGTATGCGAAACCCATGAAGGCTAAAACTAAAGCAAATGGAAATATTGCTTGAATGCTTATGACAAGTATAGCTAAGAGAAAGGCTAAAGTGCTTCTTAATATGACGACTTTTTGCAGGTGCATTTTCTCTTCATGAAGTTCAAGCCTTTTGCTCGCCAGAAAATAACCTACTGCCCCCGCACCTGAGTTTAAAATGTAAACGGCGTAAACCATGCTTGTGGCTAGACCCAAGTTTTGGGACAAGAATATCGGTAACGGTGTGAACAGTGTGCTTGTGGCAAACGCGAAAAACACTAGACCACTGCAGAAAGAGGCAAGGTTTTCTTTCGTTAGGCTTTCGGAGATTGGTAACCCGTCCAAAACCTTTGAGGCTATTGTCACACCCCTGCAAGCTAAGTCTATGCTCTTTTCTATGTGCACTAGTCCTCGCTCAAAAATTAGCAACGGATCAGAAACCAAAAATAGGGATAAGGCGAAGGCTAAAAAGTTTAGGCCACTACACATCAACAATATTGTTGTTGAATTGAAATCCAGAAAAGAGACAAAAACTCCCATAACAAGTCCTATAAGCCAGCCCACTTCAGTGAACCCTTCATAAAAAGCAAAAGATCGCTCCCACTTTTCACGCGTGTAAAGCTCAGCTATCAACACGTTTTTAGGAGGCTCATGTGCAACGTGAAAAACAGCCATAGCCACGTAAAGAATTATGAACAAACCAATATCCCTTGTAAACGTGAAAAAGCATAGTAACGCTGAAGACGCGAAAAACGAGATTAAAATATAACGCTTATACCTCCCTGTTTTATCGCAAATATAGCCCCAGAAAAAGGATGCAGGAATAGCTAAAAGAGTGGCGACGGACGCCATCAACCCTACATCAAGCAGGGAGCCGCCAATGCTAACTACATATAACGGAAGGAAGATGGAGAGCAAGCCGAAAGCCATCTCATGAAAGAAAAACCCCAACCGCCACATAGTCGAAAACCGCCATAACCGTCAGCTAAAAACTTTTCTCACGAATCACATGTTAATCCTAAGACTATTGCATGATTTTCAAAGTATTTTCTTTCAAACGATATCGGATTAATGTAAGTAACTGCATCAAGTAGATTGTATCAACGAGGCTTGACAAATTCTGCAGAAAAACATTGGGAAGAAAAATGCGTGGATTGTATTGCAACTCTACTTTTGCTAGGATGTTTGCGTCCCAATTTTTTCCGGCGATGGTGGTGGAGGCAGTACAGCTGGGAGTTCTGGAAGTTTCTCTTTGATTCTTTGTTCGGCTACTGCTGCAGCTTCTGTTAGTATTCTTTGGGCATCTTCGTTTGCCGCTTCAAAGTTTAGGGTTAAGCCTGTTGTCTGTCCAGCCTCTATTATTATTCCACTTAGCAGGTCGCCTATTGCGCCCAGTTCCTGATCGACCTCGGGCATAACGCTTGAGAGCCCAGTTCTTATGGACTTTAGAACGCTTACGGCTGGCGCCAAGGTTGTTATGACATCTCCAAGCTCTGATATTGTTCGTAGCCTGATAACTATCTGTTCAAGTGCGAGCCTCGCGTTCATTATCATTTTCTCCATTTTTCTTATTTCAGCCAACTCGTTGGCGAAAACTTTTGCATGTTCCATATCATGCCTTGCATAGGCGTCGACAATCTTGGCAAATATTGACTTGTCTCTTTGGCTAAACCTTTCGCTGGCTTGGTCAAGCTTGTTTATCTGCAGTTCAATGCGTCTTGCAGCCATGTCAAGCCGTGGCTTCAACGGACCTGGTGGCCTGACAGTCTCCTTTATACGCGTGGTTAAGGGTTGATCAGCATGCTTCCCTTCCCATTTTTTAACAAACTTCTCTGACATATACTAACCCTCAATGAGGGTGAATTACGTGTTGCTCTTATGTATTTTTAACATGCTGTGAATATGCTTGTATACACGACGCGATTTAACCTCTGGAAAAGCGTTTTTGAGGCTTTAATTTTCCATTGAAAGATAATTCATTCAGTTTCTTGATAATAGACATGAATTTGTAGGTTAAGCCTAAAAGGAAGCTTTGGCTAGGCTTGCTTAGGTGTTGGAAATGGCTGGAAGATTAAAGATATTTGCTTTTATAGCCTTTTTAGGGTTTATTGCAGGAGTCATAGCCGACTTGACAGCCGAATATGTGGTTCCGAAACTTTTAACAATTTTACCTGAAATCCTAAGGGTTAGGTATGTTCTTTCAGGATTTGCAGGAGCAATCTTAGCACTAATCATAGTGGCTATATGGGCTTACGCTACAAGTTCTCCGAAAACCTAAAGTTCGTTCATGGTTTTTCCCACATGCTTTTAGATGTCGTATGACAAGTATTGAGAAGGTTGCCCAGAATGCTCCGAGCATATATCCACCTATAACATCGCTCAGCCAATGCGCGTTTAAGTATACTCTGTCGAAGCCTACTAAGGCAGCCACAACAGCAAAAACAACATTCAAAACGTTTTTCACCCGAACACTCTTTAAATGCAGCCAAGCAAAGCATGCGAGCAAACCAAGATAAACAACGGTTGCTGATGCATGACCACTTGGAAAGGAATAGCCAGTCTCCTGCACTAAGCCGTTTAGCGGTCTAGATGAATGAACTAAAATTTTTGCTGTTTCAACACATAGGGCGTTCGCGCCCATCGCACTGAGCAGGAGAACCCCTTCCCTTAAGAAGCGTTTATAGAAAAGACATATGGCGGTAAACAAAGAAAGCACTAATAAACTGTTAGTGTCGAAAGCGAAAGAAACCACCTCAGCTGTTATTGTTAAAAAGCTTGTATGTATGGATGCTGCCCAAGAATTTACGTATGCATCAACCTGTGTAAAGACAGTTCTTAACGCAGCGACAAGCAGGAAACCGCTTAAAAATAGAGCGCAGACAAATAACAATCGACGTGGGGCACTTGTAAACATGCGTAACCCATAGTTTTCGACGGTTCGGCTAGCTTAATTCCTGTAAAGCTTTCAGCCTCTTCACTATGTTGGGGTGTGTTGAGAAAATCTCAATTATTTTGTCTAATGTTGTAACTTTTTGCGTCAAGATTTCTTGAACCAGTTTTTGCTCATCTGATGACAGCATTATTGAGTCTGTTTCTGCACGATCCGGATCTGTTATGAACAGGGCTTTGAAGGCGTTTAAGTGCTGCATCTGCTTTCTCGCCCTGCCCATGCTTCTCGTTGCGTGAACTATTTTTGCTAGGCATACTGAAAGCTTTTGGGCACCGTTGTCAACTATTAGGGCGCTGTGCCTGTCAGCGTAGTACTCGCGTAGGCGACTCAAATGAAGCGTGAAAAGGTTCAGGATCCATGAGAAGACCATGAACCCTATGCCTAAGAGCGCAGCTCCTCCGCCTTCATCCCTCTGCCGCCTATACATCGAAGATAGCATGAGCGAGTATCCAATGTAGTAGAATAGTGCTGGCAAGAGTGAAACAAACATCATTATTTGCACATCTTTGTGCTTTAGGTGGCCCAACTCATGGCCTATGACGGCTTCAACCTCCCCCTCATTGAGGGTTTTTAGAAGCCCACTGGTCACGGCTACGCGGTTTCCAGCGATGGGCGAGCCATAGGCAAAGGCGTTTGGAATTGGAATTTGGGCAAGCATAAGCCGAGGCTTTTTCAAGCCGCTTTTTCTGCTTAGGTTCTCAACAACCTCATGAAGCTGCGGATTTTCATTTTCAGGAATCTCACGTGTACGGTATATAGCATCAATAATGTAGGGGGATATCAACCACTGAAACACATTGAAGGCCCCAACTAAAACGCCTAAGGTTACAAGGTTTATGGGGCCGAATAGGCTGAGGATTAGCGCAAACACTAGCGTGGACAAGCCTATTATAACGGCTAAGGTTCCAACCATGCTAAAGCGGAGCTTCCAAACGCTTGGCAACCTTTCCACCAACGTCTCACAACAAAAACGTGCATATATCTATTACTCTTCACGTTTGCAACATTTCAATTGAATTTTGATAACATGACGCTTTATAGAATGAGTAGTGCTGGTGCAATTAATATTGCTGTTATGCTTGTCAGTTTCATGAATATGTTTAGAGATGGTCCTGCAACGTCTTTAAGCGGGTCTCCGACAGTGTCCCCTATCACAGCCGCTTCGTGGGTTGGCGTGCCCTTCATCCAGAACCTTCTTTCTACAAGTTTTTTAGCGTTGTCCCATATGCCTCCGCCGAAGGTGAAGAAAGGTGACAGTAGGACTGAGGTTGCGAGTTCGCCGAGCAGCATGGCACCTAAAGCGTATTTACCCAGCACGAATCCAACGATGACTGGGGAGGCAACCGCCAACAATCCGGGAATCATCATCCTTTTTAAGGCGTGTTTTGTGGCTATGTCAACGCAGCGGGCGTAATCAGGCTTGGCTTTACCCTCAATAATGCCTGGATTTTCCCTGAACAGCCTCCTAACCTCGTCAACCATTTGATACGCCGTTTTCCCAGTTGCTCCAATGATGAGCGACGAGAAGACGAATGGAAGGGCCGCGCCCAAAAGAAGCCCAGCTATGAAAATTGGGTTCAAAATGCCCAAGTCTGCTTGGTGAAGCCCAACTATTCTGCCATATGTAATGAACATGACGATTGTTGAAACTGTTCCGGAGGCTGTTGCAAAGGCTTTCGTGTAAGCCTTCGTCATGTTGCCTAAACCGTCGAGCTCCTCAAGGCTTTCAACGCTTGCCTCCGCCTTAGCCATTTTAGCTATGCCAAGGGCGTTGTCACATATAGGTCCAAAAGCATCGCTTGACATTATAAAGCCTATAGCCAAGTCTGTTCCAATGTTCGCGCCTAAAACTCCGTAAATGGAGCCTGTTACTAAATAGGCGAAGATAACGGCAGCTAAAATGAATAGAATTGGCATGAATGGACTTTGAAGGGCGTAGGATAAGCCTGTTAAAATGTTTATGGCAGCTCCACGTTCAGAGGATTCAGCTACTCTTCTAACAACCCTACCATTAATACTGACATAATATTGCACGGCAACTCCAACCGCTAAGCTTGCCGCCAAACCGCAGACCACCGCATAAAAGACGCTGATATCCCCAATTGTTAATAAGCATGAGACTAAAGCGCCAACAACACAGCACAACGCGGTTATAAGAAGCCCCAAATTAAAAGTTATAACAGGCCTAGTCCTTCTCCACACTTTCACAAAGGAAACGCCAACAATAGTGGCTAAAACTCCAGAAGCACCGAGAAGCAACGGAAAAGCCACGGCGCCTACTCCAAAACGGCTCAGAAGCAACGTGCCAAGTATCATTGCCGTTATATAGTCATCGCTTATCGACTCAAAAAGGTCTGAACCTCTACCGGCGCAGTCACCAACATTGTCACCCACCAAGTCAGCAATAACAGCCGGATTGCGAGGATCATCCTCGGGAATGCGCTGCTCAATCTTGCCGACAAGATCCGCCCCGATATCAGCTGCCTTGGTGAATATTCCCCCTCCAAGCTGGGCGAAAAGCGCGGCAAGACTTGCTCCAAAACCGAAACCGACAATTAAAGTTGGACTCTTGTAAAATAGATAAAGTGTTCCAACACCCAGCAGGCTTAAGCCTACAACTGAAAGCCCCATAACGGCTCCTCCGCTGAACGCCAAAGCGAAAGCCTTCGCCAGGGAAGATTCAGCTGCGCCAGCTGACCGCACATTTGCCTCCACAGCTACACATAACCCTATAAAAGCGGCCAGCAGAGAAAGAAACGCGCCGAAAACAAAGGCAACGGCAACCCTCCATTCAAAAACTGAAAGTGGAATGAGCACCAATGCTATAAAAACTGCAATCGTCCTATATTGCCTTTTGATAAAAGCCCTCGTCGCGGTCCTAATGTAACCTGCAACCTCAGCCATACGCGTGTTTTTAACAGGCTCCCGGCGGATGCTCCACGCTAAATATGCAACGGCCAGCATGGCAAAGCTTCCAACAACAAGCGCAACATATATCAAATTCATACGCCACGCTTTTGCAGCCCTCAGCTTTCCAGTAACTCAAGTAAACATATAGCACATCCTAAAAAGGCTACCGCATCAAAGCTGTAAAAACTGGCGGATATTCCTCTTCTAAACATGCCAAGAACTTCTATGATAGATCAAAAGGGTCGTAACAAACTTAAATAAGCAAAAATGCACTTTAAATCTATTTTCAACTGTTTTTCCACATTTATGCGTTCCCCAAAAACTGCTTTTGACTTAACATCCATAAGGCTGAAACAAATAGATTAATAGCAATGCTAGCATAAAAATTAACAGGGAAACATCAACTTAGCAAAGGGGGCTAACGCTCTCTCATTTCCTTTCACTAAGTCTTTTCGCTAAGTAAGCCACTATAACTATTGCTATGATAGTGGGGGCGAGAAAGTACACATAAAAGTAAGGATTGCTTGGAGAAATTTGTATTTTGTAGAAAATGTTTTGCGTTAAACTTCTTCCTTCCTGTGTCCATGAAATTTGGAATTGAAGAAGATTCTCGCCAGTTGTTGCCAGTTCTGAGACATCTACGTCGAAAATGGCTTTTGCCTCGTCGTTTGGATTTAATACTCCTAGAAAGCTTGTTGTCATTCCGCTAAAGGAGCTGCCAACCAATTTTATTACAACTTCTTTAGCCTCTACATTGCCTGAATTCTTAATTCTTACCTGAATTTTTATTCCTCTATCTCCGGGATGAATTTCTCTCGGGGATATGTTTAAATCGACTATTCTGAAATTTGCTTTCTCTGAAATGAGTAGGGGTACGGTTAAGCTGGATTTCCCATCATCGTGAACCAACTCTAACTCTAAATTGTATAATCCAGGTGGAGTTGACTCCTCTATGTCTAAATAAAACTTGCATTCCATGGGAGTGTCTGGAAAGGCATTTCCAACGTATACGTTATCGCTTTTCGCCCAGCTTGGTTTAATGCCTTCAGGTAACTTTAATGTTGCGTTTAAATGAGTTGCTTCCTCGTTTCCAGTATTGACTATTATGGCGGTTAAAATTATGTTTAAGTCTCCTGGAAAAACTTTACTTGGCGTTTGGCAGCTTCGCTGTAAAGCGAATTCAACATTTCCTGTAATGATAAATCCCAAGTTATAAACTACTTCCTGAGAATGCAGGGATTCATCCATAAATATCGCACCAACCCTTAACGCAGTGGCACCTGACACGCTTTTCGGAACATAAATTTTTACAGTTATTTCTCGGGATTCATTTGGGCCAAGCTTTTCAATCGTGTATACGTTGGATCCTACAATGGTCAGGTATGTGTTTAAGGGGGTTATCTGTAAAGTTATAGATAATGCATCACCTTCACCTTCATTTTTCACCATTAACGCTACATTGTTGACGATGTTTGAGCTTAGAGTTTCATTTAAAGGTTCAACCCTAATTATCGGGCCTGCTTGAGCATAGGCTTTATTGATTATTTTAAAAACGTTGCCGAATTCTATTAAAGCTGAACTTAAGATTAAAATGCAAGCAGCTGTTAAACAAAGTTTCCTTAAAATTTTTCGCCTCATTTCAATCTAACCTCTTCTTAAACATTATGATGCTTATGCTAACAGTTATTAACGCGTAAAACATTAAAATTATTATTTCGCCAGCTAAATCGCCTAGTCCTAAGCCTTTGAGCATTATGGGTCGAAGGATCTCGTTAAAATGATATAATGGTATGAAGTAGGCTATTATGGTGGCTGCTTTTGGCAAAGCCTGAACTGGCATAATTAAGCCGCTAAAGACTGCACTTATTATAAAAATGAATGAGGATGCTTGTTGAGCTTGAAGTTGACTGTTCGAGATTGAAGAAATCATCAGTCCAAGCCCTAGATTTCCTATCAGAAACAGCAATGAGGCCAAGAATATCTCCAAAAACGAGCCTCTAATCATGATCCCAAAAAACAGTTTTCCAATTGAAAATATTAGGAAGAAGTCAACTATGGAAACTGTTGCATACGCTAAAAACTTTCCGAAGATTACTTCATAAGTTTTAATAGGTGAAACCACAAGCTGTTCAAAAGTTCCCCTTTCCTTTTCCCTAACAATAGAAATGGCGATGAGAGATACAGGTATTGTTTGAAGCACAAGCCCTATAACCGCAGGGGCAAAAAAGTCTATATTCTTTAATGTGGCGCCATACCTTACTATCCTTAATTGTTCAACCTTTAAGTAACTGCCTTTAAGTAACATTTTTTCATAGTTTTCAAGAACATTTTTCATGCCTGACTGAATTGCCTCAGAAAGGGTTGGGATCGAGCCATCTGTAATTACGGCTACATAGCCAACGCTATTATTAGTTAAAGCTTCATAAAACCCATTAGGAATTACGATAACTCCATAAACTTCACCGTTTTCGATAACCCTCATAGCCTCGTCTACGCTATACACATATTTTTTCACTTCAAACAAATTGTTCTGGAGTATAAGCTCTTCAAGTTTAACGCTAAGCTCATTTGCACCATCAAGATTTCCAATAGCTATCGGTATATGCTGGGTGCCTCCACCATACGCGTAGCCGTACAAAAACATAACTATAACAGGCAATAGTATGGCTATCCCTAAAGATCTGCGGTCTCTAAGAAGCTGCCTCAATTCTTTCTCAACCATAGCAAAAATCCTTTCATACATTTGGGTCCGCCCCCGTTAATTTTATGAAAACATCTTCTAGACTAAGGTTAACCACTCTAGTTGATAAGACATCCACATTTTCTTTCCTTAAAGCTTCAACAATTGCCGGCAAAGATTTTTTAGAATCCTTCACAACTATTAAGAAGGCGTCGCCGGAGGGAATTATTCTTATAACATCATGGTTTCCGCTTAGTATGGCCTCCACCCTATTTATTGAGGTTTTAACTTGTAACTCGATTACATCACCGCCATAAATACTCCTTTTCAATTCAATAGAAGATCCTAATTTTATCAGGTTTCCATTATTCATGATGCCTATTCTTGTGCAATTTTCAGCTTCATCCATGTAATGCGTTGTAATGAGAAGAGTTATGCCCTTTCTGTTTAATTCTCTAAAGTATTCCCAAAATCTCCTCCTCAAGGGAGGATCTACACCAGCGGTGGGCTCATCAAGTATAAGCAATTCAGGCTCATGCAGAAGGGCGCATGCTAACAAAAGCCTCTGCTTCATCCCTCCGCTTAACTTTCCAGCCTGCCTATTTCCAAACCGGGAAAGCTCCACGAACTCCAACAATTTTTTCGCCCTCCTCTCACGCTCAGCCCTAGACAACCCATAGACTTTTCCATAAAACTCCAAGTTCTCCATCACCGTAAGATCTTCATAAAGCGAAAAACGTTGAGGCATGTAGCCAATTTTCTGCTTAACCTTTTCAGGTTCTTTAACGGCATCATACCCATCAACGAAAATCTTCCCACTAGTAGGTTTTAACAAGCAAGCTATCATACGAACAGTGGTGGTTTTCCCAGCCCCATTCGGCCCTAACAAACCTAAGATCTCTCCACGAAAAACTTGAAGATTTAGATTATTCACTGCAACAAAATCACCAAACTTTTTTGTCACATCAACAGCTTCAATGATAAAGCCCAACTTTCCTCCTCTTGTAAACGCCAATACGCTTGTTTTGTAATAAAAATTTCGTTCCAGTCAGACTCAGCGCATGCAAAAATTTATTCTTAATTATCGTAACAGAATATCTGCAAGTGAGAACAGAATAGAATTAATTGGAAGAAGTTAATTGCGTAATGGTGGAGTGATGCCCACCTTAGGTTTTGAACTATACATGTTTGATCTTGAGATATGTTTATTATAGTGTCAATAAGCTTTAATAGAATCATTAAGATGAGAGTGGCGTGCATTGAAGTTGAAGGTTGAGAAACGTGAGCAAAACACCTGGAGAAGCCTCTGATAATGTTCAATCGAATTTCGACCAGATAACATCAATTATTACTTCATTTTTCCAGGTTGAGGAGTCGTTGTTGGACCGCGGTGTCCCTACATATTACCTCAAGCAACCTCAAGAAACTAAAACTGCGTTTATCGCCCTTCTCAAAAAGTTGGAAGAAATTAATTTTATGGCGGTATTGCGGAGGGTCGGTAATCGTGTAGTTTTGAAGGTTTTTCCGAAGCCTTCTGTTAGAAGAAGCAGCGCGATAATAAATTTGGTTTTGTTTTTGGCGACTGTTGGAACAACTTTTGCTGCAGGATACTTTCTTTCAGAGGGCTTAACTGATCCTGTTGTAGGCGGGGCAACATTTACTCTTGCGATAATGGCGGTTGTAGGGGTTCATGAAATGGGCCACAGGTTGGCTGCTGTAAGAAGAGGGGTGAAAGCAACATTTCCATACTTTATTCCAGGGCCACCGCCTTATGGGACATTTGGAGCTGTGATCGTGCAGAGGGAGCTGCCTGCGAATAGGGATGCATTATTTGACATTGGGTCAAGCGGTCCAATAGCAGGCTTCATTGTGGCAACTCTGGTTATGGCTATAGGCATGACCATGGCTATTCCAGCGAAGCCTCCGCCAGAAGGCTACACAATTCTACCCTCACCATTAATCTCCATAATACTTGGATATCTTCTGCCACCTCAGCCACCTTCAGGTCAGCTTCTCTTCATGCACCCAGTTGAGTTTGCAGGATGGGTCGGCATGATTGTAACAATGCTTAACCTACTTCCAGTAGGCATGCTTGACGGCGGACACATCGCAAGATGCCTAGCTGGAAACAAAACCAGGCTTGCACTCTCAGCCCTCTCAATAGCATTACTATTCCTCGAAGGCTATTGGCTCATGGCCATACTAGTCCTATTTCTGGCTTTAAGAGGACACCCAGGCCCCCTAGACGACGTTTCAAAACTATCAAAAACCAGAAAAATAACAGCCTTACTCATCATTTTAATTTTTATTCTGTCATTCCCCATTCCATATTAGCCTTTAACCGAAAACTTCTAAACCATCTTACTAGCAATTGATGAATCACTTTCCCAAAACTTAAAAAGCAAAGGCGGGCACTCCTCAGAACTTTGGAAACGTTTTTGGAACTTTGCTTTATGCCATGTTCGGTGAGGAAAATTTCTTGGCGGAAACGCTTTTCACCACGGTTATGCTTATACTGCTTTTCATAGTTTTGCTTAAAGTCGACTGGGAAAAAGTTTTTGAAAAATACATAGCAAAAAGGGCTAAGCAGCAACAATAATTTATTTCTGTGATTTCCCACATTTTGGACAGAAAATCGTGTCATCTGGAATTTTTGCCTGAAGATAAATATGTGTTGTGACTGCGGTAAGAGATAAGCGCCTGACTTCGTCTTTCTTCTTGAGTATCTAGCGAAAAGAATGCCAGTTATTAGCGTAATTACTGGGATGAAAAGGAGCCTGCTATTCGTGAACGTTGTTTGGAGATTAAGCGTGAATTACTAGCCATCTTAAATGAGGCTAGCTGATTTCTCTTCGACTTAGTATTATTATGATGGCTAGTATTGCAATTAAAATGAGGCTTAATGTTAAGGCTAAAACAATATTTTGCCTGAGTTTTACAATGAGTGGTGCGAATATGAGACTGACTAGGTTTATAACTTTAATCATCGGGTTGAGGGATGGCCCTGCTGTGTCTTTTAATGGGTCTCCAATAGTATCTCCAATGACTGCTGCTTTGTGTTGGTCTGAACCTTTCCCGCCATAAAGCCCTTCCTCAATTGTTTTCTTTGCGTTATCCCAAGCAGCTCCAGCGTTTGCCATAAACACAGCTAATAGTTGCCCCACAAGTATGACGCCAGCCAAGAAGGCGCCTAAGGCTATTTCTCCCAAAAGCATGCCGGCAATTAACGGTGCCAGTACTCCTACTAATGCCAAAACGAAAAGCTCCTTTTGCGCTGCCAGGGTTACAATTGAAACTACTTTGGAGTAGTCTGGATTTGTCTTTCCCTCAATCACTCCTGGACGTTTAAATTGTTCTCTAACCTCTTCAATTACTTTTGCAGCGGCACGTTCAACAGCGTTTATTGATAATGAACTGAAAAAGAATGGGATAGCTCCTCCAAGCAGTAGACCGGCAAATACTTCAGGTTCAGAAATGTCCAAGATCACAGTTCCACCTGCACTGACAGATTGTGCATAAGAAGCAAACAGTGAAATGGCCGCTAAGACTGCCGAAGCGATTGCTATAGCCTTTGTCACGGCTTTAGTTGTATTGCCCGCCTCGTCAAGTTTTGCTAAAGCTTTCTTCTGCTCTTCATTTTCCACCTTGGCGATTTCCGCGATGCCAGAAGCATTATCAGCGATTGGGCCAAAGGAGTCCATAGAAACATTATTTCCAGTGTGCGTGAGCATGCCAATTCCAGCTAAAGCTACGCTGTACATGGCAAATAGAGGATTCATTCCCGTAAACAAAATCACTGAGACAACTATTGTCCCAGCTATTAAGATCAAAACATAGACTGTGCTTTCAAAGCCTAATGCTAACCCCTTTAATATCAATATTGCGGCGCCGCTATTGGAAGATTTTGCCAACTGCTCCACTGGTCTTTTACGCGGGTTTGTGAAGTAATCTGCAAGCTTGTTAAAGCTCATAGCAAGTAAAACTCCTATAGCCACAGCCAAAAACACCCTTAAGTCATGAACGTAATAATAAGCCAGAAAGAATGTGCTTACTATTGTTATTGCTGAAGATAAATCATACGAAAGATCCATAGCTTTAAAAGCATCTCCCTTTGTGAATCTATCAGGCCACAATGAAACCGTGTAAGTTCCAATAATTGTGCTTAGAACACCAATGGTTCTAGCTAAGAGTGGGAAAACTATCCACTTGTAGTCAAAAGGTTTTATGGCTAATGCAAGCAACATTGCTGAAACCATGGTAACTTCGTAGGATTCAAAGATATCCGCAGCCATGCCAGCACAGTCTCCAACATTGTCGCCTACAAGATCCGCTACAACCGCAGCGTTTCTAGGATCGTCCTCAGGCACTCCCTTCTCAACTTTCCCAACAAGATCCGCTCCAACATCGGCCGCTTTAGTATAGATTCCCCCTCCAACCCTCATAAAAAGGGCTAAGAGAGTGCCGCCAAAACCAAAACCGAGCAACACTTCAGGAGCATTTTTAAGAAAAATCATGAAAATCAGCGTTCCACCTAACAATCCCAAACCATCCGTTAACATCCCAGTAACGGTTCCAGATCTGTATGAAAGCTTCAAAGCTTCTTTGAAGCTTTTAGTTGCTGCATATGCCGTTCTAATGTTGCCATGCACAGCCATGTTCATCCCTATATAACCCACCATAGCTGAGAAAAATGCGCCCATAAGAAAGGCCGCGGCTCTACCTAGAGAAATCGAGAAAGGTTCACCGACAAAAGCTGCTGATGCATATAAAATTAAAGCCAAAAATCCTACAAGTACTAATATTGATCTAAACTGTCTTTTCAGGTAGGCGTTGGCCCCTTGCTTTATTCCTTCCCAAACTTCAATCATTTTCCCATGACCTTTAGGCTCTTTTAAAACACGTTTCGACAAAATAACAGCATAAAATAAAGCAAATAAGGCAACGCAAATTATGCAGTAAAAAACAGATTGCTCAAATGGCGTCAGTTCTTCCATATTTCACCCGTCATAGCCTTGACTTATCCACTAAATATTTAAGGTGTGACTTTCAAGCGTATATTTAAAGTTTTCATTCAAAATAAAGAAAGACGGTGCGAGGAAAACCAGCAGTCATTTTCTACACTAATTTGGGTGAAATCCAAAGTATAGCGCAGCCGCATCCGATAACTGCGCAAGATGAAGCTTTGGAATTTATCTAGGCGTTTAAGAAAGTACCGCGGATAGACTTTATAACCCTATGCTGTTGATTACGCCGCCTGAATTGCCATCGATGACTAAGATTATCTTTTTTCCCTTGTGATCATATTGGGCGAACCATATTGGCGCGTAAAGAAGCTCAGTTTCTATTATATCAACATCTGTGTGAAGTTGCTGAATCATATGGTATTGCGCATGCGCCTTCTCAGACTGTAATTGTTCTGCGATAGCTTTCGCCTGATATCTAGCAGCTTCCTCGCCTACGTCTCCGTTCAGGATTTTTACGCCCTTTGGAATCTTGGAAACATCAAACAATATCCTTTCATGTAAGTTAAATTGATAGCTTTTCGGCTGATACTCGTTAAACGCTTTGACAGCTACTATTGCCAAGTTGTAATTGTTGTTCATTTGATATGCCCTTTGCGCACCCGCTTGACCAGGTCCGATCATTGTGCCAAGCATGGCTCCAGCAAGAAGGGGCCCTACTATACCTACTCCACGTCTTCTGCTACTCATGGCGGAGCCCATAACGCCAAAAAGAGCGGCAGTGGTCGCAATTTCTCCAACTTGAACTGCAACATCGCTGGCGACAATTGAGGTTCTCGCCGAAACGGAGACTATCCAGTATGGAACATAACTCAAATTTAGCTCCTCAAGCTTTGAATCTTCGTAGAGGTGCCTATGCAAGAGCCCTCTGTCCATTAAACTGCGAATCTCTGCAGACACTTTGTCTTGTTCTACCAGTTTAAGCGGCAACATTGTTTGCTTATTTATGCTTCTCCAACCATCGTTTCCCAATATTACAGCGGTTCCACAGTACTCACAACTTATAACCATTTCACCAAATTTCGGTGTAATTGGGGCTCCACAATGGGGACACCTAAGCGCCTTAGCCTCCAAAGGGGCTATGACTGGCGTTGATGGAGCTTGCGATGCAGGAAAACTGGAAATTCTAGCCCCGCACTTCATACAGAATACTGCATCATCTGGGAGTTGTGCACCACATTTAGGACAGTACAAAGTTACCACGCCTTTACTTCAATATAATCGACTAACAACATATATAAAGAAGTTGTTGAGAACTCAATGTTATGAAGGCTTTTTCCCTTTTCTTTTCCTTCGTCTAAGCTTGTTGACAATATCGACTTGTTTCGTGGGGAAATAATATGGAACGTTACATAGGAGCTCGGAGGAACTCCGCTTTGTTTTTTCTTTGTTTTTCTCTTTGCCCTTTTTTGCATAACATGCTCCTTGATTTCGCGGTCTTTCGTTTTTTATTCTCAACATTCAAAACAAGCATAGCATTTTTCACGCTTTCTACCTTCAAGCGAGAACACGATAAATGGGTGCCTAGCGATTTATACTTTTAACGTTTTAACGTGATGGAGCGCACGCCTTTGGTTGTTATTCGATGATGCGCCTGAAGCTTATTGATGCCATAATGAACAAGGCTGCATCGAAAATGGCGATTGCAAGTAAATCTATTAGGAGATTTGAAAGGTCTCTGGTTATTAGCAGTCCCCTTACTGCATCGACAACGTAGCTTAGGGGGTTGAATGTTGAAAATTCTCTTAGGATTGGAGGCATCATTTTGATTGGATAGAGGGCGTTGCTTGCGAAGAATAGCGGCATGGTTATGGCTTGGCCTATGCCCATAAACCTTTCCCGGGTTTTCATAAACGAGGCGACGAGAATTGATATGGCTGCGAATCCTCCAGATGCGAAGAAAATCACTGTGAAGGCTAAGATGAAGTAGGCTGGATTTGGTACAAACTTCACGCCAATTAGTACAGCTATGGGCAAAATTATTAAGGCTTGGAATATTGCTCTTACACCGGAAGCCATTGAACGACCTATAACCATGGAGTAACGTGACGCCGGCGTGACAAGCAGTTTCTTCAGAATGCCGGATTCCCGCTCCCAAACTATAGTTAATCCATAGAATATGCTGACAAAGGTTGTTGTTTGAATCATAACGCCTGGTGTTATGAAATCCGTGTATGGCACCCCGCCGGTTGGTATAGCCTTCACGCTACTCATAACTGGACCGTATATAACTATCCAAAGTATTGGTTGAACCGCCCTTGTGTAAATTTCGGTCCTGTCATGGCGAAGCCTCCTCAGCTCCAGCTCAATCATAACCAGCATGTTTTTAAGGCCTTCCATCATGTTTTATCCCTTCCTAATCATATCACGCATATGCCTAACATCGCTAACCCTGCCTTTCTCTTCAAGCCGCGTTCCCACATATTTAAGGAAGACATCGTCCAAAGTTGGCTTAGTTATAGAAACTTTCCCAACAGATGCTCCCTCACTTTTAAGAAAGTTCATAAGGTCGGGAAGCGTGGATTCTGCATCGCCGACGAGTACGCTTAAATTTCCATCCTCAAAAACACCTTTCACAAAGTTTAATTTTCGGATATTCTGAATCAGATCAGGCTTATGGGCAGTCTTTTCAAGCGTGAACACTATGATTTCGCCGCCTAAAGAATGTTTCAGCTCCTCGCTTTTTCCACGCGTCACTATTTTTCCTTGGTTTATTATGGCTATTTCGTCAGCGTACAAGTCAGCTTCATCCATGTAATGCGTGTTAAAGAAAATTGTTACACCATATTCTTTTTTGAAAACATTTAACCTTTCCCAAACCACTTTTCTTGCAGCAGGATCCAAACCGATGGTCGGCTCGTCTAGAAACATTATTTTTGGTTTTATAAGCATAGCGCATGCTATTTCAAGCCTTCTAATCATCCCGCCCGAATAGGTTTTAACAAGGTCATTTTTCACGTGTGTTAAACCCATGTTTTCCAAAGCTTCATCGATAACCTTCTCTCTTTCCAACTTTGGCACACCGAAAATTTTGGCGTAAATCAAGAGATTCTCGTAACCGCTTATATCGGTCCAAACACTCATTTCTTGAGGAACATAGCTCACCAGTTTTCTAACCTTACCACCATCATGAACCACATTTAACCCGAAAACATAAGCTTCCCCCGCGGTAGGTTTAAGCTGCGTTGTCAAAATACGGATGAGCGTTGTCTTGCCTGCACCGTTTGGACCGAGAAGTGCAAACGCTTCTCCCTGATTAACGTTCAAATCAACGCCATCTAAAGCCCGCACTTTCTCATCATAAACTTTAACAAGATTTTTAACCTTAACGGCAAAATCCATCTTACACCCTTCTAGATATATTTCAATTAGCCTATCAAAACATGCTTAAAAACTTTATATAAACCATAAGCAAAAATAACCGCGCCACAGGTGACTTTACATGAAATCTAATACAGCAGTCTTGATCAGCAAATCCCTGTTAGATGCAATCCTGGAAAACGCAAAAATCCTCCATCCAAAAGAAACCATTCTCTTACTCCGAGGTAAAAGACAGAAAAACCTAATCAAGATTTCAGAACTTATTGTACCGCCACTTGCCACCTACGGGCAAGGTTTCGCCACCATTCCAACTCATATGTTACCAATCGACTTCTCCATCGTTGGAACAGCACATTCTCACCCTTCTGGAAATTTGAAACCTTCACCGACCGATCTAAACCACTTTTGGGGAAACATACTAATGATTGTAAGTTTTCCATTCGCGAACGAAACGAACGTTGCAGTTTACAACCGTGAAGGAGAAAGATTAACGCTGAAAATAACAAGAGCATAGCGGTGTAAACAAAATCGCTTAGGATTTGTTGCAGCCGCAAACGCCAAACATCTCAACATGCAAAACCTTAACATTGAACTTAGATTCAGAGTTTTTGGCGATTTTTCACTAAAATAGTAACTAAAAGAAAACTTTAAAGATGTTGGTTTCAGTGGAAAAAGCGTCATTTTTGAATGTTCTTTTAGATATAAGGATGTCAAAATTGGTCGGTGTTATGCAATGGGCGTCTTCCTAATATTAATGGAACGGTTAATGTTTGGTTTCCTCTTACGACTGTTACTTCTATTGTTTGTCCAGGTAAAGTGTTTTCTTCAAGGTATGTTGAAAGTGTATCCATGTTGGTTATTTTTGTTCCATTTATGGCTGTTATGATGTCTCCGCCGACGGGTACGTATTGCCCAGCAATTAGCACTTGTTTTGTTGCACCTCTTAACCCTGCGGTGGCTGCTGGTCCTCCGCTTACAACTTGGGTTATTAGCCATCCGTATGTGACGTTTACCCCCATGGCTTTTGCTATCTCGTATGTCATGTCTACTCCTGCGGCGCCCAGCCATGGATGCTTATTGTAGGAGCCTATTGTGACCAGTGAGCTGATTTCCCGTAGGATCGTGTTGGATGGAATTGCAAAGCCCACCCCTTGAGAGTTGCTTACTATAGCTGTTGTTATGCCCACAACTTTGCCTTCAAGATTTAGGAGGGGTCCTCCAGAATTGCCTGGATTAAGCGGACATGTTGTTTGTATGATGTTTGCTATTGGATATCCGCCTGTTTGTTCCTCGGTTATCGTTCTTCCTAACGCACTTACTATGCCTATGCTCATTGATCCTGCAAGGCCATATGGGTTTCCAACAGCCACAACAATGTCGCCGACCCTTAACGTTGACGAACTGACAATTTCAAGAGGTTTAAATTCGCTTTGCGGAGCATTAGTTGAAACCACAGCCAAATCAGAGTAGGGATCTGAACCAAGCACGGTTGCCGGATACCCATCTCCATTTATAAAAGTCACGGTTATGTTAATTGCGTTCTGGACGACGTGATAGTTTGTTACTACTACCGTTTTTCCTGTAAAGTTATATACAAAGCCCGAACCTTGCACCTGTGTATAGTACGGAATACCCCAAAAGTCGTACTGCAATATTACTCCGCGTATGACGACAACCGAGTCTCTTACTCGCTCATATAACTTTGAAAGCGAAACATTTCCAATGAGAATATGTGTGATATTTACAGTGTTTTGTGTTTGCTGAAGATTTTCCATCTGCTTCTGCAGTTTTGAAAGCTGATTTTCCAAGTCGTAGAGTCTTTTCGTAGTAGTAAAGTAGCTTAATAAATAGCCAAAGAATCCACCGGCGAAAATGCATAATATGACGATTGCCACCATAAGAATGGCTGATACGCTTTTTACACGTGTTTCTTGGAAATTATTCAAGCTTATCCCTCCCATTCTACTCGAATTTTTGCCATGTGGGGACAGAAGCGTGATCTGCTTAAATTTTCTTTCCGCATTAAGACATACAAGTTTTTCCTTCGCCAACAACCTATATTCCGTCGCGCACGAATGAAAATTTTGCCTTTCATTTAAACTTACTCTACTCTAACTGCCTAATTGCGATAAGTGATATATATATACATAATACGCACAGTTTAAGATTTTGGGTGGTTAGTGGTGGATTGGTTTGTTTTGGCTGTTTTGGATGCGTTTTTTGCGGCGCTTGTGGCGATTTTTGCAAAAGTTGGTTTGCAAGGTGTCGACTCCAACGTTGCCACTGCTGTAAGAGCCATCGTTATGACAGTTTTCATGGTTGGCTTCGTAATAGCCATGGGCAAAGGTCCCCAATTGACACAGCTAACCAGTAAGGATATGATTTTCATAGTGCTCTCCGGAGTAGCAGGCGCCATATCATGGCTGCTTTACTTTGCAGCCCTAAAAATGGCTGACGCTTCAAAAGTTGCACCAGTAGACAGGGCAAGCCTACTATTCGTGCTAATACTATCCGCCTTACTTCTTGGCGAAAAAATAACACTTAAAACAGCGTTAGCTGGAACCCTAATCTTCATCGGAGTTCTATTATTTACAATTTAAAAATATGCGCGAGGCTCAAACCATAATCGACTCATTTGAGTGGCAACATTTTATGGGCCACTCCATTCTTGTTGTTCTAGAATTTTCTGTTAAATAATGTTTTTCTCTCTTTTTGTGCTGATTTCATTTCCCTTTTTTCTATCACCAAACATTAATGAATATAAAGCAAAGCCTTCATAGAGTTTTTCTGTTAGTAATGTTTAATGGCTGGATGCTTGTTTTAGTCTTATTTCTTCGAGTTTTCTTTCTATGGTCTTCTTTTGTTTTGATGTTTCTATGAGGGTTATGAATATGTGGAGGGCTGTTTTGTCTTCGCTCCATTTTTGCATGAGTTTGGCTATGACTTCGTTAGCGTTGTTTAGTTCTGTGTCTAGGCCTAGTTCTGCAACCATTTCCATTAATTGGTTGTATGTGCCGTCCTTTTGTAACAATTTAATTAGGCGGTTAACCTCTTCAGCCAGCTTTACATGCTCACGCTTTAAAGCCTCATAATTCGAGCTTTCTTTGGCCTGAGCCTCTACTCCTTCAATTTCTGCTAATCGCCTGCGGAGAAGTTCGTTTATTTCCTCGCTTATGCCCCTGCCCCGAACAGCCAGAGCTTGTTTAAGCCTTTCGTAGACTTGCCTTTCAAGGCTGAAGGACTTAACTATCGTTTCCGCATGCTTCCTAGGCCTAGGCATAACTTCGCCAGCCTTCAAAGGATAAATTGATAAATAACTAACAAAAACGGGGGGAGATCTCCCCGGAAACGGGCTCAAAAATATACTTAAACTTTCCGTCCCGCGCGAAAATTAATTTTTTAGCAGCAAATCCTATTAAGAAACCCTCCCGACCCGTTTTTAGCTTATGGACTTTAATGTTCTGTTAACACTTCTTAACGGAAAACCAACAAACCATTATGTTAACAACATTTTTAAAAAAGACTGTGTTAGGCTTCCCTTTTTACGCTGGTTTGTTTGCTGTTAAATTTCTC
>Ga0315298_1003879_pt1 | contig 23030 bp, 20 predicted proteins | sample WHS_1_MG_FD_203077 | JGI IMG/M metagenome (GOLD analysis project Ga0315298, IMG submission 203077) | Extremophilic microbial mat communities from Washburn Hot Springs, YNP, Wyoming, USA - WHS_1_MG | ecosystem: Environmental > Aquatic > Thermal springs > Hot (42-90C) | place: USA: Wyoming...
AAGGAAGGCTTCGCCAAGATACTTTTCCAGATTGCGCCGAAGAAGCACCAGGAACTGCAGGATGTGCCTCTCTTGACTGACTTCGTAAAGGACGAAAAGACCAAAAGCTTGTTGAATACCCTTTTGGCACGGCAAATAATGGGACGGCCATTTGTAGCGCCTCCGGGTGTTCCTGCCGAGCGTGTCCAGGCTCTTCGTAAAGCCTTTATGGATACGGTGAAAGACCCCCAGTTGCTCCAGGAGGCCGAAAAAACCCAGACTGAAGTCATTCCAACAGATGGCGAGGAACTCCAGAAGATCGTCGAAAATGTAATGAAGACTCCGAAAGATCAGGTGGACCTCTTGGCCAAGTACTTGAAAACCGAATCAAAGAAGTGATGTGCAACACGCCTCTGTGAGTGCTGCCTTACCTGAGTGAATCGCGACCTCTGGATGTACAGGAGTGTGGCCCTCACGTTGGCTGGCTTTGCCGCCAACGTGAGGTCTCTTCTTCAAACTCTGATAGGACGCACCTGTAACGGGAAAGGGACCAAGGAACAATGCATTAAGGAGCAGCATAGATGACCGATGTTCAACAGTTGAAGGAGAGTCTGGCTACTTGTTGTCGAATGCTCTTGATGGAAGGGCTTATCGACTATAACGGCCACGTGAGCGCGCGGATTCCCGGCACGGATAGGGTTCTGATTCACGGGCGACAGGTAAGCCGGCGCGTGGTCACGGCGGAGGATTTCGTGACCGTGGATCTGGACGGCAACAAACTTGAAGGCAACACCGAGCCGCCAGGCGAGACGGCTATCCATACATGTGTGTACCGTGCTCGGCCAGACGTGCTCAGCGTAGCACATCTGCATCCCCATTTCAGTACGTTGCTGGGAATCGCACGCAAGCCCATCGTGCCTGTGTTCACGCTGGGAGCGCCCTTTGGGGACGGCGTGCCAGTGTATGACGATCCCGACCTGGTAGTTACGCGTGAGCAGGGCGACAACCTCGCCAGAGCGCTTGGCGATAAGCGGGCAGTTCTCCTGCGCGGGCACGGATGTGTGATCGTTGGCGAGAGCGTGCTCAATACGTTCGTCGGCTGCATTTTCTTCGAAGAGAACGCTAGGAAGCTGTACGAGGGATTGCTGCTGGGAGACGTGGCAACCTTCTCCGCTGGCGAAGTCGAAAGAGCACGAAAGAGCATTTGGCGCGAGGGCACGGCCAGGAAGGTTTGGATCTACCTCGAATCAAAAGCGAGGGCTGAGGGCTATCTGCAGTAGCGTGACAGAGGGGAACCTCGTGGAACATCCCGAGATTCCCTTCCACTGGCGCGGATGTTGGTAGCCTTGCGCACGTCCGATTATCCGACATCCAGCTATCAACCGGGCGGCGCGAGCTCCATCTTGGTTCCGAGGGAGAGCCCCGCCTCGTAAGAAGGGCTAATTGATTGCTGCAACGTATGCAGACTTGGAGGTCGAGCGGATTGAGCTTGGATAACGATTCCCCTTTGGAAGTTGAGGCTGATGTCCTCGTCGTAGGCGGGGGACTGGCTGGTCTGATGGCCGCCATTGGAGCTGCCGAGCAGGGCGCCAGGGTCGTCGTACTGGATAAGGCCCATCCCAGACGAAGCGGTGGGGCGGCAACGGGAGTCGACCATCTGTTCGTTTTAATGGAGCCAGACGAGCAACTCCCTCAGTTCATTCAGAAGCAACTGGATGTCTGTGAGGGACTCGCCGATCGGCGGCTTCCCGCGCTGTTTAGGCATTCCTGGGACGTGCTTATGTTCCTGGAGAACATCGGAGTGAAAGTCAGAGACTCGAAGACGGGAGAGTTGGTTTGGGTTGTAATTCCCCACCTTCTGGGACAAAAGGCGACCGTGTCGATAGAAGGCGGCGATCTGAAAATCCGGCTTCTAGAGGAGGCTCAGCGCTGGGGAGTAGCGATCTACCCGAGGACAATGGCTACCAGTCTACTGACTGCAAACGACAGAGTGGTTGGCGCAACGGGCCTGAACATTAGGAACGGCGAGTTTCTGGTGTTCAAAGCCAGAGCCACGGTCGTAGCTACCGGGGCCATTCTGCGGATGTACAAGGCAGTGGCTGACCTGCGATTCAATACGCATCACTGCCCGTACTGCACCGGGGATGGCCAGGCTATGGCCTATCGGGTAGGAGCCGAGTTGGTCAACATGGAGATAACCACCACGCAGCCCAGCCCAAAGGGCTACTCGGTAGCCGGCATTAGCGGCATAACCAGCAGTGGCGCCTACTTCATCAACGCGCTGGGTGAGCGGTTTATGGCCGCCTACGACCCGGTCAGGATGGAGAACACTTCCAAGACCACAATGGCACGCGCCTTCCTGGAAGAGACAAAGGCGGGAAGGGCACCACTTTACGTCGATTTTCGCCATCTTTCTCCGGAGCAGCGGGAGTTGCTGCTACGGGGCTTTCGCGAAGAGCGGCCGATCATCCTCGAATACTTCAAGCAGAAGAACATCGACATAGCTCGGGAACCAGTCGAGTTTGACTTGCACGAGTTCTTCACTGGACAAGGTCCAGGAGGTGGAATCCGATTAACCAGTGATAAATGCGAGTCGAGCCTTGATGGCCTCTACTCAGCAGGTGACTGCACTGGAGGAAAGGGCTGGCCTGCAGCTATGGGGGCCATGATTTTCGGGCGAGTCGCGGGACAACAGGCTGCCCTGCAGAGTCGCGGAGCGGAAGCGGTGCGAGTAGACCTTGAGCAGGCCAGGAGAGAGCAGCGACGGATCCGTTCTCTGCTGAATCCCCAAGCAAGACTGTCGTGGCAAGAGGTCGAGGACAAGCTGAAGCAGATCATGAGCGACCACGTAGCCTATCCACGAAGCGAGGCTGGGCTCACTTCGGCTCTGGGGCTGCTGGAAGAACTGCAGGAGGACGCGCAGCACATCGGAGCCCGCAATTACCACGAGTTGATGAGAGCCCTCGAAGTCGGCAATCTGGTGGACATATCGAGGCTGATCGCGCTGGCTGCTCTGGAGCGCAGGGAAAGCCGGCTGGCGCCGTTCCACTTTCGGTCGGATTATCCGAACCGTGACGACGCTAGATGGCTAGGCTTTGTTGTGCTAAAGCGAGAGCAAGGCACAGACAATGCGAGGTTCGAGCCGTTCTCGTGTTGACGCGACACCAATCTCCCGTTCTGCACGGGAAGCGGCGCTTGGTGGCAGTCCCGCTTTCGGCGAGCCTGGCGAGAACAAGGAGCGTCACCTAACTCGCCGCGACTGAACTGGGCGCCTACGCTACCTGGCCGTGTGCATAGGCATTATGACGTGGGTGTAGCCGTCGTTGCCGACCGGCCGGATCACGCCTGGACTAGACGGGCTTGTAACTTCGAGCCCCACCTGAGCGCAGCTGAGGACCGAGAGCACGTCCGACAGGTACTTGGCATTGAAGGCAATGTGAGCGGGGTCTCCCTCGACAATGGCGTCCAACCCGCCCACGGTATCGCCAACTTCGGCGGCAGTGGCCGCCACCACCATTCTCCCCGGAGTGAGTTCGTCGCCTGGGGTAGCTTGCAGCTTAATTATGTTCGCTGAGTCTCGGGCGAAGAAAGAAGCTATTTTGGCTGCCTTCAGGAACTCCACGGTGCTGACAACCACTCGAGTGTTGTGCTTCTGAGGGATTATCTGCTGGTAATTGGGGAATGATCCTTCGATCAGGCGCGAGACGAGATCAATCGAGTTCGTGTGGAAGAGCACCTGGCTCTTATTGGGAGTCACGGTTATCTCGACTGGCTCTTCCTCGTCGCCGACGATACGTGCAAGCTCTTGCAGTGAGCGGGCAGGGACTATCATGTCCAGTCGACGTGAGACGGGCTTGGTCAAGGCAAGCTTACGCACGGCCAATCGGAAGCCATCGGCAGCGGCCATGGTCAGAGTATCCTCGTTGAAGCTGCACTGCACGCCAGCTAAGACTGGACGAGTGTCATCGGTAGCAGCAGCGAAGGCGACCTGGCCTATCGCCTCTCGAAGGACAGCCGAATCGACGGCGGTGGTGGAATCGTCAGTAACCCTCGGAATAGGTGGAAACTCCTCGGCGTCGAGCCCCTTAAGGTTGGCCTCGAAGCGTGAGCATTTCAAATTGACTGACTTTGTCCGCTCGTTGAGCACGATGTCAATTCTGTCGCTAGGCAGAGAATTGACGAACTCCGACAGAAGCTTTGCCGGAACTGTAATTGAGCCCTCCTCTTCTATCTTGGCGCCTATCCAACAAGTAATGCCGATTTCGAGGTTGGTCGCCGCGAGCTTGAGGCGTGACTCCTCGGTAGCAATCAAGACGTTGCTGATTGCCGGCAGCGTGCTTTTGGGGGAAACGGCTCTCCCTACTACGGACAGACCCTTGGCCAAGTTGTCTTGCAAGCAAGAGACTCTCACTTACAGCCCTCCTACCCACCTGTATCTTAAGTGGTTCATCCAGCAAATCCGTTGCAACGTCACGCGCCGCCTGAGCAGGTGCATTGAAGCTACATGGCTCGCTCCAATGACCTCCAGCCAATCGCCAACGGGACTTCGTTGGCTTAGTCGGATGCCTTCAGCCTCGGGCGATGCCGTCCGAGGAACTGTCGCGGAAATGGTGGACGAACTACCAAGGTAGAAACAAGTATACAATAAGGCAGCATCTGGTTCAAGGGCGTTCGGTTGAAAACCCAGTCTACATCAGCGTGGCCTACCTTCGGGGTAGGCCCGTGCCCAACCTACTCAGCGATACGCTTCGCGATCGTTACTATCGATTACCAGTCGCAGGGCAGCAATTGTTGACTCTGCGAGGGCCACAACTTTGGTGGCGCAAGCTGTAGGTTCATACCGAAATGCACGCCCTCGACAGCAGTGGAGTTACCTAACTACTGTCCTCGGATTGTGCGTCTGCCACCGACCAATCCTGTGGAGCTTGTGACGTGGATAGCTGGACCGGGACGCGGTTCCGAGGTAGGAACCAGAAATGGTCTACCGGGCCGTGGCCTTGGCCTAGTCGCTGTTCTTGAGCTGCACGCAGAGCGTTGGATACGTACTTTTTAGCGTCTCGCACCGCTTTGGGCACATCTTCCCCTTTGGCCAGGTATGCAGCAATGGCCGAGGCGAACGTGCAGCCTGTGCCGTGCGTGTTGCGGGAGGTGATCCTGGGTAACGCGAACTCGTAGAACTCTCTTCCGTCGAACAGTACGTCGATGGCCTCGCTGGCCGTCTCCAAATGTCCTCCCTTGACCACGACGTTGCGAGGGCCCATATTGTGGATGGCAATGGCGGCCTGCCGCATACCACGCACTGTGTTTATGTCCAGTCCGGTCAATACGTGGGCCTCGTGTAGGTTCGCCGTGACGACTCGGGCCAATGGCAACAGGATGCCGATCAGGGCATCACGTGCCCGAAACTGGAGGAGCTGGTCCCCGCTCGTGGCAACCATCACGGGATCGACAACGATGTTGTGAATATCCCATTGCCGGGCTCTGTCGGCAATGGCCTGCACAATATCGGCGTTGGCGATCATTCCCGTCTTCACCACGTCAGCGCCGATGTCGGACATCACCGAATCAATCTGCAGACGCACAAAGTCGGCGGGCAGCTCGAATACACCTTGCACGCCCAGCGTGTTCTGGGCTGTTACCGCTGTTAGCACGCTCGTGGCATACACGCCTAGTGCCGAGAATGTCTTTATGTCTGCTTGGACCCCCGCGCCAGCGCTGGAATCCGACCCTGCGATGATCATTGCTCGCTTCATAGGTACTCCTCACATGGAAAGCCAAGGAGCTGTAGAACGGGAGCTACCATCAGATTACTCCCGTTGCCTGACCACCTTGAAGTGGTCCCATCCCTGTGACACTAGTGGGACCACTCTACCATCAGGCAGCACCAGCGTTCGCCCTTCCGATGCCGCCACGATTTCCCCAACGTCGTTCACTGGCGTGCCGGTCTCGCTCTCGACTGCTAGCGCTAGTTGCTTCGCCCGATTTGCTGGGGCGGTGAAGAGTAGCTCGTAGTCTTCACCGCCAAAAAGCGCCATTTGCAGCGGGTTCTGCCCGACCTGCGCGGCTACTGCAGCTGTCGCTCGCGAGATTGGTATCCGCCTGCCGTCGATCCGCACCCCCACATTGCTCATCTCGCAGATGTGGCCAACATCGCTAGCCAGTCCATCGCTGATGTCCAACATCGCCGTGGCAACTCGCATTCTGCCGATTAAGCGGCCTTCCTCCAACCGCGGCGTCGGCGTAAGGTGCGCCGCCAGGACGTCCTGCGCCTGTTCTCTATCTACTCGCGCCTCAGGTTTGAGCAACAAAGCGAGCCCAGCCGCAGACCGGCCCAGCGATCCGGTGACCAGGACGTGGTCCCCAATCTTCGCACCGGACCGCAGAAGGAGATGATCAGGCTCCACCTCGCCAAGCAGCGTGATGTCGACAATCACTCCAGTCAAGGAGCGCGCCATATTCCCGCCCACTATGGTGGCCCCTACGCGGCCTGCCTCGCCCTGCAAGCCGCGATAGAGTTCATCGACGTAATCGACCGGTGTATCGCTCGGCAGAGCCAGGGAGATCAGCAACTGCCTCGGATCGCCACCCTTGGCGGCGATGTCGCTCACATTGATGGCAACTGCCTTACGACCGAGCTGGTAGGGCGTAATCCGGTCACGCAGGAAATGCACTCCCTCGACCTGGATATCACAGGTCGCCAGCAGAAAACGTCCGCCAGGCGGCTTAAGCACGGCCACGTCATCTCCGATGCCGACCACGACGCCCGGCCCGTTGCCCGCTATTTGTGAACGGATATGTTCGATAAGCCCAAACTCTCCCAGATTAGAGATTTGCACCGTTGACTCCCTGCTTGTGTGATTTCCAGCCCACCTACGTTCTGACTCATTGGCTCCTTCATTGCTGAGCGACACTTCTGTCGATCGTCTCCAACAAGTGTCGGGTTGCTGCTGTTATGTCTGCCTGACTCACCACCGCCGATATCACCGCCACCCCATCAGCTCCAGCAGCGATGACGTCCGCGAGGTTGCCGTGAGTTATCCCGCCGATGGCGACAATGGGAATGGACACGTGGCGTTTGATCGCGGCCAGCCCTTCGAGACCGATAGGCACCCCCGCATCGGCCTTGGAGCCAGTGGCGAAAACGGGGCCAACGCCCAGGTAGTCGGCTCCGTCCTGCACAGCGCGCAGAGCCTCGTCCAAGGTACTGGCAGACACTCCGATGATCTTGCCGGCACCCAGGAATTCACGCGCTATCTGGGCTGGCAGGTCGTCTTGGCCGACGTGTATCCCATCGGCATCCACCGCGAGCGCCACGTCGAGCCGATCGTTGACGATCAGGGTGGCACCAGACTCACGAGTTAGCTTGCGCAGTTGCCTAGCCGTCTCGACCATCTCGCGCGTGCTCATTTCCTTCTCACGGAACTGGATGAGCCGGGCGCCAGCGTCTATAGCTGCTTGTGCCACCTCCAGATGGCTGCGGCCAAGTGACAATTTGCGGTCGGTAAGGACGTGTAACCTCAGATCGATCATAGGACGACCACCCTTGCCTTATCACGGATCTTCTCTGCAGTGAGGTTGTACACTTCATCGAACAACGCCACCTTGAAAGTGCCTGGCCCCGAGGCGCGCACGCCGGCCAATTCCGCCGCGATGCCGTAACCGACCAGCGCCGACGTCGCTGCCAGCACTGGGTCTCGCTCAACCGCCGCACACGCCCCCACAACCGTCGTCGACATACAGCCAGTGCCTGTTATTGTCTTAAGCCACGGGTCACCGTTGTCCACACAGATCGTGCGCTCGCCATCGGAGATAAAGTCGCGCTTGCCAGTGATGACGGCGGTCAGCTTATATTGCCGTGCCAGTGCACCCGCCACGTCCGCCGGATTATCCACCTCCACCACGGATTCGACACCTTTGACGACACCGCCCATCCCAGCTAACGCCCCCACCTCGCCCGAGTTGCCACGCACGACGGTGATCTTCAACTCGTTCAGCAAGCGCAGGCATGATTCGGTTCGCAACTGGGTTGCCCCTGCGCCTACGGGGTCGAGAACGACAGGGATACCAAGCTCGTTGGCCCGTTTGCCGGCGATCAGCATTGAATCGATCCAGTAAGGCGTCAACGTGCCCGGGTTCAAAACCAGCACCCCTGCCGCGCCGACCATTTCTGCCACCTCTTCCTTCGCGTGGGCCATCACTGGCAGCCCACCAAGGGCTAGCGTGATATTGGCGGTGTCGTTCATCACGACCATATTGGTTATGTGGTGGACGAGCGGTCGCTGCTCCCGAACCCGCGACCACAATGCTATGATCTTCTCCACCATGCCTACCTCAAACCCGTCTTCCATAACCTGTCTCCTCCATTCTTCTTTAGACAGCGGGGCCCCTGTTCGTCCCCGTCGATTGGGCAGAATACGTACCCTTAATTGCCACAGACGTTGCAGCCAGCGCGCCCTATTACATCCGGGCAGATGCGTCCTCGGGCCCCCTGCACAGGCTGCCGAGACCGAGATCCCGGAAGTTACGCATCGGGCAAAACTTCGGGCCACACATTGAGCAGAACTGGGCGTGTGCGAACTGATCGCCTGCCAACGTCTCGTCACGTCCGGCCCGCGCGCGCTCAGGATCGAGGGCTAGCTCGAATTGCCGCTCCCAATCAAAGGCAAAGCGAGCCCGTGACAGCTCGTCGTCTCTCTTCCGCGCTCCAGGGCGTCCTCGCGCCACATCAGCCGCGTGCGCCGCGATCTTGTAGGCGATGATTCCTTGACGGACGTCCTCAGTGTTGGGTAAGCCGAGGTGCTCTTTCGGCGTCACATAGCAAAGCATCGAGGCGCCGTACCAACCGATCATGGCGGCTCCGATCGCAGACGTTATATGGTCATAGCCGGGTGCGATGTCGGTTACCAACGGGCCAAGCGTGTAGAACGGCGCCTCGTGGCAATACTGCTCCTCCATACGCACGTTCATCTCGATCTGATCCATCGGCACGTGCCCCGGCCCCTCGATCATGACCTGCACGTCCTTGGCCCAAGCACGCTGCGCGAGCTCTCCTAACGTTTTGAGTTCTGCGAACTGAGCCTCGTCCGACGCATCTGCGAGGCATCCCGGTCTGAGCCCATCGCCCAGCGAAAGCGTCACATCATAGCGCCGGGCCACCTCCAGCACTCGATCGAAGTGCTCGTACAGCGGATTCTGCTGCCCGTGATGTATCATCCAGCGAGCAAGTATGCCGCCACCCCGACTGACGATTCCCGTAATGCGACGCTGTGTCAGCGGCAGATACTCCCTGAGCAGGCCGGCGTGGATCGTCATGTAATCCACACCCTGTTCGGCTTGCGCCTCGATTATGTCGATCAAGAGGTCGATACTGAGGTCCTCGATATGATTCACGTGGGTGAGGGCCTCGTAGATGGGCACCGTGCCCACGGGCACGGTGCTAGCACTAATGATCGACGCCCGAATCGCGGCGATGTCACCCCCTGTTGAGAGGTCCATCACAGTATCCGCTCCATACTTCAACGAAACGCGCAACTTCTCCAGTTCGCCGTCGATGTTCGAGGTCGTTTGCGAGTTGCCGATGTTGGCGTTGATCTTCACTGTGGCCACCTTGCCAACGCCTGCGGGGTCGAGGTTCTTGTGGTTGACGTTGGCTGGGATGACCAGTCTTCCCCGCGCTACCTCCTGACGCACCAGTTCGGGATCGAGTTGCTCACGCTCTGCAACGCGGCGCATCGCAGCCGTCACCTGGCCAAGGCGAGCAAGGTGCATCTGTGTCACCACTTGATCTGCAGTGTTCTTGTGGTCGCTTGTTCTTAGGGTCGCCATGTTCGTCTCCTCTCGCTGCTTGCGAACATGGGACAGTGGGGGCAAAATGAAGCGGGATGCTCGAACAAAAGAGCCAAAACGCGGCTCAGCAAGAAGCTTGAGCCGCCAGCGTTGCCCGTGTACCGCTTTCCCTTCGTTAGTACTAACTAAAGCAGGTTCAAGGGGTCGGTGTCTTGGCACCCTCTCAGCTACTCGCTCCCCCAGCGGTCCTGTTCATATTCACTTAATTCCTGAGTATAGCGCCCACGGCAGCGTATGTCAACGGGGGCCGAGCAAGCCGCCCAGCAAGCTGTTGATCCTATACCTACGAATGCTTCCCAATTGTGCCTCCAAACAGTGAGTGTCAGAACACGGTCCTTTTCCAGTCGCCTCTCGGCATTCCACCAAACTAGAATCCCAGAAGTGTCAGCATGATCGAGCCGGCTACAGCCGTTCCGAAGACCCCTGCAATGTTAGGCCCCATAGCGTGCATAACAAGCAAGTTACGGGGATTCTCCTTGAACGCTACGAGATGCGATACTCGAGCGGCCATTGGAACGGCGGCAATTCCGGCAGACCCGATGAGAGGGTTTATCTTCCCTCGCGTGATCCAGTAAGCTACGTTTCCAGCTAGAATGCCCCCTGCCGTTCCGGTGGCAAAGGCGATCATTCCCAGGATGACTATTTCAGCTGTTTTCAGATTAAAGAAATTATCTGCGCTCATAGTGGCACCGATTGATAGCACCAGGAAAATGGTGACGATGTCCAGCAATACTCCCGCTGCCGTGTTTGACAGTCTCTGGACCACGCCACTTTCACGCATCAGGTTGCCGAGCATGAACATAGAGACGAGGGGAGCGATAGGTGGCAGGAGCGCGTTGACAACCACAAGCATCACGATGGGGAAAACTATTCGCTCTCTCCGCGACACGGGCCGAAGCTGCTTCATGCTCGTCTTGCGCGCCTTTTGAGTAGTAAGGAGGCGCATAATTGGCGGCTGGATAATCGGAAGCAGCGCCATATACGAGTAGGCTGCTACCGCTACTTGCCCAAGCAGATGTGGGGCAAGCTTCGAAGAAACGTAGATGGCCATTGGACCGTCTGCACCTCCAATGATGCCAATAGCCCCTGCTTCGTATATCGAAAATCCCAAAGCCTTAGCCCCAACCAAGGCGATGAAAATGCCGATGTGGGCTGCTGCGCCAAAGAGTATCAAGCTAGGATTAGCTATGAGGGGACCAAAGTCAGTCATTGCACCCACTCCCAGGAAGATGAGCGGGGGTAGAATGGTCAGCTGGACGCCAGTGTAGAAGTAGCGTAGCAGCCCCCCCTGGTCCATTAGCCCCGCGTTGGGTATATTGGCCAGCATTGCCCCGACGCCAATGGGCACGAGGAGGAACGGTTCGTGCCTTCTAGCTATGCCCAAGTAGATCAGGAAGAAACCTACGGCAATCATCACGATGTTGCCGAAGGTGAAATGAATGATCCCGGTGGATTCAATCCACCTGTAGCACATATTTAGGGTCAACAGGAGAATATTACTCAGAACACCAAGCACGGGTAACCTCCTAAAGTGGCATCTTCAAGACAATTGGTATCAAACCAAATGGCGCTGGAACGGAAGATTTGCCTTGCTTAAGCAGATGCGTCAGGTGTTTTCTTGCGAAGCTGCACGGCTCGTTCCCTCACCAGTTCTTCGGTCTCGCCGCGAGAAGACGAGGCGCTACTTCTGACCCTAACCTCTGGACCAGGCTTGCCACGATCGATTATCTCCACGTATTTCAGCCCTCTTATGAGAACGCCAATGAAGAACAGCACAACGAATCCCATCGCGAAATCGAAGATACTAAGAATCACCGCGTCGCCCAAAGTATCTTGCAAAACCATCGGTAGACACTCCTTTCGTCTGGCAAGACAGCTATGCAGGTGGCCAATACCCACCAGTTGCAGCCGTGTCAGGGAAACAAAAATCCTTCGGGCGTGATGCCGAAGGATGGTATGTTCCCTTTGGCCCGTCTTGGTCTAGTGCGATCCAAGCGGCTACAGTTTATGGAACAGCGCGAAGCCTGCGGCTCACGTCCCGACTGGTACGTGGCTCAGTGGCGACTATAGCATCCGAGAGCCTAGATGTCAATAATATGTTGCCAAGTCACCGTGGAAGCCCAGCCCGGCTTTGCTTTATGTGTCGGTAGACGTACAGTCCGACAAGCGCGACTAGAACGATAATGATAGGGACATCGAAAGGACGCATAGCCGAGCGAATCTGCTCCCAGTGTTCCCCAAGTACGAACCCGGCGTAGGCAAGTGCGGTACTCCAGGGAAGAGAGCCGGCGAAGGTTAGAGCAACAAACATGGCCAAGTTCGCGCGAGCGATACCTGCTGGGAAACTAATAAAGGTGCGGACTACTGGGAGCATACGCGAGAAAAAGACCGCGAAACTGCCGTAGCGACTGAACCAACGGTCCGCAGTATCCAAATCGTGCTGAGACACAAGAACGTAACGGCCGTACCTCTCTATGGCTGGTCGTCCACCCCATCGGCCCAGCCAGTAGGCGATCAGCGATCCCAGCAAGTTGCCAATGGCGCCATAGAACCCGGCCAGAAAAGTGTAGTTGGCATCCAACCCCTTGGCCTTGATTAGCATCCAGCCGCTCAGCGGCATAATTATTTCGCTCGGTAACGGGATACAGGCGCTTTCGATCGCCATCATAAGGACGACGCCCGGCCATCCCAACAGGTCGTAGGTCTGCTGGATGAACACCAGAATCTCGCGCTCAATTTCCTGCAATTCACGAGCCTCCCTTTTCAGTCCTGTGGACTCCCGCACTGGGGGTACGCCCTCGCGATAGTGTATCGGACGCTACTATCCCTGTCAACGGGTCAAACAGTCGGGGATTAGAAGCAAATACTTTCAGGTTCACCGTTGGCATGTGCCGGGCGCGCACCTGGTTGCGGCGAAGCGTCAATCCCAACAGGCAGTGTTTGTGAATATACTTGGCCCCGCGGGGCCTTGATTTGCTTCGGATCCCCCAGGGAGCAGTCGCGAGGTTAGTCCGCTTTAATAGGCATGGCCTTTTCAAAGTCCCGGTCAACTGTCAATCTAAGCACAGCGGAGCGGAGTGAAGAATCTTGGCTCACGTGCTACGAGACACTGCGCCCCACTCAGGGTGACAATGAAAAGGCTCTGTTAGCAGGAAGAGAACCTTGCCAGTGTAGAACGTTTGTGCTATAATGCGGTCCACATGGAAAAAGTGTAACCCGTTTCCGAGCACTTGTGGCGCTGTGACTTGTGAACTAAGGAGTGAAGCAGGGGTAAATGGACAAGGAAAAGGAAAGAGCACTGGAAATGGCCGTTGGCCAAATTGAGAAGCATTTCGGAAGGGGTTCCATAATGCGCCTGGGAGACCCCTCGGTTAAACTGAGCATCGAGGTGATCCCAACCGGGGCTATCGCACTTGATCTGGCGCTTGGGGCGGGAGGAATACCCCGGGGCCGCATCACAGAGATATTCGGCCCCGAGTCAGCTGGGAAGACCACGCTAGTGCAGCACATCGTAGCGGAGGCGCAGCGGCTGGGCGGAGTGGCCGCATTTATCGACGCGGAGCACGTGCTGGACCCGGAATATGCTCGCCGCTGTGGAGTCAAAACGGAGGACTTGTACGTCTCACAGCCGGATACGGGTGAGCAGGCCCTCGAGATCGCCGAGGCGTTGGTTCGCAGCAATGCGGTTGACGTTATCGCCATTGACTCGGTGGCCGCCTTGGTGCCGCGAGCGGAGATCGAAGGAGACATGGGCGATGCGCACGTGGGACTGCAGGCAAGACTAATGTCCCAGGCGCTCAGAAAACTGACCGGCGCCATAAACAGGTCTAAAACGGCTGTCGTTTTTACAAACCAGTTGCGTGAGAAGATAGGCGTGATGTTCGGAAATCCCGAGACTACGCCAGGCGGGCGTGCCCTAAGGTTCTACGCATCGGTCAGACTGGATATCCGGCGGGTGGATTCAATCAAGCAGGGCTCAGACGTAATCGGCAGCAGGACTAAGGTGAAGGTGGTTAAGAACAAGATTGCACCGCCTTTCAGAACGGCAGAATTCGACATTCTCTACAACGAAGGGATTTCCAAGGAAGGCGGGTTGCTGGATGTAGGAGTCGAAGCGGGAATCATCCGCAAGAGCGGGGCATTTTTCAGCTTCGAGGACACCCGTCTGGGACAAGGCAGGGAGAACGCACGCGAGTTCTTGAAGCAGAACCCCGCGATTGCCCAGGAGATCGAGCAAAGGATACGCGCTGCCGTGCAGGCACCTCGAGGGGCAGTTGAAGCCGACCTGGAGGAGGTAGAATGATTCTGGATGTCGGGCACAGTAACTCTGGTTGAAACCCAACGAAAACAGCGTGGCCGGGTCAACATCTACATCGATGACCAGTTTGCCTTCAGCCTGACTAACATCGTCGCCGAATCAGCTGGCCTTCGCCAGGGACTCCAACTCGCCGATTGTGAGATACGCTCCCTCCTGGAACGAGATTCGTATCAAAGGGCCTTTGACACGGCTCTCAACTTCCTTTCCTATCGCCCACGTAGCGAAGCGGAGGTCAGGGCGAACCTGCGTCGGAAAAAGATCGCGGAAGACGTTGTGGACAGAGTGATGGAGCGGCTGAGAGAAACGAAACTTGTCGACGATTCCTCCTTCGCTGAGTACTGGCTCCAGAACCGAGAGACGTTCAGCCCCAGAGGATGGAGGGCTATCCGGATGGAGCTACGTCACAAGGGAGTACCCCAAGAAACGATCGACGAAACACTTCCCGGGGAAGGCGACGAAGCCCAGAACGCGTACCGGGCCGCCTCTAAGAAAGCGACGAAGATCGGAACTGGAGACTTCAGGGAGTTCCGGCAGAAGTTGGGGGCGTATTTGGTGCGCCGAGGCTTCGACTACGACGTGGTCAGCAGCGTCGTCGGGAGGCTGTGGCGCGAGCTGAAGGATAAAGCGACAGAGAGCGAATCCGCCCAAAGATAAGCTCGCGTGTCCGCTTGTTCCTCTCGTCGCTGATGACGCTTCCAAAATGCCCTCGCATTCTTGACACCCCGCTTGAAACCAAGTATGATTACCCTGTCTGATTGCGTCAACGTAGGTTGACGCTTTTACATACGGAAGTGAGGTAGGCGTTATGGGCCAAAGCCTACTCGTGTTCACCGAGATTGGTGTAGGCATTGTTCTAGCCATTATCGCCTTCGCTTTCGGCTACCTTTTCAAAGCATATAGAACGCGCGAAGAATTGAAGGCTGCGGAAAGGAGCGCCGAGCAGGTTCTGGCCGAAGCAAAGGCCAAGCAGCGGGAGGTGCTGCTGGAAGCTAAGGATTCTGCGCTGAAGATTCGAGCGGCAGCCGAAGTCGAAGTTCGCGACAGGAGGGCCGACCTGCAACGGCAGGAACGGCGACTACAGCAAAAAGAAGAGAACCTCGACCGGAAGGTCGATGCGTGCGAGCGACGTGAACGCTCGATAGCCCAGAAGGAAAAGGAGATAGAGGCACTTCGCACCGAAATAGAACGACTCAAGCGTGATCAGGTCAAGGAGCTCGAGCGCGTGGCCAACCTCAGTGTGGACGAGGCGAAAAACGTTCTTCTCCAATCGATCGAAAGCGAGATCAGAGAAGAGGCCGCGCGCAAGGTCCGAGAGATCGAACTCGCGGCCAAGGAGGAAGCCGACCGACGGGCACGCGAGATAATTGCGACGGCGGTTCAGCGATGCGCTTCCGAGCAGGTGGCCGAGACAACCGTGTCGGTGGTGCCGCTGCCTAGCGACGAGATGAAGGGCCGCATCATTGGCCGAGAAGGTAGAAACATTCGCGCGCTGGAAAGCGCCACTGGTGTCGATCTCATTATCGACGATACCCCCGACGCTGTCACACTGTCAGCCTTTGATCCCGTGAGACGGGAGGTTGCGCGCCTGGCTCTGGGGAAGCTAGTGCTGGATGGACGCATCCATCCCGCTCGCATTGAAGAAGTGGTGCTCAAGTCCCGCCAGGAAGTCGAAACGATAATACGCGAGGAAGGCGAGAGATCGGCGATCGAGGCCGGAGTGCATGGACTACATCCCGAACTGATCAAATTGCTGGGGCGGCTGAAGTACCGGACCAGCTACGGCCAAAACGTGCTTATGCACTCGGTCGAAGTAGCCCATCTGGCGGCCATGATGGCTGCGGAGCTGGGAGCCGACGTCAACGTCGCCCGAAAGGCAGGGTTGCTGCACGATATCGGCAAGGCAGTGGACCACGAAGTCGAAGGCCCCCACGCTTTGATCGGAGCCGAGTTGGCCAGGCGTTACGGGAAATCCCCCAAGATCATCCACGCGGTAGCGGCTCACCACAATGAGCAGGAGCCTCAGACGGTAGAAGCCGTTCTCGTCCAGGCCGCGGATGCGCTCTCTGGAGCACGGCCAGGAGCGCGGCGAGAAACGCTCGAGAGCTACATAAAGCGCCTGGAGTCTCTGGAGAGCGTAGCCAACTCCTTCGCCGGAGTTGAAAGGTCATTTGCTATACAGGCCGGCCGGGAGATCAGAATACTGGTCAAGCCAGACGAAATCGACGATTTGGCCGCGATGCGCCTGGCACGTGACATCGTGAAGAAGATCGAGGATAATCTGGAATACCCGGGGCAGATAAAGGTAACCGTCGTGCGCGAAACACGCGCAGTAGAGTACGCTAAATAGATACACACGTGCAGGGTGGCGTGGGCTGAGGCGAGGAGAACCACGTGCAAAGGTGTGCGCCAGGTCTCAGCGCGAACTTCAGGAGACCTGGACAGCGGGCGGTCGGAGCTTCATTGCTCAGTGGCCGTTTGGCGCCAGCTGGCAGCGAACCGCCGGAATACACCGCATCCATGCCACCTGGTTCCCTCCCAGAATGCTCATCCCACCATCCCTGTGTTCAGCTAGTAGTAGACCACAGAGAACCTGAAATAGCGTCACTCTGAGCCGAAGCGCAGCATAGCGAAGAATCTCGCCATCCGGGGGCCGAGATCCTACGCTATGCTCAGGGTGACAGTTGCATCTAATCACTGCGGACGGCTCGTAGCGCGTGACGGGAAGGCGAGTTTTGCGTATACTGTAATGAGAGGTTTTCTATCAAGCTGTTAACTGACCTAGCTCCCTGTTCATCGGAGGTAGTGACCGTAAGGTCACGCCAAGTGGTGCATTCGGCGAGCGTTTAGCGCGACCGTGGCGGAGGATCACAACGGTAGCAAATTGCGGGTCTGAGGATTTGGGAGATGTTTCAAGCTCGGGATCAAGGGCAGGGAGACCGACAACCCGTGAGGGTGAATGCCAGTCGCCTCTACAAGGCCCGCAGGTCTGTTGCCAAAATGCGTGCCATCGGAGGGCTTGGACAGTTTCGTTCCTACCTTGACTTGTACTAGAATGTTGTGCTGCTCGACTTGGGTAACCCGGCAGCGCATTCAGCATAAGGCGTATTGATAAGATTTCGTTTGGGGTTTAACCGCCTAAGTATGCTGGCCCCGAAAGATCGGGGAAGCCCTGGAAGGCTGAGAGCTAGCCTTGCTCCGAGGGTCGATCCGCGCCAGCCTCTGCTTGTCTATTCCGACAGGAGGCAAGTCACGTGGAACCAGAAGTACTCAAAGTTTCAGCACAGTCCAGGCCAGGTGCGGTGGCAGGCGCTATCGCCGGGACAATCCGCGAGAAAGGCAGAGTCGAGGTGCATGCCATAGGGGCTGGGGCGGTGAATCAGGCTATCAAGGCTGTGGCCATCGCCTCGCGGTATCTGTCGACAAATGGCCTCGAAATCGTGTGCATTCCCTCCTTCACAGACATAGTCATCAACGGTGAGGAGCGGACTGCCGTGAAGCTGCTTGTCGAATCAAGACCGAGCAAGTAGCCTGATTTTGGGCCCGCGATAACTCACCGCCTCGAACCTGCGCGAGGCTAAGGCTTCGGTTTTGACGAATAAGATCGATCTGCATACTCATACTACGGCTTCTGACGGCACACTGGAACCGGAACAGCTCGTTGCGCTGGCACTGGAGCGTGGCCTGAGTGCCATCGCCATCTGCGACCACGATACCACCGAGGGCATCGAACGGGCTCTCCGCGCAGCCACCTGCACCGGCCTAACCGTGATTCCGGGCGTTGAGATTAGCACCGATATCCCACGCGCTGAAGTGCATATCCTTGGCTACATGATCGATTTCACCAACCAGCGGTTCCAGCAGATGCTTTCTCGCCTGCGCGATTCTCGGCTTGATCGGGCTAAGCGTATGGTGGACAAGCTTGCTGAAATGGGGATGCCGATCAGTTGGGAACGCGTGCTCGAGATAGCGGGCAGCGGTGCCGTCGGAAGGCCTCACATCGCCCTGGCGCTCGTGGAGAAGGGCTACGTAGATTCTCCCGCAGAGGCGTTCCGCAAGTACATCGGACGAAACGGTCCCGCATACGTAGAGCGCTACCGGCTGAGCCCAGAACAGGCAGTTGAGCTGGTGGACAGTGCCGGAGGCATTTCGGTCCTGGCTCACCCGCTAACCACCGCTGGGCCCACAAAAGAGATGGGTGCGGAACTAGACCTGGAGAAACTGCTTCCACGCCTTGAAAAGGCAGGGCTGTCCGGGATTGAGGTCTTTTACCCCGGCTATACATCTGTCATGATCGACTCACTACTCAAGCTGGCCGAGCGCAATCACCTCCTTACTACTGGCGGTAGTGATTTCCACGGCTGGGGAGTGTTGCCTACCGAGCTCGGCCAGGTCGACGTCCCACGCAAAGCGCTCGATTCTCTCTACGAGGCATACAAACGCCGATACGGGCGGCCGTACCAGGTGCCAGGTTACGGAGGTTGCGAGCAGATTCAGTAAACCGCCTGGAAACAGAGGCCTCGCCATTAACGCTCGGCCCCTCACCTGGACCAGTCGCTACGTTGGCGGCAAAGTGTCACCAGGCAAACTGCCACGGCTTTGCCCTTTCATTTTGAAGATGCTATAATCCTCAGGTACACATTGGGGAGGGCCGACGTGATAAGGGACGACATTGCCCAACTAATCAGGGAGGCGGTTCAAAGAGCCCAGCAGCAAGGCACGCTTCCACCGGTGACGCTTGCTGAGGTGCCCCTTGAACATCCGCAAAATCCAGAGCACGGCGACTACGCCAGCAGCCTGCCCTTGAAGCTAGCTCGGGCAGCGAGGATGAGGCCTATTGAGATCGGCGAGGCAATCGCTCAGAACTTCCCCCAATCCGACGTCGTCGGCAAGGTTGAGATAGCCCCGCCAGGGTTCATGAATATCACCCTGGACAAGAGCTGGCTTGCTCGCCAGGTCGATGCGATCATTACCGAGGGCGAGCAGTTTGGAAACGTTCCCCTTGGCCACGGCGAGTTGATACAGATCGAGTTCGTCAGCGCTAACCCGACCGGGCCGCTTACTGCGGCCAGTGGCCGTGGCGGCGCCTTGGGCGACACGCTGGCCAACGTGCTTGCTGCCGCCGGATACGACGTCAGACGTGAATACTACGTCAACGACGCTGGAAGCCGTATGGAGGCCTTCTTTGAGACGGTTTTCGCCCGCTACTTGCAAACGCAGGGATTGCCGGCGGAAATCCCTCCGGAGGGCTATCACGGGACCTACGTGGCTGACCTCGCTGGCGAGATAGCGGCTGATCACGGCGACCGGTTCCTGAAGATTCCGAGAGAACAGGCCGTTGCGGAAATAGGCGCGATTGCCCTCGACAAAATGATCGAGGCGGCCAAGAGCGTCCTCGCCGACCTGGGCGTGGTGTACGACTGCTGGTTCAGCGAGCAGAGCCTGTACGACCGCAGCCTGGTACGCAAGACGATCGATCTACTCGGAGAGAGGGGATACACCGACGAGCGCGAGGGGGCTCTGTGGTTTGTGTCAAGCGCGCTGGGCGAGAACAAGGATAACGTTCTGGTGCGCAGCAATGGCATCCCCACGTACTTCGCGTCAGATATCAGCTACCACTACGACAAGTTCTTAGTCCGCAAGTTCGAGCAGGTGATCGACGTTTTCGGGGCCGACCACCAGGGGCACGTGCCACGGCTGAAGGCGGCGGTGGCCGCCCTGGGAGTAGAGCCTGACCGCCTGCGAATCATCGTGCATCAGATGATCACCCTGCGCCGAGGCGCCGAAGTCGTGCGAATGTCGAAGCGAACGGGCGATCTGGTATCTTTGCGAGAGGTTATCGACGAAGTCGGGGCAGATGCCTGCAGGTTCTTCTTCCTCTCCCGCTCGGCCGATAGCCAGATGGATTTCGACCTAGAATTGGCCAAGAGGCAGTCGGCAGAGAATCCGGTCTACTACGTGCAATACGCCCACGCGCGGATAGCCAGCATTCTTCGGTACGCGGGCACAATCGATTACTCTGACGGGAACGTGCTCTTGCTTCAGAGCGAGCCAGAACTGACGCTCATCCGTAAGATGCTTCAGCTACCCGAGTTGGTGGAAAGTGCAGCGCAACTTCTTGAGCCGCATCACCTGCCGTACTTTGCCCAAGACCTAGCGGCCGCTTTCCACTCGTTCTACAAGCAGTGCCGTGTGGTGTCGGAAGACGTGGAGATGACAAAGGCACGATTGAAGCTAGCTCAGGCGGCAAAAGTGGCGCTGGCACGGACTCTGACCCTTATGGGCGTGTCAGCGCCAGAACAAATGTGACCAGGAGTAAAGATGGGACGAGTTTTCAGCGGAGCCAGGCCAACCGGCAGGCAACACATCGGCAACTATATAGGAGCCATAAAGAACTACGTGGCACTCCAGAATGAATATGAGTGTTTCTACTGCGTGGTCGACCTGCACGCTCTAATGAGCTGGAACCGCGAGGATAACCTGCGCGAAAACACGTACGAGATGGTTCTCGACTGGCTCGCCGCCGGACTCGATCCAAGTCGTAGCGCCCTACTTCTACAGTCTAAAGTGCCCGAACACGCAGAACTCCACCTAATTCTCTCGATGGTTACACCGATGGGATGGTTGACGCGCGTGCCCACATTTAAGGAAAAGGTACGCCAGCAACCAGACAACGTGAATTACGGGCTTCTGGGCTATCCCGTTCTTATGGCTGGGGACATCATACTCTATAAGGCGGACACAGTGCCGGTAGGCGAGGATCAGCTGCCCCATCTGGAGCTGACCCGCGAGATAGTCCGCCGGTTCAACACCACGTTCGGTGACACGTTTCCCGAGCCCTTCGCCAAGCTGACCGAGCAACCACGGGTGCTGGGCATCGACGGCGTCCAGAAGATGAGCAAATCGCTGAACAACCACATCGAGCTCTCGGCCTCGCCTGCCGAGACAGAGCAGAGGGTGAAGTCTATGGTGACCGACCCAGCTCGCGTCTATCGCAAGGATCCTGGGCACCCCGAGGTGTGCAACGTTTATTCGCTGCACAAGTTCTACTCAGCCTCGGAACTGGAAGAAATCGGTCGAGATTGCCGAGCGGCGCGCATCGGGTGCGTCGACTGCAAGAAAAAGTTGGCCCAGCATCTCAATCGAGACCTGGAACCCTTCCGCGAGAGGAGGGCCACCTTCGCCAGCGACCCTAACTACGTGTGGGACGTGCTGGCCGATGGGTCGGCCCGCGCACGCGCCGTAGCGCAGCAAACGATGGCCGAGGTTAAGGCCAAGGTAGGTCTGGGCTAGGGCGGGCGTCAACGGGTAGCGTATTTCCTCCGCAACTTCGTGAGCGTCGTCACTAAATGCACCAGGGGATTTGATAAACGGGCAACCACCCTTCCACTTGCCAGGGCGTTCATGAACTCGCTCGGGCTCGCGAATTCGGGAATCTCCACGGTCGCCATTCCGATTTCGCACGGAAGATGGGCGTCGCTGCCTGCCCCTCGCGCTAGGCCGTAGTGGGCGGCGAACTCCGCGGCAAGGGCGTTATCGCGCGCAAAAGTGACCCTGGAGTTGAAGACCTCAACGATGTCCACCCGCGACGCGACGCGGAGAAGCGTTTCGCGACGCAGGCGAGACCTACGGAGGCGGTCGAAGGGGTGGGGGATATAGACCAGCCCCCCCTGCTCACGGATTCTGGAGATCGTCTCTTCTGCTGATAAACGGCGAGGAATCTGCTCCTGAAGGAATAGACCAATTATCTCTCCCTCCAGGGTTCGGATTTCCTCACCAGGGATAATCCGAACCGACGACGCGCTCTGCAGCTTCTGTGTCTCGGCATTGCAGTAGACAATGTTGTGATCAGTAATAGCCAGGCCGCTCACTCCGCGCGCCAGAGCGCAGCCTATGATCGACTCCATCTGCATAAGGCTATCGGAGGAGCGATGGGTATGAATGTGCAGATCAACCCTCAGCATGGCTACCTACCGCCGAGCAGCCGCCTGAATAGCTTCCACTACTGGCAGGGGACACTCCTTGGCAAGTTGAATAAGCGCGCGAACTCGCTCCATCTGGCGCATCCTCTCCAGCGGGCCGGTCAGCACCGTTCCCTTGCTGCGCCACACGTCCAGTAGCGTCTCAATGTCGGTGCATCGCTCCGCTCTGCAGGCCTCAGCCAGCCGCTTGCGAACCACGGATGTGCCTACACCCAGTTTCAGTGCGATGGCAGAACACCGGTATCCGGCGCTAAACAGAGGGAGTATGTCGTTCGCATCGACTGGAGCACAGCGGTGGTGCGTGGCGGAGTAGAGATCGCATCGGTGAACCAGTACTGCCTCAGGAGTCGCAGGAGCGATTTTGCCGAAGCGTCCGTGGTGGGAGACCACGATGTGCCAGACGTGATCTACCACACTGTGCTCAAGGCACACGCCTGTTTCGCGTTGCGCCCGATCCAAGACCTCCACGGCCTCCCTAACCGCTTCGATGGGGTCCGTACTCATTATCTCGCTGTGGGATCTCGCAAAGGTGCGCCGGGCCGAGACCTTATTTAGGTCATGCAGCAAGCTGCCAATGGTGATCGCATCCAGATTCAGCGAACCGAACCTTTCACGCCATTCTGGATAGGCCTCCAGGCACAACAGTGTAACATCGATAGTATGTACGAACACGGGCATCCCTCGGTCTCGGACCTGCCACAATTCCAACATCTGAGACGAGGCAAGGATTGCCCGAACGAGAGCAATCAGTTCCCTAGTAGCCAAGCAGTTGGCCTTTCTATCAAAGCGTAACGGACAGGCGGCGAATCGCGGGTATTCTAGCACAGGATAATCTTGGGTACAATACGTGGGCAGGGCCCATTTCAAAGTCCCGGTCGGCTGCCATTCTTAGCAAATCGGGGCCACAA
>Ga0315298_1003880_pt1 | contig 23028 bp, 18 predicted proteins | sample WHS_1_MG_FD_203077 | JGI IMG/M metagenome (GOLD analysis project Ga0315298, IMG submission 203077) | Extremophilic microbial mat communities from Washburn Hot Springs, YNP, Wyoming, USA - WHS_1_MG | ecosystem: Environmental > Aquatic > Thermal springs > Hot (42-90C) | place: USA: Wyoming...
CGAGGCATAGTGCGTTTCTCCCTGGACGAAGCGTTCTTGGGCACCTCCCGGGTCAACATTCGGGATCCAGACGTCAAGCCACAACACGCGGCACACGCAGTAGGCCATTATGCCGGTTTCCGGTTTTGCCGCCGTCTATCCCTTCCGGTTGACATGTCCAAACGATTAGCGCTTCTTACGGTCGAGTACCGGTGTGGAAACGCTGCGTTGGCAAGAATGAGTACCGAGATCAACCGCGAGGGCGCCGACAGGCCTACATTCCTTGCTTGGGAGAGACTCGAACATGCGGTTACCGAGTTCGAAGTTCGGTATGGCAGGTACCCAGCAGTTCTCGATTGGAACACGGGTCTCGAGCTAGCCGCGGCCTTTCCTGAGTGCGTAGTGTTTTCACCGCCTGCTGCTGCTCGGTCATTGCCCTATTTGGATCACAGCATCGACATCGTCGCGGTTCCTTCGCAGGATATGTGCTTGGTCGCTGAAGCCAGGCGGGTGGCACAGGCCGCCGTCATTATCCTGCCCCCTGCCGGTGTCGAGCTAGAATCCCGGCATGGCAACATATCGGCGTTTGGGGGAGATGGAGAACCCCGACTCGAATGGTTTTCGGAAGCGAGCCATGCTAATTTGCCCTCAGCATCAATCATCATTCCCGTGTACGGCGGAGATGAGTACACGGAGGGCTGCTTAACTGCATTGAACCTCACTGTTCCGTCAAACATGGATGTTGAGATCATCGTGGTGGACGACGGTTCTGGTGATCAAACAGGTGACCTGCTGGAGACTTGGGCAGCACGAGATCGGCGCTTGAAGATCCTCAGGAACTCGCGGAACTCCGGATTCATTGAGAGCTGCAACCGGGGAGCATTGGCCGCTAAAGGTGAGATCCTGGTGTTCCTCAATAACGATACCATCCCTCAGTCCCGGTGGCTACCACCGCTCCTGAGGGTCTTTCGGGACGATCCGACAGCGGGAGCGGTCGGAGGGAAACTGCTGTTCCCCGATGGCCGCCTGCAGGAGGCAGGCGGCGTGATCTTCTCTGATGGTTCTGGCCTGAACTTTGGAAAGTTCGATGAAGACGCCTACGCACCTCTTTACAACTACTTGCGTGAGGTCGACTACTGTTCGGGGGCCCTCCTAGCGACCAGACGCAATCTCTTCCTCGATTTGAGGGGCTTTGATACCCGCTATTGTCCAGCGTACTTTGAGGATGCCGACTACTGCTTCAGCGTCCGTGAAAGAGGTTTTAGAGTTTATTATCAACCTGAGAGCGAAGTTATCCACGTCGAGGGTGGCACCTCAGGCACCGATCTGACGAGCGGGATGAAGCATTTCCAAATGATCAACCGGCCGAAGTTTGTCGAGAAGTGGAGCCAGGCCCTCAGGCAGCAACCCGCCCCGCCAGATCATATCGATTTTGCCGTGTTGCAGGCACTGGCGGTACGCAACGAAGCAGAGGAAACGGAAGGAGAGTGAGCATCAAGCGAGCCCTGTACTGTGTGTCAGTAATGCCCGAACATGACCGCGAAAGCGGGTCGAAGACCATCTTCGATTTCATTGTGTTCCTCCGAGAGGCAGGCTGGGAGGTGACCCTTATCGCCATGAACGCCCCAGACGCGGGCCGGGCTGGCCAGGCTCTTGGACAATTGGGGGTGGCCAGCTATGCCGGAATGGATTCCCTGTTGCTCGGCGACGCACATTTGGCCGGGGCCGAGCGGCTGATCGCCGCTGGACAGTTCGATCTCGCCATTCTGTCCTTCTGGCACGTTGCGGAGTACTACCTACCTGCGATTCGGCGTCTTTCACCTAAGACGAGAGCGATCGTGGATTCAATGGATCTCCATTTCCTGCGGACCGCTCGCAGTATCTTGCGGTCTGCTCCCGGCATGCGATGTGCAAACCGACTCGGCTCGGAATATGCCGCTGAGATGGTCCGGGAGTTGAATGTTTATGCTGCTGCGGATGTGGTGTTAGCGCGTTCTAGGAAGGAGGCGGACCTGATCAACGATTTCGTCGGCGACCCAGACCTGGCATTCGTGGCCGGGGACTACGAGGCATTCGATGCTTCGGCTGTGCGCTTTGCCGACCGGCGCGGCATCCTATTTGTAGGCAATTTCTGGCATCCTCCGAATGTTGAGGCCGCAAAGTATCTTCTCACCGAAATCATTCCACTTCTCGACCCTGCAGTACTTCGAGAGCATCAGCTCTACCTGGTAGGCAACGGTTTGACAGATGAGATCGTGGGATACGCTGCTGGGATTGCCGGAGTCCGGACGGTCGGGTGGGTACCATCTATATTGCCTTATCTCCAGCGTGCCCGTACGTCAGTCGTTCCGTTGTTGCATGGTGCAGGAACAAAGCGCAAGTTAATCCAAGCACTAATGACTGGGACTCCTAGCGTGTCTACACCCGTTGGTATTGAGGGCCTCGACCTAAAGCATGGCGAGCACGTACTCGTAGCCAATGATCCGGCATCCTTTGCCGAAGCGGTCGTCAGGCTCCTCGGGGATGAAGAACTGTGGCAGCACCTGGCCCTACAGGGGCGGCTCCACGTGGCGGCGCATCACAGCCGGGAGGCGATACGATCTCAGTTCATGGAGGCGGTTACCAACGCTTTGGCCAGAGAGCCTAAGCGCTGGCCCGAGTCTGTTGGGAACGAGAATATTAGGCCATGAGAAGTGCGCTCGGTATTCTGTTCCGCAGTATCAGTCCTCTCGCTCTCTGGGTAAGAACCGCAAGAAAGACGGCGGGGAGTCCTGCTGATCCGAAGACCTTCCCGGATGTTCTTCCTTTCCGTCCTTCTTCCGAATCTATGGCTTTTCCTCCCTTCGGTCCAGATGCCCAAGATGTTGTCGCCTCCATGAAGGAAGATTACGTTAGATACGCGATGCTCGCTCTTGCAATCCATACGATCAGAGAAGAAGGCGTCCGCGGCAGCTTGGCAGAGGTAGGAGTCTATAGAGGCGACACCAGCCGCGTGATCCACGCATTAGCTCCGGAAAGGACTCTCTATCTGTTCGATACTTTCGAAGGATTCCCCATGGCAGACCTGGCAAAGCATGACGAACGGTTCAGGGATACCAGCATAGATCTGGTGAAGGAACATCTTGGGGATCTCAATAACGTGGTGTTTAGAAAGGGGTACTTTCCGGTAACCACTCAGGGGTTGGAAGACGAGCGATTTGCCCTTGTCATGCTAGATGCCGACCTGTATGCACCGACCCTTGCCGGGCTGGAGTTCTTCTATCCGAGGCTGAGCCTGGGAGGGTACCTCTTTGCCCACGACTACAACTCGCCTGAATCGGATTGGGGGGTGCATAGGTCGGTGACGGAGTTCTTCAAGGACAAACCGGAGAAAGTGATTGAGATTCCTGATGTTTGGGGATCGGCAGTCATAAGGAAGATCGACTGCTGAATAGCGTTGCGATGGCGACAGGAAGCGTCCTGAGTCTGGCATTTGACCAAGGAAAAGGTGAAGTATTCGACACCACCGAGATCGGCGTGCCGCACTGAAAGGACTGGCCATGCATTCGATGCTTCGCTGCGGAGGGCACTTGTCCTGTCTCTTGTTCCCAACACGAGAACTTCGCTAGGTATGAGTTGCATGCGCCCTGCGCGTGTGGCGAGAGGATGTAAGAACACTCGTCGAAGCGGTCGGCAAAGGACATGGTGGCACCAAACGGTCTCGGTGACACGGGCCCTTGTCGCCAACCGGGCGCTGTGCGGTTGACTTTCCCAAAGTGAGTCGCTAATATAGCGCCAGCTGTGCGCCGGTTTTGGCCGCGCTTCGCGATTGGTTGCCACCCGATTCGAAGAGGAAATGAAGAGTCTCCGGAATGTGCTAATCATCAGCGGCTGCGCAAGCGACACTACACGCTACCGCTGCTATCACAAACAGGAGCAACTCCAGCAGTATGGCATAGAGTCTCTAGTTGCCCTCCATACTGAACCAGCACTCTTCGCCGACGTCACACCGTTCGATGTTGTCGTTTTGCACCGAGTACCACTCGACGACGCTATCCACGAGACCATCCGACAAGCACACGCCCTGAGGCGCCCAGTAGTATTCGACACCGATGACCTGATTTTCGATCTCCCGATGGTCCCCTGGATCAGGGGACTGGAGAAGGCTAATAAGGAAGAAGTAGACTGGTTTATCGAAAACACGCGACGCTGCCGGGCGACTTTAGATCGGTGCGACTTGGCCTTTGCTAGTACGGAGTATTTAGCCAAGCACCTCAGGAGGCTTGGCAAGCGGGCACTCGTCGTGCGGAACTGTCTAAGTCAGGATCTGATCCGGATATCGGAGAGGGCAATTAGCAAGCGAAGACTGCAAGATGACAAGGTAGTCCTTGGTTACTTCAGCGGTACCAACACCCACGACAGGGATTTCGTCGAGGCATCCGAGGCAATAATCACTTGCCTTGAAGATATACCGTCCTTGGAGCTTATGGTGGTTGGTCCGTTGGAAATGGATGCAAGGTATGCCGCCTTTGGCGATCGAATTCGTAGGCTGGATCTTGTCCCCTGGCAAGAATTGCCAGAGCTTATCGCACAGGTAGACATCAATCTGGCACCGCTTGAGCTAGGCAACCCGTTCTGTGAGTCGAAAAGCGAACTGAAGTATCTTGAGGCAGCCGTAGTTGCTGTACCCACTGTGGCCACTCCAACTAGTGCTTATTCCTACGCCATACAGCACAGGCGCAATGGTCTGCTTGCTAGCAACCGGGAAGAATGGGAGACTTCTCTGCGATTACTCATCAGCGACCAAGGTCTGCGCGCTCGCATTGGCGAGAATGCTCGAACTCACGTGTTAAAGGATTACTCGCCGGTTTCTGGCGGTAGGAGGCTGCTGCTGGCGCTAGGTGCTGCAGTGCGGGGCCGAGGGTATCCCGAAGACGCGAGCTTGCTCGCAAAATCATGGTTTGTCCTGCGACGCAGGGGAGGCCCGTCTCTTGCGCACGAGATTATCAACTACACCAGGTGGCGATTATCACAACTTGCCAATTCTTGACCGGGCATCTGAGGCCACCCAATCGGAGACCAGAGTCTGTATGCCGAGAGCCTGCTTGGAAGAGGCTGGCTGTAGCTGTGGAGGTACGTGCCCTCACGACCGGTGATGCTTAGTGGCAGAACAACCGATGAATGATGTGTCGGTAGTGGTCATATCCTACAACAGTGCTCGTAGCATGCTCGGATGCTTGCAAAGCCTTTCTGGGAGCGAAGGGCTGCGTCTGACCATCCATGTCATTGACAATTCGCCGAGCGATGGGCCGCAAGCGATTCTCGAAGGGCCGTTCCCAAGCGTTATTCTAACCAAGAGCCCCGTGAACTTGGGGTTTGCTGGAGCAGCCAATCTTGGCATCCGGTTGTCGAGATCAGATACCGTGATCCTCATGAATCCAGATGTCACGGTGAACCGGACCACGCTCCGGTTTCTAGCTGATGCCTTGCAAAGGGACCCCAAGGCGGCGATCGCTGGTTGTAAGCTACTCTACCCTGACGGAAAGACCATTCAACACGCCGGGGGCACTCTGTCCTATCCCCTTGCGCTCGCTAACCACTACGGCTATGGAGAACAGGATCAAGGCCAGTACGACGAGTTGAGGGAGGTTGACTACGCTACTGGAGCAGTTCTGGCCGTGAAGAAACCGGCGATTGATGCGATCGGCTGGTTTGACGAGGGGTTCTACCCTGCCTATTTCGAAGAGACAGACCTGTGCTACCGGGCACGCCAGGCTGGCTACAGGGTGCTGTATGTCCCGCAGGCGGTGGCAATACACCACGAGTCGGAGACCACCGGGAGAGACACTTTCCAATATTACCACTTCTACCACCGCAACCGTCTCCGCTTTGTCCTGAAGCACTATTCGGATGGACAGCTCTGGCAGGACTTTTTGCCAGCGGAGGTACAGCGACTGCGAAACGTCGGCTCTCCCGAAGAATTAGAGGCGCTGCAAATGGCCTGTCAAGACAATCTGGCGGTACTCGAAGATAAGGGGAGCACATTTGATCATCCCAGCACCGTGGCGTCGCTAACAAGGAGCCCGAAAAGGATGGAGCTGCTGCGCACGTTAAAGGACAGCGTTGCAGCATCGCTCGCCCGGCGAAAAGAGGAGACCGGGATGCTAGACGACCGCCTGCTGGCTCTCAACACCAGAAGCCAGATAGTCGAGCCCTCCTTCTCCTCTTCTGTGCCGCTGGTAGGACCTATCATTGTGCGCTTCCGCGAGCTCTGGAACTGGGTGTCTACCAAATGGTATGTCAGGCCAGTGATCCAACAGCAGAGCGAGTTCAACATGCTGATCGTCGACTCGCTCCGAGAGCTAAGCCTGACTATGCGCGCCCTGGAGGCTACCGCCATTGACAGCGACAGAACGCACGTTCGTCTCAACAGAGATTTCGCGCTGTTGGAGCTTCGAATGCGACGCCTTGAAGCGCGACTGGCGGAACTTCAGAATCGCTTAGAGGACCCCAAGTGATGCGGGAGGCAGAGATGGACGAACTGGCAGAAGTCATCGAGATCAAGGACCCGGAGATAGACGTTGCCATCATTATGGAGAAGATCCGGCAGGGTATCGAGCGCCATCGGCCGTTGTACACCGAGGACGTCTTCTTCCCGTCCTTTAGGGACTCAATCACGTCAGGTGTCGAGCAGCTGGGCCGGGAGTTCAACTACGAACTGCAGGAGGCCGTGGCCTGCCATGACCGGGCCTGGGTATCCCTACAAGTCTTCCCGGTGCGGCTGCCGATCCTTGGGTCATTCCTTACGAAGGTCAAACGGGAACTGCACAATCTTGTCGTCTTCTATGTCAATCGTCTAGCTGCCAAGCAGACATCTTTCAATACTCATTCGGTGAGGGCCCTGGCCAGCCTATCAGAGGTGGTGGGCAGGAACGCCAGTGCCATGGACCTAGAGCAGTTGCGGCAAGAAGTCCAGCGGCTGAAAGAGAAGGTCGACCGTCTGGAAGGCGAGTTGCGCAGATTTCGGGAAGGGGTGGTCGCTCCAGAGGATGCAGATGGCCAATAGGACCTTTCCGACGATCGCGTTCGTGCTGCCTTGGTACAGCCAAGACATCGTTGGGGGAGCCGAAATTGAAACGAGGAAGCTGGCAGAGAATCTGCAACTGAGAGGTCTCTCAGTGGAAATTCTTGCCACTTGCGCTAAGGATGGCTCGTCTGGCTGGACAAAGGACTATTTCAAGGAAGAGAAATCGGTCGAAGGTGACCTGACCATTCGACGCTTCCGCCTAGATCGTCGCCCGCTCACCCATTTCGACCAACTTAACGCCCGCCTAATGAGGGGCGAGGGAATTACCCCGGAACAGGAAACGCTCTTCATGTCGGAGTCCGTGAGCAGTCGCCGCCTCTGCTCTTTCATCGAGAACAACATCCAATCATACGTCTTTGTATTCATACCCTATCTGTTTGGAACTACGTACTGGGGTTCCAAGGCAGCGGCCGGCCGGTCCTTCTTGATTCCTTGTTTGCATGACGAAGGATATGCTCGCATGCGCTTGATCCAGGAGATGTTCCGTGGCTTCAACAAGGTGCTTTTCCACACGGTTCCCGAGCTCAATCTTGCCCGCCGGCTATACGGGGTGCCAGATGACCAGATCTTCTTGCTGGGAGAAGGTGTAGACACGGACGTCACCGGCAACGCAAATGCCTTCGCAAAGGCCTATGGCATCTGCGACCCCTTTGTCCTCTACGTTGGTAGGAGAGACGAAGGGAAGAATACTCCCTTACTGATCGACTATTTCTGCCGGTTCAAGAGGAGAAACGAGTGCGACCTGAAGCTGGTGCTCGCCGGGGTCGGCCAGGTGGCCGTGCCTGAACCTTTCAAGGGAGACGTAATCGACCTTGGCTTCCTACCAGAACAGAAGAAGCATGACGCCTACGCGGCAGCCTTGGTTACGTGCCAGCCGTCGGTCAACGAAAGCTTCTCGATTGTGATCATGGAGTCCTGGGTTCAGGGCACACCAGTCCTAGTGCACGGCAAATGTGACGTTACCAAGGATCATTGCTTGAGATCAAACGGCGGCCTCTATTTCACAGACTACTGGGAATTCGAGGGTTGCCTCCAGTACTTTCTGAAGAATCGCGAGATGGGAAGAAGAATGGGTGAGCTAGGCTCGCGATATGTCAAAGCCAACAGCTCTTGGGAGAGGATTACAAAAAGGTTTGTTTCGGCGGTCTTTGGCGATTAAGAGAATTCACCAAGTGCTAGCAGTAGCAAAGCCGGGGGACGCGATCTTCAACGAGGCGCAGCTGTTCCAGAAGTGGCTCAGGGAATGGGGGTACGTCTCAGATATCTACGCCGAAGGCATTGACTGTGATCTTCCCCCGGGAGCAGCCTATCCATACGCGAAGCTCCGAGGCAAACGCAGTGATACGCTGCTCATATACCATTACTCGATAGGCTCGGACCTGTCGCCTTTTGTCCGCGGGCTGTCTCTACCCATTCTGCTCGTCTATCACAATATTACCCCCTGCGAGTTCTTTCGCGGCGTCCATCAGCAGTTATATGACAACACTCGTCGTGGTCGGGAAGAACTGGCTACGTTTTCGACAGTGCCCTTGGCACTTGGTGTCTCCGAGTTCAACAGTCAGGAACTTCTGGCGCTCGGCTTCGAAAGCGTGGGCATTCTCCCTCTGCCGGTGGACGAGGAGCGCTATGCCGTAGCGCCAGATGCAGAGACGATGGAGCGATTCGGCCAAGGAGGCACGAACATCCTTTTCGTGGGCCGGATCGTTCCCAACAAGAGGCAAGAAGACATCATACGCACATTCTACTACTATAAGAGAATCGACCCTGCTTCCCGCTTGTTCCTGGTCGGCTCTCCAGAGCCTTGCACGAGATACCGAGCATGGCTCGACGGGTACGTCAAGTTCCTTGGTCTCTCGGATGTGCATTTCTGCGGCCACGTGACGACGGCGGAGCTAGTGGCTTACTACCGTCTCGCTGACGTATTCTTGTGCATGAGTGAGCACGAGGGCTTTTGCGTTCCACTTGTGGAGAGCATGTACTTCGGCCTGCCGATCCTGGCGTATGCTTCCACGGGTGTCCCGCATACCCTCGGCAATGCAGGCGTTCTCTTTTGCCGCAAGGACTTCCCGGTGGTCGCGGAGATCATTCACCTGTTGACCACCGATGCGGCGCTCCGCTCGCGCTTGATAGAACACCAGAGGGAGCGTCTGGAAAGCTTCAGACCAAACAGGATCAGAGTGCTTCTCCGGGCACACCTGGATACCGTGATCTCTAGATTACAGGCGTCATCGTGAAGATCGCCTACTTCAGTCCTCTAGGACCTCAGCGTACTGGCGTCGCTGATTACAGTGAGGAACTGCTGCCACATCTCGCAAAGTATGCCGATATCGATCTCTTCGTCGACGGCTATACTCCGACGAGCCAGGCCTTGGTTCGGCAGTTCCCGACACATGACTACCGGGATTTCACGTCACTGCGTCGGTCCGAGGGCTATGACGTCTCTCTCTATCAGATGGGCAACAGTCCTTTCCACCAATATATCTATAGGACATTGGCTGAATTCCCAGGCGTCACTGTCCTTCATGAGCACGTCTTGCACCACATGGTTGTGGAGATGACGGTAGGCCAGGGTGACGAGGCATCGTACATCCGTGAAATGGGCTACTGCCATGGCCTGGAAGGTGCAGATGCCGCCAAATTGGCACTGCGCGGCGCAAACCGGTTCCCTTACCTGCAGTATCCGGCAAACAGCCGGGTGATTGACGCCAGTCTGGGGCTCATCGTGCATAGCGAGTACCTGCGCTCACTGGTGGCGACCTCGCACCCAACTACCCCTGTGGCTAGGATTCCGCATCTCCTTTTCCCTACCAAGGCCTCGCCAGAAGACTGCCGCGACATCAGGCGCTCACTTGGTATTGGCTCTGACAGTCTCCTTCTCGCCTCCTTCGGCTTCGCCACGCCGGACAAGCGCCTCGACGTCGCCATAAGGGCTTTTCGGCGTCTGAGAGAGCAGATCCCAGAGTCTCGTTACTTGATCATCGGCCAGGTGCCCCCGTGGTATGATCTGCAATCAACGATCGTGGAGCATGGTCTAGGAGAAGCTGTACAATGTATCGGCTACGTTTCAAAGGAAGACTTGCCCAAGTTTATTGCTGCGGTTGACGTCGCCATCTGCCTGCGCTGGCCCACCATAGGTGAAACGTCTGGAAGTCTGATACGATTTCTCAGTATGGGAAAACCTGCTATTGTATCGGACGTCGGTTCCTACGCCGAGTTACGTGATGATTGTTGCCTGAAGGTCGCGGTTGGCGAAAACGAGGAAGAGCGACTGTTTCAGGCCATGATGACGCTTGGCCTCAACAGAGAGAAACGGGCAGAAATGGGCAATCGAGCTGCTTCTTATGTCCGAGAGCATCATGACCCCGACAGATCGGCGGCCGAATACATCAGATTCCTCGAGAAAGTGTTGTCATTATGAAAGTGCTACACATCATTCAGCGCTACTGGCCGTACATTGGCGGCTCAGAGCGTTATTTTCAAGAGATATCGGAGCGTCTAGTCAGAGACGGACATGAGGTGACACTGCTGACCACCGATGCCTGGGATCTAGAGTACTTCTGGGATCGCCGGAAGAAGCGTGTCGAGACGCCTTTGGAGGTGCATAACGGGGTGCGCATACGGCGCATTCCGGTCCGTCACCTCCCGGCCTCGCCTGTAGCCTATCCGGTCATTCGGCGGCTGATGGCATCACTGTCGCATTGGCCCGTTGGCTCGGTACCTTTGCTCTTCGCCGCCGCCAGGCTCATGCCTTGGCTTCCTGACTTGATGCCGGTGCTCCGATCGATCAAGACGCCCTTCGACGTCGTCCACGCTGCTAACGTTCCCTTCGATTCACTCCTATGCACGGCTTTTTGCTACGCCCAAGAGCGGCGGATTCCGTTCTTTATCACGCCTTTCACTCATCTCGGCGAACCGGGGAGTCGGCGCGTGCGAAAATACTATACGATGAGGCACCAGATCCATATCATGCGCCAGAGCGCGGCGGTGTTTGTGCAGACAGAGCTCGAGCGCGACCTGCTGGCGAGCAAGGGTGTGCCGCGTGAGGTGATGCTGAAAACAGGGGTGGGAGTGAATCCAGAAGAGGTGACAGGTGGGAATGCCGAACGATTCCGTGCCAGGCACGGGATCTCTGAGCCGATCGTCTTCTACATCGGCACTGCAGCACATGATAAAGGCACGGTTCACCTGGTGGAGGCAATGCGGAGGCTTTGGAAAGAAGGTAACTCGGCCAAGCTGGTGCTTGCTGGGCCCGTCATGGACCACTTCAAGAAGTACTTCGACCGGTTGCCAGGTGACGTGCGGGACAGATGTGCACTTCTTGGCTTTATCTCCGAGGAAGAGAAGAGGGACCTGCTCGCCGCTGGCGATGTCTTTGTTATGCCCTCTCGCACCGACAGCTTTGGCATCGTCTATCTGGAGGCGTGGCTCTGTGGGAAACCGGTCATCGGCGCCCGTGCCGGTGGAGTCCCAGAGGTCATTCGGGATCGCTGGGATGGCTTTCTGGTTTCCTTTGGAGACACCGCGCATCTGGCTTCCCGCATCGCCGTGCTGCTAGAGGACCGGGTGTTGGCCCGAGGTTTTGGCCTGCGCGGGAAGGACAAGGTGCTTGCCGGACTGACGTGGGACCGCGTCTACGCCGAGATCGCCAACGCTTACAAAATCAGATCCCTTGCCGGCGAGCATCGGGACCTGACGCAGGAGCGGCACAGCGAATGAGCGGCCTCTACTTCGGCAGGAACACCACTGATACTACGTCGAGGCTTTTCGGGCTCGGCAGCTTGCGGGTCAGCGACCCATGATCGAGCAGGTGGCAATGATAACCGTATTCCTCGATCTCCGAGACAAACTGATCGGGGGAACAACCAGAGACCCGTTCGAGCTGCACGGGATTGATCTCCGAGAGGATGGCTGGCCGATCCGTTTCCAAGACTGTTCGTGCACCGCGGAGAGCTAGAAGCTCGGCGCCTTCTACATCTACCTTGATGAAGCTGACCGGGCGTTGGAGGGGATAACTGTCCAAGCAGACCACTGGCACTTCCTTGAGTTCGTGGCCGCTTGGAGCGCCTGCGCCTCTGGTGTCCAGATAGGCGCCTCCCGAGTTGAGGGTCTCTCTGACGAAAACGAGCTTTCCTGAGCTAGCCGTTTGCCCAACGGCCGCACGTTCCAGAATCACGCGATCCTGAAACTGGTTCTCATGAATCGAGCGCTCCAGCAGATCAGCGACGTGATCTAGCGGCTCGAAGGCGTAGACTCTCCCGGATGGTCCAACCAAAGTGGCCAGCGTCACGGTGAAGAATCCGATATTGGCGCCAATGTCCAGGACCACTTGACCGGGTTTCACTGTTCTCCTAACGAACTCCACTTCACTCTGCTCATAGCGCCCCCTGACGATCCCTAGCCCGATCACCTGGTCGGAGAGGTCGATGAACAGTCGGGTGTTGTTTTCAAGCTCCTTGATCACGACATTCCTCTCGTTTGTATAGGCGAGGTCGGGATTCTTCGCCCGGAACTCGGCAGAGGTCATCAAGCTGGTCCGCAGTTCCCTTGTCGTATGCCAGGCTCTCAGGTTGGCTGACACGGTGGCTTCACTCTCCGGATCACGGTCAAGGAAGAGCCTGTAAGCCCACGTAACGTGCTCCGGCGTGATTCCTTTCCTCTCTCCCTTCAGCCTGGCTACGAGTGCTCGATTGAAGCCGTGTTTCCCGAAGCCGAGAAGGCTACGAATCGTTTTGCCTAAACTCACACTGCCCTCTCACTGATGAACCATTTGGCACTTCTTGAGGACCGGTCTCCGTTCCCACGGCTACTTCCTTCTAGGATACCTAGCTGGAAACGGGCTTTGCCAGCGACCCAGACGCGCCGCGCTATTATAGCACTACTCGATAGAAACAGGAATCCGCCCGCGAGTCGGCTGCAAAGCGTATCAGCGTACTTCCATACAACGCGCATCTCACCCTGGTCGGACTGGTCGCGTTCGGCTGTCTGAACGGGACAATCAAAGAACGCCAAGGGCCTGGAAGAGGCTTACTGTCTTGCTCGCTATCATAAGATAGAACCAGTCCCGCTCGCTATTCTGTTGCTGTCCCTAACCTTGTGTGTTATACTGCCGACGCCTTCCACGCCCCTGGACGCTCGCTCGCTGGCGACACCCGAACTGATGCGCTGGATAAACCTTGCCTGCGAGCGCAGGGAGTCCTGTTGGCTACGAGTGAAGCCGAGGGTAGGTTCCTCTCCGCGCATTTTCTCTTTGATCACACCGAGGAGATCATGGCGAGAATGCCAATAAGCTTTACCAGACGGGAGGGAGAACGATAACTTGTTGAGAGGAAGCGCAAACGGCAAGGTTGGCGTGCTCTGGCATTCCCTCGTTAGCCTTGCTACCGGCTACGGGATCTCCTCCAGACAAATTGTGCTTGCGCTGGATTCGCTCGGCGTGGATGTTAGATTGGCCTACATCTGGGGCACGAATTACATGGAGCCGCCCGACGAGGATGAGCGGATCAACGCCATGCGCTGGAAGCCAAAAGACCTGCATCTGCCTCAGGTAGTCTACGCCCTAGGAGACAATTTCTGCAAGAACAGTGGCCGCTACCGGATAGGGTATACGATGCTAGAGGTGGACGGCATTCCCAAGGATTGGGTGGATCAGGCCAACTTCATGGACGAAGTCTGGGTTCCCTCTTCGTTCAACCGTGAGACCTTCGCCGCTAGTGGAGTGAAACGTCCTATCCAGGTTATGCCGCTGGGCGTTAGCCCGCAGCATTTCAACCCCGGGGTCAAATCCTACAAGCTAAACAGTCGCTTCACCTTTCTGTCTATCTTCGAATGGGTTGATCGGAAGGCGCCCGACATTCTCCTACGGGCCTACACGGAAGAATTCTCGGCGGCCGATGACGTGTTGCTGATCCTCAAGGTCTCCAATGTGAACCCAGAGATTGATGTGAAACGGGAAATCGCGGAGATGGGTCTCCGAAAGAGCGGTGCGCCAATTTGCGTGCTGTACAACAAGCATATCCCGGCATGTCAACTGGGCAGTCTCTATCGCTCGTCAGACTGTTTTGTATTGCCGTCTCGGGGTGAGGGCTGGTGCATGCCGGCAATGGAGGCGATGGCGTGTGGCCTGCCTGTGATCGTCTCCGATTGGAGCGCCCAGCGAGACTTCATCAATCAAGACGTGGCATACCCTCTCCGAGTAGCCGGGGTCGTTCCGGCACGGGCCAGGATGCCATACTTCGCCGGGTTCAACTGGGCTGAGCCGGATTCTGAACACCTTCGGTTCTTGATGCGGTACGTTTACGAGCATCCAGAAGAAGCCACGGAGAAGGGGGTGAGAGCTTCGCAACACGTCCTAACCAAGTGGACCTGGGACAAGTGCGCCGCGAGGATCAAGCAGCGGCTTGAAGTGGTGCAGTAACAGAACGGCTTCTGGGGCGTTATACATGCAACCTCTAGAAGAAATGCACCACCTGCGGCAGTGTTTCTCGTCACAGCGAAGCTAGCCTCCTCCTGTGCTCGGCTCGTCGCTTGCCGATAATTACTAGTAGTAATTCGCGGCGGCGTTGTCGGCAAGGTGGGCTTCTTGTTCGGATCTGCCGCCGCATTTGCGCTTCCTAGATCACGGTCAAGGGTGGGGGAGGGACAGATGATGGGGAAGTGGTTTGGACATCCGATTCGTGCCTTCGGAAGGGCCCGGACAAGGAGGAAGCAGACCCGAGGCCTGGCTAGCGGGGCGGGGCTGGCGAAGATCTTGGGGTTGGTAGTTTTCAGCTTGTGCTTGATCACGAATCCTGTTCACCAACAGGTGGCCGAGGCCATCCCGCCGATCGCGTCACCCATGTTCACTGTCACCTTAACCGGAGCAAGGGTCAACGAAGCGGCCTTCCATTCGGTGACCACCGGAGATCTATATGGCGATGGTCGCACCGACATTGTGTTTGGGGGCACCGACGGAATAGTCTACGCCGTTAGTCCGACAGGAAGCTTACTGTGGTCTTTCTCTACCGCCAATGCCCTGAATTCCGCCGGGGTCACAATCCCCACTGGCACGACCATCCGCTCCGCTCCGGCTTTGGCCGATCTGAACGGGGACGGTCGTCTCGAAGTGGTGGTCAGCGTGGGCGACATTGCCGACAAGCGCCAGAATGGAGGAGTGGTGGCCCTCACCCACGATGGTAGGTTGCTCTGGGTAAAGCTGCCGATGGATTATGGTGGAGGAGGATCAGACTATGGTTCTCCAGACGGTCTCCGCGACGGGGTAGTCTCTTCGCCCGCGATCGGCGACATCGATGGTGACGCCAGGCCGGAAATCGTCGTTGGCGCCTTTGATCAGCGGGTCTATGCCTGGCATGCTGATGGAACGCTCGTGACGGGGTGGCCGGTGTGGCTTTACGATACCATCTGGTCTTCGCCGGCCCTTGCAGACATCGATCAGGATGGCTTGCTGGAAGTGATCATCGGCGTTGATGCGGCCGACAACAGCTACCTTGGCCTGCAAAAGGGAGGCTATATCCACGTTCTGAATGGCGACGGTTCTGCGCTGGCTGGTTGGCCTCAGCATCAAGATCAGATCGTTCAGTCTTCGCCCGCTGTGGGCGATCTCGACGGAGATGGCTGGCTTGACATCGTCGTCGGTACCGGTACATACTATTCGGGCGTGGGCCGATACATAAGCGCGTTCCGCCACGATGGGCGGCTCCTTTGGCGAACCACAACTGGCGCTCCGGTCATTGGATCGCCGGCTATTGGCGACGTAAATGGCGATGGTGGCCTTGAGGTCGTCGTCGGTTGCGAGGACGGGAATGTCTATACCTTGCGGGGGCGAGATGGTCAGCCATTGTGGGTAAGACCCCCACTGACGGTGTTCGGCCAGAGCTTTCCGGTGGGTTCCCCAGTCCTGGCGGATTTCGACGGGGATGAGAAGCCGGACGTGCTCGTTCCTACAGGCTGGGAAGTGATACCGCTTCGCGGTTATGACGGATTTCAGCAGAACGGCAGCGGCGCTTTCCTCACTGATTATACGGTCGCGGGAACAGTAGCGGCCCGCGACCTTGACGGGGATGGTAGACTTGAGGTAATTGTCGCCGGCGCCGATAGCAATGGTGTGCACGCGAAGGTCTATGTCTGGAAGACGCAGGGAAGGCCAAGTTCTCGCTCTGCTCCTTGGCCGATGTTCCACTGCATCGCAAGTCACAACGGCCTTCTGGCATCTCCTGCTATTGCGACTCAAGTTTCCTCGTTGTCCTTTGCTGTGAGAGCCGGCAGCAGCACGAGTAGGCAGTTGGTGGTAACTGATGCGGCCGGTGGATCGCTGGCTTGGTCTCTTTCCTCCTACCCAAGCTGGCTGAGGCCGAGCAAGACGTCGGGGGTTACACCGGATACGGTACTGTTGACGGCTAGTGGGACATATCCCGAAGGGACCTACTTGACTGGCGCTTTGACGATCGTTGTTGCTGGGTTGAGCCCGAAAGTGCTGCCAGTGACTATCTTAATCCCAAGGAACTGGGCTTACATACCCTCGGTGCAGTGAAAATCGACCGGAGGCTAATAGCGGGGGTTGAACTCGAGGCGTAACAGGGCGCGGAGCGCGTCTTGATTTCTGCACTTGCGCTAGTCTTGCTTCTACTCGTTCCAGGGTTGGTTACTCTTGCGGCTCTGGGACAGAAGCAAGACAAGAGAATTCAACTCGATCTGCCGGAAGGCATCTGTTTGGTCCTCCTGATCGGCGTCGTGGTCATCGGGTGGATCAGCATGGTCTTGGCCGAAGTTGGCGCCTTCTCTCTCCCTCTTCTCCTCGTCGTTACTGGGCTGTATGTGGCCGCGGTGACGGCCCTTCGCCGGGGCAGATTGTTGTCTCCTTTCCGCGGGTGGACCGTCAGATGGCGCGATTCGGCGCTGATCGGTGCTCTACTGATCCTGGCGGGGTTCTTGTTCCTTCGCCCTTTTGAGTTCGTTACGGGTGGATCAGATCCAGGTGTCTACGTCAACACTGGAGTCAACATCGCTCGGACCGGGTCGATTCTGATCAATGATACCGATGTCCGGAATCTGCCCGCAGAGGATCGGGGGACGCTGTTCGGCGAGCCACCCAAGCCTTGGGCAGTCGGCAGTCGCCACATCGGCTTCTACTTGCGCGACTTCAGCGGCACGGTTGAGCCACATGGGTTCCACCTTTTCCCAGTCTGGATTGCCGTCCTATACTCCCTCGGCGGACTACGTTCTGCTCTTTATGCCGCACCTGTCTTTAGCGTCTTGGCCGTGCTTGCTCTATATTGCCTTGGCAAGCGTCTATTCAATCCCTGGGTCGGGCTGCTGGCGGCTCTGTTCCTGACGATCAATGCCGGGACTCTTTGGTTTGCGCGCTATCCGGCTGCCGAGATGGTCACTCAGTACCTCTTCCTTGCCGGGCTGTGGACGTTTCTATTGTTGTTAGACGCCCCTTCCAAACCATTTGCCATTCTCTCTGGGCTGACATTCGGACTAGTTCACCTAGCCAAGATTGAACTCTTCTTCCTGCCAGTCGTCCTCTTTCTCTATTTTGTATGGGTTTGGCTGCGGGGTCGCTTTCGTCGCGAGTATGCTTACTTCCTGGTGGCATACCTTCTTGTGTTGGGGCAAGCATTCGTTCACGCCAGCTTCATTGCGACGACCTATGCCCTCGGCGCCTTGGGTTTCAGCGCCCCTTCGTTGTTATATGGCGCCTCCGCGGTTGCCAACATCGCTGCCTTTCCCGGCGCCACCTTGTTCAACATCGCCTTCGTTCTCCATTGGAAAATCGCCGCCGGGCTTCTATGCGTGGTAGCAGCCTCGCTCATCGCCGCGAAGATGCGCTGGCGTCAAGTGGACGCAGTGCTTGCGGGGATTGCCCGGCACGAACGAAAGCTTAGAATAACAGCCGCCTGTCTTGTCGCGCTCGTACTTGTCTATGGCTACTATGTCCGCCCGTTGTTAGGTAGTCCCTCAGCACTTCCTTTCCCTATGCGACTACTTCAGGTGGGCGACACAATGAGCTTGGTTAAGTTGGCCCTGCTCACCACACCTCTTGGTCTAATGGTGATGGGGATAGGGTTGTTCTTGGTCTTGAGTGAAGAGAAAAGGAAAGGCCTTCTCTTAGTACTCTGCTGTGGTCTGGCCGAAGGAGCAGTACTTCTGTATAGCGGGTTCATCACTCCATTGTACTTCTGGGCTGCTCGGCGGGAACTCCCCGTATTCCTGCCTTTAGCCATGTTATGCATCGGCTACGCCCTGTGGGTATTCCACGACAGGATGGCCAGTGCACTCAAGTGGATCGTGCCCGTTGCCTTGGGATTGGCCATCTTGGGATCCCAGGTGCGGGCTAGCTTTCCCTTCCTTTGGCACAACGAATACGGGGGCGCGATAGACAAGACAAATGAGCTTGCCTCCGCCTTTCCGGACAACGGAGTGCTGCTGTTCGAATGGTCGACAGAAGCCGTTCGTTACGCTACCCCGCTGCAATACGTTTTTGGGAAGACCGCCTTTTTGGTCCCTGCAACATCTGCCGCAGACCCTCGATTGGCTGACCTAGTGTCTCACTGGCAGCAGGATGGCCGTCCGGTGTACTGGATTTCCAGCTTGCAGCAGACGCGGATGCAATTACCGGGACAGAAGGCGATCCCGCTGGGCAGCTACTCGTTCGTTCTGCCTGAAGCGGAGTCTACACCGGACCGGCTGCCACAGAAGATCGGGGAAGCGATCGCGGTGTTTGACGTTTATCAATTACAAGCCGGCAAGGAACCGGAGAAGAGGACATTGGCCTCGGCGGAGATTGGCGACCGCAACCAAGAAGGCTTCTATGAACCGGAGAGGTCGCCAGAGGGCGGCACGCTGCATTGGACAAAGGGTGACGCCACTGTTACGCTACCGGCAGTCAACGGCAACGATCGATCTCTAGTGCTCAAGATGGGCGGCGCCAGGCCGGTTGGTGTACCACACGGGACGACCACTGTCTATCTTAACGGCATTCGTCTGGCTGACCTTGTCTTGACGAATTCCTTGCGTACGTACGTCCTGCCAGTGCCGGCGGAAGCCCAGACCGGCAACGTGTGGGTGCTTCGGCTTGAGACGACCACCTGGAATCCGGCGCGGGCCGGAGTTTCCAAAGACGACAGAGATTTGGGGATGCAGGTGCAATCAATCTCTGTCGAGGGGAGCTAGCGCCTGCTGTTGGTGCGGCTCTGCCCTCCGACTGTGGCGCCGACGGCGTCCTAGACGAAGTGGGCAGCGCTGTTTTAGTCTGGTGGGGCTGCTTGCGTTCCGGTGGCGCCATCCTGTCGTTGCCCATAGCATCTTGTCACAGGGTTACGGGATTGATCGCACGTCTCGTAAGAAACAGAGGTAGCCTGTCGTTGGCCTGGCAAGTCCGGTGGCGGAGCGCCCGACGGATCGTGATGCCGCTAACCATCTTTGCCGTGATGCGGATGCTGCTCCTGTTCCTTGGCTACTTCAGTCTGATCTTGATCCCCCTCAATTCGCAGGGCTTTGGCTGGCGGTTCTTTCCAGAGAACCTGCTGCTCGACGGGTGGGTGCGTGGAGATTCGATCAGTTGTCTCACACTCGCGAGACATGGGTACTGGCTTGACCCGAGCACGGGTGAAGGCTCGCCGGCCCTCCTTCCGGTGTTCCCGCTGCTAACATCTTGGGCCAGTCATGTCGGCCTGGACGCCCCGATCGCCGCTTTGGTGATCGCCAATGTCGCCTTTGCCGCCGGCTTGGTGATGGTCTATCGATTGGCTGCGGTTAGACCGGCGGAGAACACGGCCGAAAGGGCAACCTTGCTCCTTTGTGTCTTTCCGTACGGTTTTGTTCTTCCGGCTGCCTATCCTCAATCACTGGCGCTCTTGTTCATCCTGCTCGCGCTCTATTTGGCGGAGAGAGGGCGCCTATGGCCCGCCTCGACATTCAGTTTGCTCGCCGCTCTGACTCATCCCCTGTGACTGGCACTCTGGCCGGCGCTGGCAATCATCGTGAAACGGCGATGCTCGCAACAAAAGGGGAAAGTGGAGGTAGAGGTGTCTCCTCATCGTTGGGGCAATCCACAAATATCCAATACGCGTGCTTTGCACCACACTGGACGAATGTCGGCACAACTGCTAGACTATCGCTAGTTTGAGGATCGAATCGACTCTGGAGCGGGCCATGGGCGGCGATGTCGCGGTCGTCATCGTGAATTGGAATGGCAAGGAGTACCTTGAACCTTGCCTGAGAGCGGTTCTGGCGCAAACCTACCACAAGATGGAAGTCGTGGTGGTCGACAATGGGTCTACCGATGGCTCGGCAGAACTTGTTGTCGAACGATTCCCTCAGGTCCGTCTCATTCGCAGTTCGACCAACTTGGGGTTCGCGGCTGGCTGTAATCTGGGCGTCACGGCGTCCACGAGTGAGTACATCGCGACGCTGAACCCCGACACACGGTCAGAGCCGGAATGGTTAAAATCCCTCGTCCAGGGCATGGAAACCGATCGGCGGATAGGAATGTGCGCCTCACTGATGCTGCGCATGGATCAGCCGAACGTGGTCGACTCTGCAGGCATCGCCCTTGACGGGTTGGGCATCGCCTGGGATCGGCTGGGAGGGCAACCAGCAACCGAGGCCGCCGCGGCCGAGGCGGTGTTCGGTCCTTGTGCTGGCGCCGCACTGTACAGACGGGAGATGTGGGACGCGCTAGGCGGTTTTGACGAAGATTTCTTCATGTACCTAGAGGATGTAGACCTTGCATGGCGTGCCCAGACCCATGGGTGGCGCTGCCTCTACGTGCCTTCGGCGCGGGTCTATCACCAGCATTCGGCTGCCGCGGTGGAAGGGTCGCCGTTCAAGAACTTCCTTAAGGCCCGCAACAAGATCTGGCTCATCACCAAGAACTATCCCTATCCTCAGTTCCTACTCTGGGCGCCGCTTATCTTGCTCTACGACCTCATGGCCGTGGGAGTCGCGTGTTTCAAAGGCAACTTCTCTGCGCTGCGTGGTAGGCTGGCAGCGCTTTGTGGTCTGCGCCGTGCGATCGCCAAGCGCCAGCCGGTCAGCCCAACGGAAACGCGAGGTTGGGTTGAGGTACGCCGTCTCATATGTGGCGTGCAGAGCCCATGGCTAATCTGGCGGCGGTATGCCCACCTGAGCCAGCATGCGATGGGCCAGGTCGTTCGCAATAGAGGTCCCCGTCCTGACCGATGAACGCCTAGCTCCTAGGCAAGTCATCCTGTGGTTCTGAAGGTGGCGTCCTCAGTCGGCGCCAACTGGCAACGACACTGCTTCTCATTATCAGGGCCCGGTCTCCTGGTTCAAGTTCCCCCAAGACCACTAACGCTAGCAAGTAGACGACGATGCCTGTCGCCAGAGCGACGACCGAGGCCATGGCGCCCGTGGGGAAAGGCGCTACCACGAACACGGCCGCGGTCGTCGCGACAAGACTCCGGCCTAGCGTGAATATGGGGAAGACGACATGGAAACGCCACATCACCATGACCAGCGTGGGTCCGGTCGCCATCACACCCATCCCCAAGACCATCAATGCGGCACCAATGGATCCGCACGCTGGGACAAGCCAGGTACCGAGACCGAGGCCAACGCCCAGCGCTGCAAGTGCAGCGAATACTGGGCACCACTCTTGATCGCTTGCAGCCTGGACGCTCGCTAGGACGTAGAAGAGCCCGATAAGAGAGACGCCGGCAACGAGCACCGGCAGCGGTTTTGCAGCACTGGCAAAGTCAGCGGAGAAGAGGAGTTCGACCATTTGCTTCCCGATCGCCGCCGTCATGCCGACAGCGGGGGCCACGCAGACGATCACCGCTCTGATCGCCTGTCGGATCAGGTGGGCGGCCTGGTCGTTAAGTCCTTGGGCGAGGGAGCGGGACACTGAGGGCAAGAGAACCAGGCCCACGCCGGCAAAGACGAAGTATGGAACGCGGGCGATCGCGGACGCTGCTGTGTAATAACCCGTTGTCACGTCATCTTGGAGCAATGCCTTGACTAGCAGCAGATCCACAGTCAAGAGCAGCTGCAGGGCTAAATTGAGCATGGTTAGCGGTAGGGCATAAACGGCAAGGGCTCGGATCGGCGGAGCCGACGCGTTGGGTTCGGCCGCCGGACGAGGCGATAGCCACGCGCCCAACAGCATGGCACTCAGTGGCGCCAACACCAGACCGGCCATGGCCCCTAGTACCCCAACGAAGTACGCGAGGAGAGCGACGATGATTAGCCGAACAATGGCGAAGACCATGGTCACACTGGCCTGGCGAGAGAATAGTTGGAGTGCACCAAGGTAGCCGAGATAGAGATATAGCAGGGCGTGCGCCGGTATGGCCAAGGCAGAGGCTCGCAAATAGGGCTCAAGACTAGGATCCGATAGAGTGCTAGCGATCAATCCAGCCCCGATGCCGTAGACGATCGCAGCGAAGACAGAGATGGCCGCCTGCAGTCTGAGCGCCAAGGCCATCGTGGCAGTTGCGGATCTCGGATCAGCGCCGACAAAGTGGCTGACCGCCGCAGGTATGCCCGCCGTGACGAACAGGACGAACACGTACAGAACGTTATATGAGACGCCGAAGACGCCGTATGGAACTGGACCTAGCGTCCGTGCTAGGACGAAGTGAATCAGGTACCCGGCGATGGTGACGGCGACCTGGGAGCACGCCAATAGGGTAGCCCCTGTCAGTGCCGACGTTTTCTCAGGGTAGGTCATAGCGCGCGCCATTATACACTCCTTGAACCAGCGCCGTCGATGAAATTGCCGGGAACTGCAGGCTAGGCATCTACTACAGGTGCGGCGCACCTGAGATCCAGCACCCGATGGGAGAGTGTTGAACAAGAGTGGGGTAATGCTGGCTAGACCACGCTTGCCTGATTTCTCAAGGACGACGAGGCGTTAGAGAGCCTCTGTTGGCGCTAGCACCCCTCCTGATACCGGCGTTTGGGCCTCTGCTAGCCCATGGTGGACCCCCTTTCGCTCTCGGGCCATAGTCATGCCTTGCCCA
>Ga0315298_1003881_pt1 | contig 23026 bp, 27 predicted proteins | sample WHS_1_MG_FD_203077 | JGI IMG/M metagenome (GOLD analysis project Ga0315298, IMG submission 203077) | Extremophilic microbial mat communities from Washburn Hot Springs, YNP, Wyoming, USA - WHS_1_MG | ecosystem: Environmental > Aquatic > Thermal springs > Hot (42-90C) | place: USA: Wyoming...
TCATACCGCCAACCGCGCCCTGCCGAGCAGATGCGGCATAATCCGGATCTCGGCATTATGCCCCTTATGCCGATGTCGGCATAAGGGGCATAGGACTATCAAGAACTGTATCGCCCAAGATTGCTTCCTGAGCATCTCGTCTATCGGTTGCCGGTGTCGGCCATGGTATTTTCCCAGCGAAAGGAAACGATGATGCAGAGATCGTTCAAACATGAGGGGCGCGTGCTGACAGTTTAGGTCGAGCCGACGATGGGGGATTGGATGGCCTCTATCACTGATCCGAACCTGCGACGCGTTGATTGCGGCAATCTCTCGGTGCCGGAGCAGAACACACGGACACAGGAGGGCATCAATGCGGCATTTGATCAGATTGTCGCAGACGTGCGGTCCGATCGCATACCTCTGCGCCCAGTCGACGAGGGACCTAAAGATCAGCGGTAGAGGTCAATCGAGGGCGCCCTCGCGCAGCATTCTACGGGCCATCGATATTGCATGCCGCCTTTTTGCTGCTGGCTAGGCGTGGGCCCGGAACCGAGCCAGCTCCGCCTGGCGCCCTCAGGCCTCGCCGCGCTCGGATGGCCGGGCCTGTGGGTTTCGGCGGTCTGGCGTAGCCTCTCGATCTCTGCGGCGCTTAGATGCGTGAGCGTGCCAGCAGAGGCGTTGTCGGCCGTCATGCCTTCCCTCGCCGTTTCCGCTGGGCCTTCGCGCACTCGACGATCTCCTTGCCGCTGCTCAACTCCGTGATGGCATCGTAGATAGCGCGCGGGGGCGCCGCGACCACCTCTCGCGGTGACGCCGGCCTGTTCGGTAACGATGAAAGCCGCCTCGTCATCGGTCTCGGCCAGCAGTTCGGCGGCGAGGTCATCCCGACGGGCGCGGGCGCCATCAGGCTTGCGGGCTGCACACCCGGGTGTTGCCCCCTCAGCGCCACCTCCGCCCCGGCGGCGCGAAGCCGGGGCAGTAGCGGCGAGGTGGAAAGGGCGCCGCTCACAGTTCCAACTCGTCGTGCTCATTCTCTCCATCCCCCCGCTTCCATCCGCTACTCGCTACTTCGCTGTATTTTACAGGTAAAGTCGCCGAATTTGGCTCCGCTACCAAATCGCTACGGGCCCCTTCCTGATCAGCTACGGTGGCGGTTCCGCTTTCCATTGGTAGCGAATCGGTAGCAGCCCAATTTCCGGAAAATTCGCTGTTGTTTTCAGGGGAGGTAGCGGGTAGCGGCTTGTAGCGGGGGGCTTTAACGTCGGCAGGGAGGTAGCGGCTCCATGCGTCGGCAAACTGATCCCGTGTGTAGCCCTTCCGGACCTCTCCAGTGGCGGGGTTTTTCTGATTATGAGGCTTGACCCGGAACGGGGACAATGCGCGCGAAAGTTGCGTTGCCGTGATCGGCTTTCCCTGCCTCCATTCTGCCCAGGGCTTGTCCTCGATCTCGCCAAGGCGGCGGGCGAGTTCGGCGCTCGTCATGCGGCTTGATCCCGTCTCGGTGAAGATTTCCCGGATATCGGCCAGCAGCATCGCGCCGGTTCCGGCGGCGTCCGCGTCGTCAGCCCGATCCTTGAACAAAGCCAGCAGGGCGCGGCGGGTCCGTTCCGGCCATCCGCCCTCAGCGGCCTCGCCAATCGACAGCAGCGGCACGGATATGTCGCCCTCCCGGTCGTTCAGGGCGGCAGGGATGGCGGGGGACTGCCTCAGCTTACCGGCATCGTCCTTCGCCCAGCGCGCCAGCTTGCGGCCAATCTCGGCCATCTGGTCCCGCGCGCCGGCGTCCCGGAATTTCACTACCCGTTGATCCGCCGCCTTGCGCTCCAGGCGGACAGGGACGCTCCGGTCCTCCAAGGTCTCCGGGAGACGGCCGATCGCGGCGAGGGCAACCGGGCAGTATGTGGCAAATTGGACGGGGACGTGCTCGCCGTTCATCTCAACCACCCGAATTACGTTGCCGGATGCCTCGAAACCGGAGTTGAGCACCCCGCGCAATTCCTCGGCGTTCTCCTTCAAGTGAGTGTCCGCCTCGTCGATTAGCAGCGTCAGCGGGGCTAGTGCCTCCACCGTGCGGAACACGCTGGATGCAGAGAGATTGTCCGCCTTGACGGGCGACATTGCCGTGCAGCGGAGCAATTCAAGCAGGGTCGATTTCCCGCACCGCTTCTCAGGCGACGTGATCGCCAGGCGGGGCGAGTGCTCAAACCGGGTGTAAACCCACGTGTGAGTGATCCAGAGGGCGATTGCATCACGGGCGGCAGGGGCGACGATCAGGTGCCGATCAATGGTCCCAGCCAGGTCGTCCAGAACGTCCGCAAGCCGCACTGGGTCCGGGTGCGGTTCGTGCGTCTTGAACCCCATACGCCGCCCCTGCGCCGGCTCGTCCCGCTCTCCGCGCGCCTTCCGCACCTCCGCATCCAGCGTCCCGGCGCGGATGTTCAGCGCCTTCGCCTCGGCCTCCCGGCACTGGTCATAGGCAACCGCGGACAATTTCGAGAGACGTTCGATTGCCTGTTCCGCTGTTTCTGGGGCGGGCGTGTAGTCGCTGAATCCGGCCTCGCCGGCGTCGTTCACCGCGTCCATCATTCCACCTCCCCACGATGCGCCAGCACGTCCGCGAAGTCCTCGCCGGGGTTGTCGGGCAGGATGATCCGCACCGCGCGGCCCTCGGCTTTCCAGCGGCGCGCGGCGGCCTCGGCGGCGGCGATGCCGGGCTTGTCGTGGTCGGCCGCTATGACCACCCGCCGCACCTCCAGCGGCAAGATCAGGCCGCGCGCTAGGTTGCCGGCGGAGATCGCGGACCATGCCGGCAAGCCCAGCAGATGCCCGGCGGCAAGAGCCGATTCCGACCCTTCTGCAACGACGATCTCCGGCCCGGTCGCAAAGCGGATCGCACCGCCCCAGATCGGCCCTTTGCAAGCCTTCACCGGATCAACGTCCGCCTTGCGGCCTTCTAGGTCGAGATAGACACGATGCACCGCCACCAGATCGCCGGAGATGTTGTCGATCCGGCAGGTCATCGCCGGCCATCGCGCGCCGGTCGGGTGCGGGGTATCGCGCCGGTAGCGGAGCCGGTCATTGCCGATAGCGGCGGCAAGGTGACGGACGGTCAGGTAGCGGCCCGCCGGATCGTCAGGCGTGACGCGATCGGCACCGTTCCAGATTTTCGCCGCGGCATCGGTTGCGGACGCGCGCGCGGCGGTTTCGCGTTGATCGGCCTCGGGATCGCGCGGCGGCAGTTTTCCGGCCCCCAGGGCTTCGCGGAGGGCGTCTCGGTGGCAACCGTAGTGGCACGTCGCACGGATGCCGGCGCGGCCATCTGTGACGCTCAGGGAGTTATTGCCGCAGTTCGGGCAGGTGCCACGATGCCAGCGCCCGGCGCGAGTCAGGTTCAGGCGGTCGACGATTTCAGCGAAGGTCTGCATCAGTGCGCCTCTATTTTCGAGGCGCTCAGCACTAGGCCGGCAAGGCGCCGTTCGGCGCGTTCGATCTCTGCCCAGATGCAGGGGCGGCCGGCCATCGGGATTGCGGTGAACCGCTTCGTCCGCATGGCTTCGGGGATTTTCTTGACGGTGAAACCGTCCGGGGTGGTGGTCGCTTCCATCTAATTGGTCCTTCTCGGACCGCGGCCGGCTGGTCAGAACTTGCGCCGGCTCGGCGGTAGTTTCGACTCAGAGCGCGGGGGCAGCTTCAAGCATCTTGATTACGCTCGCGGTGCGGATCCGGGTTGCCGATCCGATCTTGATGGCCTCGAGGTTGCCGGCGGCTATGTCGCGGTAGATCGAGGCGCGGCACTTGCGGAGCGTCATCTGGACTTCACCGATCGTCGCCAGCGGCGGCGGATTCGCTAAGTCGATCGGTCGGGGTGGATTTGTGATTTTTGGCACTTTGCCTGCATCCTTTCATTTTGCGCCGGCGTGCGGCGCGTTGAGACAGGCATTCCAATGATCTAATTTCCGGGCATCCTGCAAAGATGCGAATTTCGAGTTACGGTTTCGTCCAACCCCGCCGCCGGGTCGGTGCCATCCACGTGCACTCGAACGCCAGCCGAGGCGAATTCGTTCGCTTCTCTCCAAACGTCTCCTGAAATTGCATGAATGATCCGTGCCAACTTGTGCCAAGCTGGAAGGCCTCCTGCTTGCACATCCTCGGGGGAGGGCCGCAGGAACTCCTCAGGAAGCAGAGGAACAGGCCGTCGGCGGCTAGGCGCATCGTGGCGTTGGGGCGGCTTCGCGCCACCCCCTCCAGTGTCGCCGTCCGTCACCGACCAACCCCTCGCGCCGGCCTTCGCACAATCGCCACACGCTACCCGTTCGACCAGCATAGCCAGTAGAACCAGGTCTTGGCGGCGCTGTGACGGGCCGCCAGGGCGAGGAACGCAGGCCACATGACACGGGGCAGCGCCACATAGATCAGGGCCTCGCACAGCGTGGCGTGCGGGCGGGGCTTGGCGGTGCTGCTCATGACTTGATCTCACCGCTTTCGAGCATCTCCCGTATCCTTCGGCACGGGTCGACGCACGGACATGGCTCAGGCTTGAGGCACGGAATCGGATCGCCGTATTTGCCGCGATAAGGTGCCTTGCCTTTGTCCGGAGCGAGTCGCTTCGTTGTCGTGTTCATGTCAGCCCCTCCATCGGATCGACGCCGCCGGTCAGGTAGCTGGCGAGCGTCAACGCAACAGCATCTTCGAGATTGTTGGGCATAAACTCGCCGTCGGATGTTCGGTCGGACCATGCCAAGATCACGCGGGCAGCCGCCCGCGCGCCCTCGGGCGTGTGGATCCGATCCGTTGCCCAAAGCGAGTCGATCAGGGCCGTCTGCCGGGCGCGGGGCTTGGTGAGGAAGATATTGCGTTCATCGTCATCTTTGATGGTCTCGAACGCACGCCACTCCGCTTGCTGGAGGGCAACGAACTCGTCGCAGTCCCGAATAAATTGAGCGTCCGGGTTGCTGGCGGCGGTCGCCACGGCTGGGGCGGCAATGGCGGCAGCAGCGCCAGCCACGGCGGCCAGGATGGTTTCGCGCCGGTTCATTGGGCTGCCTCCCGCGCCACAATGCGCTCGACCTCGGCCAACATGGCGCGGCAGCGCGTGAGATCGGATGGAGCAACAAATTCGAAGTCGGACATCTGAAAGACTGTGAGACGCACGAGGCAATATTTGATTTCGTGAATATCGGCAGCGGCGTTGTCGATCGCCCGCAGGTCGAGCGTGATCGGGTGCGCACTTTTCGCCGCAGCGCCCGGCGGGGTATATTTGTTGATAGCCATCTTCATGCTTCCTTCATGGCGGTGGTTAGGCCGGTTCAGGTGCTGGAACACCTGTTCCGGCCGAGTATTTCCTTGCGGAATGGCTATTTTGGTGCCATAGATTTTATATGAGCGCAAGCGAAAACGGCACTAAATTAGCCATTTTGCCAGAGCAGTGCCGAGCAGCGCGCGCGCTGTTGAATTTGTCTCAGGATCAATTGGTTGCCTTAAGCGGCGTTCCAAAGCGAACCCTGGTCCGCTTTGAAGCGGCAGAGGTGAAGCCGCAAATGCGCACCGTTGACGCGCTACAGCGCGCCCTCGAGGCGGCCGGCGTCGAGTTCATAGCGGAAAACGGCGGCGGGGCTGGGGTCCGATTAAAAAGGGGCGCGCCGGCGTGAGAATGAAGCAATGACAACAAAGGCGTTCAATTTCTCAGTTTCTCAACTCGCAGAACGCTGGGACGTCTCGACCCGCACCGTCTACTCGCTTTGCGCCGCCGGGCAGATCGGGCACATTCGCGTGGGCAAGAGCATCCGCATCCGTCCGCAGGACATAGAGGAATACGAGGCAAGGCAATGGCGCGGCCCCGTCGAGAACAACCCCGATCCGGGCTCGCCCATCGCGGACAGGTCTACTACATCCGCTGGTGGCATGACGGCGCCTGGCACCGCGTTTCGACTCGGACAACGGATCGCGGCGAGGCTGAAAGGTAGCCCACCGAATCCAAGGGATAAATAGGAGATCAATTTCGCAATCAATGAATTTCATAAATCGGAAGCAGTTACATAATGTTGGAAAAATTTCTATTTTGGATTTGGTCTGTTTGGGCAGTAGTTAGAATAAGTGATTGGATAGGGCTGCCAAATCACTCACAATGGATCGAAAATTTAAATTCTATGACCTTTATTGATTGTATGAATTTATTTGCGCCTAGCATTTTTTGGTTTCTAGCAGCCTATGTATTACTAAAATTTATTACATTTATATTGAGTCTATCTTTAAAAGTATATTTTAATAATTCATAGCTTCAGAACAGGCATCACAGCTGATCCAAAAGGGTGACAACGGTCCGCCTTAGCCCAACAGCAGGCTTACTGCGCCGATCCATTCACGTAGCTGTTGGCGATCGCCTGCCGCGCGCGACGCATCAGTGCCTCGGCCGCCGGCGCGGCGGTCGGAACCGGGCGCGTGACCTCGAGAAACACCTTCGGGTCTGCGAGTGCCTTCGCCAGCAGTTCGGTGGCCGCCGCCAGGTGCTTGCCACGCCACCCGCGGAACATCGCCCCGGCCGCCTGCGCAGCGGCTTCGCCCGCCACACCAGTTGGAAGCGCCGAGGCCGCGATGGCGACCGGATCGGTCCAAGACGACAGCACCCGACCGAGCAGTGTTTTCGGTTGGGCCAGTTCCCGCGCGGTCTGTGCCAGCGGCGTCGTGCGCGAACCGCCGGCATTGATTCGGCTCATTGATGCGGAATTGTAAGCGTCGAAGTCCTGCACGATTTGGCGCAGTCGCGCCGGCGCTTGCGGGCCGAGGAATTCGCGCAGGATCTGCGTCTTTGCCGGGTTGCGGAGCATTCCCTTCAACGTGGCAATACGCACTTGCTCGGCACCATTCTCCGCCCCGGCCGTGGGCGTCAACAAATCCGTCGCCAGCCGATCAGCCATCGCCTGCCGAGCGCCGGCGAGAGCTTGCGGATCGGCTTTGATCTTGTTCAGGAACGCCCGGGCATCAGCCGGGCTGCCAGACAGAACGCGCGACATCGCGACGGAAGGGTCTTCGCCGTTCAGGAAGCTCTGGATCGCTTTGGTCTGATAGGCGTCACGAACGGCCGCACGCTTGGCAACGGCGGTTTCAACCAGCGATTGCGCGCCGGCCATCGTGTCAAGTCGTTGATTTACTTCAGGAACTTCCGCCAGCATCGGCGCGTGAGCCTTGCGCCAAGAATTCAAACGCGAAAGGCTGATCGTGCCGTCAGGTTCTACCGCAGCGCGCCGAATGTCGAGGCCGATTGCAGTCTGGTAATGTGACAATATTGCGGGATCGGTCGCCGCTGCGGATTTCAATGCCCGCGCCATCTGCGCGCCCTTCGCCCCCGGCGCTACGATCTGCTTGACGACCTCTTCCGGTGCCATCGCGAGATCGCCGCCCGAGCGCCGCAGTAGCGGGCCGATCATCGGGTTCGCGAAAAGCTGCTTCCGCGCGCGGTGAGAGGCTAGGGCAGCCTGGTAGTCCTCGGCGTCTTCTACGCTGAAGGATGGGTTTGTGGCCGAGGCGGCAGGCCCGACGCCTAGGAGTTGTTCGCCCCATCGCTCGGCGTCGGCGTCGGGTTCTCCCACGGCCGTTCCTTGAGCAGCATCCGGACTGCCGAGAGGCCGAGCATATTGTCCTTCTCGATCATCTGCCGTTCCGCGTCCTTGAGGACTGCCTCCCATTGGTCTGGTGTTCGACGCGCCTGCAGCACCGCGAAGAATTCCTTCTTCGCTCCCTCCAGCGTCGCCGGCTGTCCCTGCGCTCTCCACACCATTGGACGAAACTTGCTCCGGGATTGTTTCACCGGCAAGCGTGCCGAATTCCGGACTACTCGCGACCACCTTTCCGGCCGCGTCCGCCAGCGCATCATTGAGCCCGGTTTTCAGCATCTGCAGGCGCCGCGTGACCGGTGTGTTCTGCCCGAACCGATCCAGCGAGTCCGTGATCGCGCCGTTCAGGTCGGAGCGCAGCTGGTTGACCTGTCCCCATGTCGCATCCGGACTTTCGGCCAAATCTTGCGCCCGGAGCAGCATGTCGTGCTCTGGACCGTGCAGGACGCCCTTGTTCGCCAGCACTTCGCCGCGGATCGCGTCCACCGTTCCGTTCAGTGGCGACATGTCGACGACCGGATTGCGTTCTTCGATCTTTTGATACAGCGCCTCGGTGCGGGCTTTCGCGATCTGGTCCTGCTCGGCCAGCGTATCGCGCACGGCAGCGCCGGCCTGGTAGGGTGTGACGACGCCGGTCGCGCCGGGCTGTTGTGCGATCGCGCCAGTCCGCGCCGCAGCCGCCGCCTGCTCGTCCCCGGCCGCTGCCGCATCTTCGGCCTGAAACCGTTGGCGCAGGAAAGAGGCCACTGCTGACGGATCGGCGCCCGGGCTCGGCCCAACCCCGCGCACGGCCGCCGCCCGGGCCGCGGACTGCGCGCCCTCGGCCTCGTTCAGGGGAGCCCCCTCACCTGTGGTCTTGAGCGCCTCACCCAGCCGGGCGAGCCCTTGGCTGCCGGCCAACTGCACGGAAGTCGGCGCGGACCCGGGCAGAATTTCTCCGTTCGGCCCGCGATGTACGACATCCTGCCCGATCTGGAGAGCCGAACCCGGTTGGCTGATGCGATCTCGCGCCGCCGCGAGGTCCGGCTCGAAGTGCTGCAGGTTCTGCGCGGCCCACCGGGCTTTTGCCCCCGCGGTCGCCGGCACCGCATCGAGCACGCCTTCAGCCAGCTTCGCGGCACCGTAGCCGGTCAACGCCGGGGCAATGCCGCCCACCAGCGCCCCGAGGACGCCGCCGACTTGCGCCCCTTCGTTGCCGGCGATGTTCTGCCCGACGCCGGCGCCGATCTTCTGCCCGACGCCTGATGCGGCGCCCATACCGGCCAGCCCGGCGAGCGAGCGCAGTTTGCCCATGCCGGACAGTTCATCCGGGCCAAGAAGCCCCGCCGCGAACGGCACAACTTCACCGGCGCCCTGCGCCGCCGCACCGGCAAGCCCGGTCGGGTGCGTGGCGTCGACCCATTGCGTCGCCTGCTTGACGCCCGGCAGGCTGCCGACGGCATCCGCGCCGGTTTCCATTGCGCCGGCGATGGCTTTGTTCACCGCCGCGCCGGGCTTGTAGTAGCGATCCATCGGGTTCGACGGCTCAAGCACGTCCAGCGCGGTGCGGCCAAGTCCTTCCACACCCTTGACGACACCTGCGCCGAAATCGCGCAGCAGGGACGGTGCGGGCTTGGCAGCAGAGTTTCCCGTATTTCCCGCCGCCGGCTTCATCCAATCCGGGATCACCGGCGCACTCGTTGGTGACGGGCCGGCGCTCGCTGCTCCCGGCTCGGCAGATGTCTCGGCCCCCGCACTCGCAGGCTTGGCCGATGGCTGCATCCACGAAGGAATAGAGACGTTGGCCATTACGGCTGCCCCTCATTTACAGGCACGAACCCCGAACCGTTCCACATACCCGGCGTTCCGCCAGCTGAATAAACATACCCTGGCTGCATCTGCGCGGTGTCGGACGGCACCGGCAGCGGATCAACGCGCGATGCCCACATGCCGGCTGGGTATTGCTCGTTGAATGCGTTCTGCGCCTGCGGGTAGGTCATCTGCCCCGATTGCACCGCCTGCTGGATATAGTTGCTCATTGCCTGCGTGCGGGTCGCCAGCGTGTCATAGAGGTTGACCAGCTTGTCGAGGCCCTGCCGCGTGCTGCTCATGTTGGGAGTCGCGGCCATCACCTCCTGCATCACCACCGCACCGCCGCGGTCGCTGGCCATGCGCGACAAGCCGGATTGAATGAACGTCGCGACCTTCGGGATGATCTGCGCCGCCGTGCTGGCGTTCGCGAGATCGCCCGGCAGTTGCGTGCCGGTCGCATTGGCGAAGGTCTGTGCCGCCTTGAGCAGTTCGGCGCGCGTATTGGCACCCGGACCGGTCAGGAACTGGTGCGCGGCCACGTCGAGTTCAGATAGTTGCTGTTTCTGCACCGCTGCTGCGCTGGCCTGATCGGACAGCGATTTCACATCGGCCGTGTAGGCTTGTGGGCCGTAGGTGTTGAGCCAGTTCTGGGCCGCTGCACGAGTGGTCGGCGAGATCAGCAGCGATTGCGCTTCTCGGAGCGCCGATGCGTAATTGGTGGTCTGTCCGGTCGGTCCGACGATTGTGGAAGGCGGCGGTTTCGCGGCGGCCGGGATGCCAGTGACCTGCACCGGATTGAACGCCGGAACGGCTTGCGCGCCCCCAGGCGATGCCGGCGCCCCGGTCGGTGCCGGAATGCCCGGGATCGTGGGCGGCTGCGAGACGCCCGGCAGCGTGTTGCTCGTAATCTGGGATTGCTGGTAGTGCGGAAACTCGCCCATGCCGGCGATCAAATTGTGGGTCGCCGTGTTGATGGCGTCTGCCCCTTTCAATCCCTGGCCACGCTGCTTGAGGGCATTCGCGACATTCTGCTGGCGCACGTCGGCCTGCAATTTCTGCCGCGCGCGCTCTTGCGGAAGCATGTTCTGGAGATATTGCACCCCGGCATCGGCCCCGCGCCCGATATTCACCGCCGCGAACGGCGATGTGCCGGCCATCATGTTGAACCCGGCATCGGCCAGCGCCATCCACGGGCTTTCGGCCATTTTCTCGATGGCCGAAGTGCGCGGCGTCGGAATCTGGCTCACCGGCTGCTGCGATTGATCGACAGCGCCCGTGACGGTCTGCGGTACCACGAACGGCGACGCGATTGATCCCGTGCCGGCACCGGATGCGCCGACCCCCGGCATCGGTCCGTCCGAGGCGCCATTCTGTGCAATGACGGCTCCGGCGGCTTGCGCTCCCATGGCGACACCGGCCTTGGCGATCAGCTGCCCGGTCGTCTTGCCGACGATATCCGGGTTCGCTTGCAGGACGGGCGCCGGCAGAACCTGTCCAGCCGGCGTATTGGCCGGGGCCGACAGAATGTTCTTGGCGCCATCCGGGCCGAAATGGTGCGCCAGATAGAGATTCGTATAGCTGACCGGTTCACCGGCCGCCGCCAGCGCCTTCGCATTCTGCCCGGCATAGGCTTCCGTGACCTCTTTCGAGACGGCCGGATTGGACCGCAGCGCGAGGATCTGCGCCGGCGTCTTGCCCGCGGCATATTGCGGCGCGAACTGATGCACGGTGTCGAGCCACGTCTGATCGGTGAACTGCGCCGGTCCGGCCGCAGTGCTGCGCGGGTTGGCCGCACTCGGGTTGTCGCCGCTCTCGGCCTGCATGGTGCGGTCCGCGAAATGTCCGTAGAACCCCGCGGGTGTTGCGCCTGCCGGCGTTGGCGCGTTCTGCCCCGGGCCGATGTTGAACGGCAGGTTCGGGCCGTCCGGCGTGGCGGTCAGACCGGCGACGGGCCGCACTGGCGCCGGTGCGGCGCGCACCGCCGCCGCAACCGATGCCGGATCGGTGACGCTGAACGGCGCGGCCACGGGCGCCGCGGTTACGGGCGCGGGCGATGCGGCTTCGGCGGTCGGTGGCAGCAGGTAGCCAAGGCCCTGCGGATCGGCTGTCAGGGCGCCCCCGGCGGCTTTCTCGATACGGCCGCCGGTCTTGGCGCCTGCGCCGGGTTGGAAATAGAGCGCCGGGTTGGCTGCGCTTGCCTGCTGGGCGTCCTGCGCCGTCATGGCTGCCTGCACCATCTGGTTGATGCTGGCCTGTGTCGGCGCGGCCGGGGCTGCCGGTGCCGGCGTGTTCGGCATGAGCCCCGAGGACGGCGCGGTCGCCGAGGACCACGCGTTGTAATAGGGCGACGCCCGCTCGATCGACGTAAGGTAATTGTCCGGAACGCCGGTGGCCGGATTGATCGCGGCGCCCGCACCGACGCCGGTCAGCGGGGCAAAGCTCGTGCCGGTGCGCGCGGTCGGCATAGCGAGCCCGGCCGTGGTCGGCGTTGCGAACGACTGCGCCGGTGCGGACGGCATCGCCAAGCCGGCGACCTGAGCGGTCGGCGGCAATGCATGCCCGCTCCATGATCCGGCCGGGTTGGTCGCACCATAGTTGATCTCCGGCATCGGGTTTGTGCCATGAACGAGGCCCATGCCGGCGACGCCCTGCATTCCCTGCGGTGACGGCGTGCCTGCGCCCCCGGCCGCAAAGCCGGGCCGCACTTCGCCGCCGCGGGCATAGTGGATCGGTTGGGCCGGCGCGCCGGGCATCACCCCTTGCAGGAGCTGGTAGTCGACAAGCTGCTGCTCGCCCGGGGCTTCATAGCCCACGGTGGGCATCTGAAGGTCGGCAGCGCCGCCGGCGGCGAAGCCGGCGACCGCGCCGCCGCGATTGTAGAGGGGCACGCCCGGCACAGCACCGGGCGCGGCCATGCCGGCCACTTGCGCGGCACTCGGCCCGGAATTTAGCCAAGGGGAATTCTTGGCCGCCTTTCCCAAGCTTCCCACCGCTTTGGCGAGCGCGCCAAACGGATCGGAGCCCGGCGCCGGCCCGGGCGCTGCAATCGGAGGGGGAGCATTCGGAATACTGGTGCCGTGCGCCATGGTCGGAATGGCTCCGACTTCGGACATGGCAGTCGGCGCCGCGGTGGGATTGAACGGCGTTGCGGCCACATCCAGCACGGCCGGCGTGAAACCGCCCACGGCACGTGGCACACGTCCACCGCTCTTGAGTCTCATGATCGAGCCAGCCAACCCAGCAACGCCAGTTAGACCACCCACCACTTGCGAAAACGTTGACGGCGCGGGCGCGGTCGTGCTCGACTGCCCACCCATCAGCGAGCCCATGCCGGACTGAATGCCGGCCAGCCAACTGGTATTCTGGAACGGATACTGAACGGACCCCTGCCACTGACCGAGTGCGGCATTGATTTCGTTCTGCTGCTGCTGCTGCTGCGCGCTGCCGGCGGCATACTGCGCGTTCGCACCCGAGAGGGCCGTGCCAAGGGCGCCGGTCGAGGCCGCCTGGTTGGACGCACCGATATTGTTCATCTGGCCGCCGGCGCCGAGATATGTTCCGGCCATCGTGCTTGCTGCCCCGAATGGCGCTTGCAATGAACTAAGCGCCTCGTTCTGCACGGCCTGGCCGATTTCGTTCGACAGGGATGCGCCCTGAAGCTGCTGCGCGTTCGTGGTCTGCGCCGCGCCAAGGGCGGTCTGGAATCCTTGGTTGTTGATGTTCGCCAGCGCGGCGTTCTCGGCCATGTTTTGCTGGTTCGCCAGTGCCGATTGCGCCAGACCCACGCGATCGCCGCCGAGCGCACCGGACGCGGCCGCATTGCCAAGCAACTGCTGCTGCTGGATGGCGTTGTTCTGGTTCATCTCCGCAGCGGTGGTCTGGCCGACCTGCTGGAGATAGGGGTTCATGTACTGGTTGATGTCGGACGCCGATATCGGTGCTGTCGCGCTCGAAACCAGAGATCCTGCCTGATTGGTGAACGGCATTGCCTGCCCGAACGTGTTGTTCGGATTGGCGAGCGCGGCGAGATTGCTCGACAAGCCCCCCATGGTGTTCGCGGCCGCACTCGTCATGCCGGCGGCGCTGCTGCCGTAGGGCTGATACATGCCGTAGGTGTTGGCCGTATTGCCCATGGCCGCCGCCGTGTTGGCGATGTTCCCGATGGCCTGCGTCTGGTCGCCCGACATGCCGGCGACCATCTGGCCCGGATAGAAATAGTAAGGGTTGCCCGCGACCTTGTTCGCCTGGTTCTGGACGTTCTGGTATTGCGCCAGAACCTGCGGCGGCGGGCCGGAGGTCGTGGTGGTGGTGTTGCTGCCCTTACCCATGCGCGACCTGCCCATGCCCCAATCGGGACATCACTGGCGGATCGCAATCACTCCGGGGATGCTACCGTCGATTGATACAAGAGCCGCACGCCGGGGCGGCTAAAGACTAGATCTGCTCTGCGAGCGCCCGGATTATAGCAATTGCTTGCTCGGCAGTCCAGAAAATCACTGTGATCTTATGGGAAAATTCGCTTCAGCAGTCTGTAGAATGCTTCCTCACATGCACGCTTGTCGTTGATTTTCGCTGGTTCGAGCAACCCAGCCTCCACGAGGCCGCGGCGCTCGCGCTCAAACATTTCAACTTGAACCACCAACAGACCTCGACGCCTTCGTTCGCGCCACCGCGATTGGCGGAGCGCTGACGGGGTGCTCACCTAATTTACCGTTGGCGAGCCTGCCGGCATCTCAGTGCTTTCCGCCGCGGCCAGCCGCAATTTCCCAATGTATTCAACAACTCCAGATCCCATCGCTTCCGCGACGGAAACAGGAAGCGAGAGCCGCAGGGCCACTTTCCTTATCGGCACGGGAGAGCCGTTCGACATATCGTCAAACACTTGGCGGGTGAAGGTAAGGGTCACAACGCCATGGGCGATGGATATGAACGCCGCCTCATCGGCGAAAATTCCTGGCGCAAGGACGTCCTCGCGGATTGCTGCCGGCGTGGGTGTGGGGGTTGAGATCATCCTTTGTTTTCCTTTGAGTTGGTCATAGTTGGTGCTGTGAAACGTAACGCGTTATCAATTTGATGGCGGTGCGTGGGAGAACCGGATCCACGCCATCCATTCGGCCCAAAATGTTTGGTGAAAACGGGCGCCCGCGAGGAAGAACTCTGCCACGGCGCCTGCCATCTCAATCATCCTCATCTCCATCGTGTTCGATTGTCAGCGGCCCTGCGCCCGACGGCTCGGGTTCGTGGGGGAGCCGAATTCCCATCTTGCGGTAGAGCGCCACCAGGACGCGGAGTTCGTCCGTGTCGAGCTTGTCCGCCGCCAGCACCATGACGTTGACCGCAGCCGGGTCGGTCGGGCTGCCATTGCGGTCGAGCTGCTGGACGTCGGTCTGGATGCGGTCGCCGAAGACACGGGGCCAGAATTTCGAGGCCACCCATTTGCGTGTATCGACCTTGAGCTTTTGGGCCTGGACGTTTTCCGGATCAGCGGCATCGGCCAGTTCGAGAATTTCTTCGGCCAGTAAGTGAGCTCGGGCTTCCATCGCGCGCGCATACAGCTGACGGAAACCCTCCACATCGCTCCCCGCCCACCGGAGAACCGTCCGCACATCCGGCATTCGTGGATCGGCGCAGATGTGCGACAGGCTCTCGCCTTCTGCGATACGCCTGCAGATATCCGCACCGACCTTCGAGGTGTAGCTCGAGGGGCGCCCAGGTCCGCGGACGGATTTACGGGCGGCTGTCGTAGATTTCAGGGTCATCGGTAGGTGCCTTGTCTGAAGGGGTTATGAGAGACCGGGCCGGCGCTGCAATGCTTCGCCTGCACCGCGACCGTGACGGTCAACGTCACCTCGCCGCGACGGTTCTCGTCGCGCTTGTTCAGGCGGTCGGATTGATCACGTCGTTCGGAACTGGCTCCCCACCAGTTCCCCACCAGTTCCCCACCGATCGAATTGGCCCTGATCGCCCGACGCTCCCGGTGCTCGCTCGTCGTCTTCATGGGCAGGCCCCCGCTCTGATGGCGGGGCCTGCCCCATATACGTAGTATATGGCACTCCCCGCCGGAAACCGTCGGATCAATAAAATCAATGACTTGCGGGATACCGTCGGAACCGTCGGCGCAACACTGTCGGTCTAGCAAAATCAATGACTTATGAGGAACCGTCGGGACCGTCGGAAATGACGGCACGTTATCATCGCTTGTCATTCCGCATCCTCCTCGGTTTCGGTTTCACGGACCATCTGACGGCATACCGCGCCCTTGTTCTGATAATCCTCCATCCTGATTTTCCGGTCGGCGAAGAGGGTCGCCATCGCCCGCTCGAAGTCGCGGATCGTATAGCCGTCACGGTCGGGGCGCTTGGCGAAGAGCTTGGGGGCGTAGTTCGTCGCGCTGCGGCTGTCGCTAAGGCGCTGCCCCTGCGCCTTGCACCGATCCAGCAGAAGCAGGAACACGCGCTCGGCCTCGTTACGTGCCGCCGCTTCCGAAAGCGTGCCGCTGGTGCTCACCGGCATCAGGACGCCGCTGGCCCACCTGAGGCGGATTGCAGAGCCATCTGGGGCGTAGTTGGCCTTTGCCCGGCTCAGGATGCGTTCGCCACTGTCGACGCCGTCCTCGTCCTCGGCCTTCGCCAGCGTCCAGCGAGACCGCATCGAGTTCGACCAGGCGGTCGAGCCGCCGTCGAGGTTGCCACTAGCGAGGCCGGAGCGGCTGGGGTGGCAGTTCAGCAGCACCGCGGCACCGAGATCGAGCGCGAGCCGGTTCAGCACGTTGATGAACCGGCGAACCTGATTTCGATCGTTCTCGTTCCCGCCATAGAGATCGGCGACGTTGTCCAGGATGATAAGCTCGGCGCGGTGCCGCTGCGCCAGATCCTCGAATTCATGAAACCGGTCGGTGACGGTCATCTTGCCGTCGGGCGCGAAGGTAACAAACGTGTTATCGGAACCGACGCCACTGACCCATCGCATCTTGCCGAGGTCTCGGTATTCGATGGCGTGCGCGCGGCATAGCCGCTCTTGCCGGCGGTGCAGCTCGTCGTCGTCGTCCTCGCAGTAGATGCCGATCGAGCGGCAGGGCTTCACCGCGCGGCCGAGCCATGGCGTGCCGGTCGCGGTCGCGGTTTGCAGGGCTTGGGCTGTCATGCCCTTGCCGACGCCGCCGTCGCCATACTGGCCGGTGACGTAGCCGACGCCGAGCCAATCGTGAACGATCCAGCGCCTTTCGGGAACTGGAACGCATTCCAGCGTCGTCGGGTCGATAGGCCGCATGGGCAGCGGGCGGCCGGGCGTTGCCGGCGTGATGTTTCCACCAGCAGCGCGAAGCCTGTCTTCGGGGCTGAGGTTGTTCATGCGACCTCCTGCGGGGTCAGCGCGTCATGCCAGTCTCGGCCATGGGGGGGCTTGGCAATTGCTATCGATTTGCCATCCGCTTGCCATCTCTCGGCGCACTGTCGCGCGGCTGCGATGCCTGCACCTTTGTCATCGAGATCGGGAAAAATCGTTAGTGTCTCGATCCCGGAGAGGACGGGGAATTTCGCAATCGCGCCGGCGCTTCCGCTGGCCCAGACCGGCGACCATTCCGCGTGCTGCATGATGGCGAGGCTGGTCTCGATCCCCTCGGCGATGCCGAGGCCGATGGTCACCTCGTCGTCCGGGACCAAGCGGATGATCCCGGCGCGGCCCAACATCATCTTGGCCTGCCCGTCCGCCTTTCCGCTGCCATCCGGTCGAAGGAATGTCCGGTGAATGCCGCACGGCTCGGCGGTGGTCGGATCGGTCATGAGCGAGACCATCGCCGGCAACGTCTCCGCACCGCGCCGGCATGCGCGGTGAAACCGGATCGGCGCGTCCGGCGGCAGGGTGAGACCGCGAGATGCCAGATAGGCCTCAGCGGCCGTCCCTGCGGCCGGCTGGGCAGCCATCCAGAGGCGCCGGGCTGCGTCGGTGCTGTCGGGCTCGACGGGGCGCGGAGCAGGCGCTGCGGGGCGCCGTTCGGGCGCGCGGTGGTGTTCGGGGTGGCCGAGCCAGTCCCGCGCCCAGGTGAGGGCATCCGCGGTCGCGCAGCGACGGATGTGTTTCACCAGGTCAAGGGCGTCGCCCCCGACGCCGCCGTCACCGTGTGAACACCAGAGGCCTCGCTCGCGGCCGGCGATCGTCACCGCGAGGCCGCCGCGGGGGTAGAAGCGGATCGCGGTGCGGGTGCGGGACGTTGGCGCTTCACCGACGAGGAACTCGGCGAGGTCCTCGATCCGCTCGGCTAATGCGGTAGCAATGGCGCGGGCGTCATCCATATGCCGCCGCCTCCAATCGAGTGCGGATGCGGACGAGCCGCTCTAGATTCGCCTGTGTGCGGGGCAGCGGGATCCATGTCAGGTCGAAAAGGAACGCTAGATCGTCGATCGTGAGGCATCCGACCTGCTGCCCGAACAAAGCGTGTGCCTCCGGCCACGGGTCGAAATATGGGAGTGCGGCACTCCCGATATGGCGTATGATCTCGGGCCGGCGACGCAACTCGTCGATGATCGTGGCCTCGAGATTCCGAAGCACCGCAGTCATTTCGGATCCCGCCCGCGAACGGCATTCGTGCATGGCAAGGTGGGCAGCCAAACGAAGATGATCTGCGGCGGTGATGGCGCTGCGTATGGCATCGTGCGGTGTCGTCACAACGCGGCGGCGGCTGGTCATTTTCCGCCCCTTCGAAGCGCCGCCACGACAAGCCCGGCCCGGCGGTGCTCGGCATGCTGGAGCACGCGCCCGGCGCAGAGGCGTAGATCCTTCGACTGGGCGGTGATCAGTTTCGTGCGCTTGCAGACGGGGAGGCTGGAGTTCATGGATCTTTCTGACCTAGCGTCGGTCGCCGTCATTGGTCGCCTCCCGCAGCCTTGAAGAAGCGGTCGGCGGCTTCACGATGGATGGCGCGGAGTTCGGACTGACGATCCTTGAAGCTGCGGATCAGATCATCGTGGCAGCCATAGGCGCGCTTGGCTTGGATTTCGCGATCAAGGCCCTCGATAATCATGATGATCTCGGGAAGGCCCAGTTCGAGCGTGACGAGGAGCGAGCACCCGCTCTGCCGCAGGCCTGAGATTTTATTCCTCATCGACGTGCGCCCCCTGCTGTGCAAGACGCATGAATGTCTGGCGCCGCGCCTCCATCAGGTCGGCAAGTTCATGTTCCCCAATCGCCCGGTATGACCGCACTTCCCGTGCCATGGCGTTGGTCAGGAGGTCGAGCTCATGCGGGTGCAGGCAGACCGATACGGCGCTCATTGCTTGGCCTCCGGGGTTGCGGGGCCGAAGACAAAGCGCTCGGCTTCACTGCGACTGACGTAGCGCGCCGTTCCGTCCGGCGAGATGATCGTCATGCCGGTCGCAGTCGGTGCGGCATGGGCGAGATAGCGCATACTGGTGGCGAGGATGCCGCCGGGGCTGGTGTCGTCCATGCGCGTAACGGTTGCGAGGAGGCGGGATTTGCGGTTCATGAGTGCGCCTCCCTGATCTTGCCTTCGAACAGTTCTGCCAGGCGTCGGCAGGCGCGGCTTTCCGCATCCGCAGCAGCGCGGAGCAGCGGGTCGCGGTCTCTGCGTACAGCAATCTGCTCGGCTCGCGATGCCAGGCTCCGCACGGTGCGGCGCAGGTCGGAAACGGGGATCTTGACGCTGATTTCGGCGCGGCGCTCGCGCGCCTCAATATCGCCGATCATTCGATCATGCTGCCGGTCGGCGGCGGTCTTATGGTCTTTCATTTGGCCAATCCTTCAAGATTGGCCTTGCAACTCCGAGGGAGAGCCGCTATTTCTTGCAGTGCCGCTGCATTGAAATAACGTGTTCTCGCCGCCGGGCCGCAAGGCTCGGCGGTTTTCGTTAGGCGGCAAGAGCAACGATCGATGCGGTTTTAATCCGCACCACATGGCCCAGCTTAACGGCCTCCAAGCGCCCATTCTCAATCCAACGGCAGCAGGTCGCACGGCTAATGCGGAGCGTGGCACACGTCTCGGGGATCGTCGCCAAGGCAGGCGGTTCGGCTAGATTGATAGGCTTCGGAGCTTTGGAAAGTTTCGGCATAATGCTGGCATCCTTCTACAGCTTGCCGCTGTGAGCGGCGGGATGCAGTCTTTCTGGTAGCGAGTGCGTTTCTTTGCTAAATTGATTCTTCGCGCACTTTAAATCTTCTGTTATTTTCAGTGTTTTTTTAAATTGGGTGGGCGCCTAGACGCCTACGGCGATTTGATCGGATCAGAGAAACAAACCAAGTTGAGGCGCCAGGGTGATGAACGCCCTTTTTCCGCATATCGCCGCGCGAGCGCTTCGTGCTCGTTGCGATCTCCTGAGCAACAATGTTCCAAGCCACTACCAAAGCTCGAATGTCTGGCCCTCCGACAATGGTCTTTCCGTCCGCAGATGGTCGTGATGAAAATCGAAGGTTACGCTTCAATGCGCGCTCAAGCTCAATAATCAGCGCCGATCCGACTTCCTGTTCCAATCCTAAGAACGGCATCGCCTCGACTTTCCGACGCCGGTCTGAGTAAGAAAGGGGCTTTCCCCATATCTTTCCCGCATCCATTGAGGCTTTATGCTGCCCTTTTCGCCGCCGATGTCGCTCGAATGATTCTGATACCAATAACATTCGAATATTATCGACGTGATACTGCTCCTTGATCTTGGCCCTGACACAAGTTCGCCAAGAAGATGTCGAAATGGTAAACCGAGCGGCTTCGACCAGCGATTTCGCAATGACATCGACTGATTGTTGTTGACCATCGATGCATTTTTTTAACGCACTGATCAGCGGCTCGAGAACCTGAGTCGATCTCCTCTCCAGTTTGCCGTATAGGCGGGGCGTCGAATCATTTTCGTCGCCTTTGCTGTTGTTCTCAGCCATCGATCCTGTGCTTCCAGTTTCGAGACAATCCAGCCGGCCAATTACCGGCTTAGCTGCTAAATCCCCCACCCACCCCGAACAGCGGCACGATGGCACCGGCGCCGGTCTCGATGCCGTCCAGGGCATCGGCCAGGCGCTGAAGCGCCGCGGCGACGTGCGGGCGGTAGCGGGATTTGTTGTAGGTCGACGCGAGCTGTGAATGGATCGCCGCATGATTAAGGGCCGCCTCAACGATGTCCGGCAACTCGCCCATGTCGCCCAGCAGCGTGGCTCCGGTGCGGCGAAGGTCATGGCGCGTCCAGCCGGCTGTATCGCTGGCAGCCTGTATCTTGCGGGTTTCCTTGTCGAAGTTGGACAGGCGCTTCCCCGTCCGGGTCGCGAACACTAGGTCGAGCGGTTCGGCGTCCTCCGGCCGGATCGACGCCAGCAGTTCGCGGGCTTGTCGGGAGAGCGGCACCAGGTGCGGCGTCTGGTTTTTCGTGCGAGGGATGATCCATGTGCCGGCATTGAGGTCAATGTCCCGCCAGCGCGCGGAGGCGGCCTCCTCTCGCCGTGCCAGGGTGAGGAGGATGAACCGGAGGACGGCCGAGTAGATTCGATCATCGGACCGCAGAACAGGGAGCACCCGCGCCAGCTCTTCGCGCGATAGGATACGGTCGCGCCTGTTCGGCGAGGCTGGGGTCTTCAGATTGGCGAAGATCGGATCGATATAAGCGCGGCCCGGCACCGAGGCCCACTTCAGGATCGGCCGAAGGTAGCGCACGGCGGCGCTTGCAGCCTGCTTTGCCGGGTATCCGTCCGCTGCCATCTGCAGGTCCGATAGGGTGAGTTTCACGAGTGGCGTGGCCATCTGAGCCGCGAAGACTTTCTGGATCCGCTTCAACTGCTCCGGCCAAGACTTCATCGCCTCGCCGTTGAACCTCGCATAGAGGTTTACCAGCGCGCCGAGCGTGTTGATGCCGTTCTTTCCCTCCTTGGCGGCCTGCCGCCGCAACCGCGCCGCGGCGATCGGGTCCGAGCCATTTTTTACCTCAGCCCGAACGACGGCAGCACGGGCGCGGGCGTCGCTGATCCCCAGTTCCGGGTATTCGCCGACCGGGAAGCGCCGGAGCGAGCCCCATGCGTCCCGAGTCGCAACCACCCAGGAGCGGCGACCGCGCGGCGAAATGCGGAGGCGCAGGCCGGCGGTGGCGGCGTCAATCAGCTCGACCAGCTTGCCTGTATCCTGCGCGCGCTTGATCCCACTCTTGATCGCCGTCTCGGTCAGCCGAACCGCCATGGATGCTTCACCTCGTGCTTCGTCCGTGCTTCAATTTCCCCCGGATAGGGTGAAGCATATTTGGACATCTTGAGACACCCATAAGGCATAGATCGCCCATAAGACAAGCAAAACTCTAGATTTTTCAAGGCGACTTGAAACAGCTAGAAACAGGGTGAGACAGAAATAACAGATTATTCGTAATCAGTAGGTCCCCAGTTCAATCCTGGGTGTCGGCACCATTTCAAATCAATGACTTGTGCGATGAATGACGTCGCTGGCTTCCAGCGCGAGCCGGCGGCCAAATGCCTCACTTTGTCTCACCTTATCCGGGGAAAGTGAAGCATACGTGAAGCACGGGCCGTGCACGCCGGTTTGCCCGGCGGCATCTTCATCTCGCAATTTCTTTATTTGGAATGGTGGGCGCACAAGGACTCGAACCTTGGACCCGCTGATTAAGAGTCAGCTGCTCTACCAACTGAGCTATGCGCCCATTCCAGCGTCGCGATCCGAAGCAGATCGCGTCGACACAGGGCGTCTAGCAAGATCGGTTCGGTCTGTGAAGAGGCGCCGGGCCTACTTGATCAATCAGTAGATATGGCGAATTAGAAATCTGACCGGACACGCCCGCTCCCGCCATGCAGATCACAGGTAGAATCCGATGCCGCATTCAAAAAAGACGATTTTTCGCCGCGCTCCGCTCTGGGCCGCCACACTTCTCATTGCATTGACCTGCGGCGCCGTCGGCATTGAGGCTGCGTTCGGCCAGGAGGCGGGCGGCTACATGCCGACGCCGACGGCGGCGAAGCCCGAGGCGTTTCCGGCGCTGCCCGAACCCGTGACCAAGGGCATGAGCCAGGCAGAGATCGCGCAGGTGCGGCGCGGCGAATATCTCACTGCCGCAGCGGACTGCATGCCCTGCCACACGGCACCGGGAGCAAAGCCTTTCTCCGGCGGACTGTCCTTCGTCACCCCGTTCGGCACGCTCTACTCACCCAACATCACCCCGGCCAAGACGACCGGCATCGGCAAGTGGACGCCGCGGCAATTCTACAATGCCCTGCATTACGGCGTCTCGCCCGGCAGTTCGCTGGGCGTGTTTCCGAAATATCTCTATCCGGCGATGCCCTACACATCCTATGCCAAGCTGACGAGGCCGGATGTGATGGCCATCAAGGCCTATCTCGACGCCATACCTGCCGTGCACGCACCGCATGCACCGAACCGGCTCGGCTTCCCGTTCAACATCCGCGCGATGCTGCTCGGCTGGCGCATCATGTTCTTCAGCACCGCGCCGGTCCATTACAAGAAGGACTGGTCGCCCGCGGTGCGCAACGGCGCCTACCTCGCCGAAGCCCTCGGCCATTGCAGCGAGTGCCATTCGCCGCGCAACCTGCTGTTCGCCATCAAGTCGGGCGATACGCTGGCCGGCGCGCAGATCCTCGGCGAGCCCTGGTATGCGCCGAACATATCCTCCTCGAAGACCTATGGCGTCGGCGGGTGGA
>Ga0315298_1003886_pt1 | contig 23003 bp, 20 predicted proteins | sample WHS_1_MG_FD_203077 | JGI IMG/M metagenome (GOLD analysis project Ga0315298, IMG submission 203077) | Extremophilic microbial mat communities from Washburn Hot Springs, YNP, Wyoming, USA - WHS_1_MG | ecosystem: Environmental > Aquatic > Thermal springs > Hot (42-90C) | place: USA: Wyoming...
GACCATGCGCCGCTTCCAGGTAGCGGGGTTAACCAGAACATAGGGAATGCCGAGGGCCGAGAGCATCCCCCGCCACAGGCCCTTCGCCTCGCCGAAGGCGAACGCGGAAGAGCGTCCGTCCGCGGGGTGGGCATGAACGTCCTCGACGACGGCGATGACCGCCTCGTCTTCACGAAGCGAAGCGAGAATATCCAGGAGGATGTCGCGCATCGCCGCCTCGTCAGGACGACGTCTCCCTTTTGCAACGGTAATGCACGGAGAATCCCAGACGCGGGGAGGACACCCGTCGCGGAGCACCGCTACCGCCCCGGTGATCCCCGGGTCTATGCCTACGATGGCAGTCATGACGCGCCTCGTTACGTCAGCCTACGCCAATCAGCCAGTCAGTCGCAGATACGAAGCCTCTGTGCAGGCGTAGTCACTAGCCTAGAAGATTTTGGACTCGCGTCCAAAATCGGCGCAAGGTCATACGCAGCGGGCGGAAGAGGAAATAGAAGAAGCGCCGCGTCGGGGACATAGAAAAAACGCGCCGGGCGATGGCCGCGGCGGCAATCATCCGCTTGACCCCTGCAGAAGCCTCGGGGGCGTCCCCGGCGTCCTGGAGATGAACGTATAGAGTAGCCGTCATGACCTGACCGAGGTAGCCCATAAGGACGAACTGCGCCGCCTCGGAGAGGTTGTACCAACCATGGCGGCGGAGGGCCGCCTCCAGCGGCTCTCCCTCCCGGCATTCGGCCAACGTCTTCGCCAAGACGTACGAAGCCTTGGCGAGCTCCTCGTCCTTGACGCCCAGCAGGTCCATACAGAGCTGTCCGGCCTTGGAGGAATGCGCTTCAAGCTGGCGCACCATCGTCCGGAAGACGGCCGGATAGCAGAAAACGATATCTCTGCTTGGACTGTACGGCAGGCCTCCGCTCAACGGACGATATTGGATGCTCATAGCCCTTATTTACAGATTGACGGAGGTTTCTCGCACGGCTACCGGACAAACGTCACGGCCCCATCGGCATCGCCAACACGGCACGTCCTCCGCGGGATAGCCCTTGGGGCACCGCCAGATCGGCTTCGGCCGAGCCAATTCCCTGAGTCTGGCCCGGATCAATTTGCTGTTCTTGGCCCGCTGCGTCGACGACGCCGAAATCGCCGAGAACCGCAGTGCGTGCCCGTTGCCTTCGGACGGCATCAAGTCGATCCGGCACCACAGGCCCAACAGCTCCAATCGATGCGCGATCCGGGAAGGTCCGCGTTTCGCGAAGCCTAGTCTCAGAGAAATCGGATAGAGGGCCGTGTGCGAAAGGCGCTTCCTGGCCACGATACCGACGGCCGTGCCCGTCAGCACGCGGACCCCCAAGCCGAGAATCGTCCGAGAATCGGCCTTTTCCATGGTGACGTCCTCGACGATCCCGTCCACCTTTTCCTGCGAGACTTGCCCACGCCAGGGCGGTATCGGACCATGCCGCAGTGTCGCCCGGTTGACGGCGAGTCGCCAGACGGCACACCGGAGCGCTTCCAAGCCCAACTCTTCGTAGGCGAGGTAAGCCACCGAGCTCAGAAGGCGCTCCGGCGGCGCTTCCGGAAAATGTCGGCTGAGTTCGTCGCGAAAGGCCAGGAGCGCTTCGTCGGACAGCCGTACCCCGACGAAGCGAACGACGGTGGGATCCGCCAGGATCTTGCGGACCTTCTTGGCCGCTTGCAGAACGCTCATGCGTCCGTTCCTGGGTCTCCATAAATGGCCTTCAAGGCCTCTTCTTCCGTGTCGAAAACCCGGCACCACCGGTCTTCGACCAGCACGAGGATCTTTCCGGTCTCTTCATCCCTGAACACGTGATAGGCACCCGAATCGCCCATGGCTGTGTCCAGGAGCGTCATCCCGGCCGGATAGATGCTTTCCGGGAAGTCCTCGTTGAGCACGGATCGCAATTGATCAAGAAGCTCCGGAAGGGAACCTCCGGCGTTGAGATACCGTGCGATGGCCGACCAGACTTCCGCGATGCGGGCTTGCGTGCCTAACGAAACATCGGAGAAGTCCTTGCCGCGCCATATATGGGCGGAATAAACGACCTCTCCATCCGACAGGCACTGGAAAAAGACCTCTGGCACGCGCGTCTGTCCTTGTCGAAGGACGTTGACGCGGAAGCCATCATCCGGAGAAATCGCGACGCTCGGCTTCTCCGGCGAAAGCCCGCGCGAGGCCTTCGGAGAGTCCTGAACCAGGGTGTCTTCCATACAGTCCCTTTCCTGCACTCACTGGGCGCCTATACTACGAAATGCCGGCGCGGGCCCTTTTGATTCGCTCGAGGTTCTGCTTCGCCGTGTGCCAGGCGGCCTGCGGGCGTGCCTGAACGGGCACGCCGGCTCGACTGTCGCCGGATTTACCGTTGGACGCGGGGGCAGACGCAGCCTCGGCAGGCACGGCCTCGGCCGTGCGTCCTTTCAATGCGGCCCTTTTCGAGAGGATGGTTTGCACCTTTTCGGCGGTCGCGCGGGCCTTGCTCAATTGCTCGCCGACGATGGTGGCCATCTCCTCGAGCTGCAGAACGGCGGTACGGAGCTTTTCCAGCACGTCCTCGTTAAGAGTGACGTCGGCCGCGTTCTCCAACCCAGACCAGAGAACGGAATCCCATGCCTCAGCCTGGGCGATGAGGGCCTCGCCGAAGGCCCGAATCTGATCCAGGGCGCTGAAGGCGTTTCGAGGAGCGCCGATCTTCAGCGGGGCCTGCCGTTCGTCCTTCGAAGGCGGACTGACCAGCTTCCGTAATTCCTGGGTGGACAGCCCTTTCTTGAGCATCTGCTCCAAGATGCTCTTGCGCCGGCGCTTGTCCTCGATTTCTGCCAGCATGCGAACGTGTGTCCAGGTCACGAACGATCCGTCGGGGAACTGTCGCGTCGCGATGGCGTCCAGTTCCTCGCGGGTAAACCGCTCCGCGACCTTTTTGCACTGATAGAGGATCCACTTGGCGTTCTCGTTTCCGAGGATCTTCGCATACTGATCCACCACCCCCGCACCGTACGTGTGCGGGGCCGAAACGGCCTCGACGAGCATCTCCCCGATCTCGTAGCGCGTGGCGATGTCCAGTTGACCGAGCGTCCGCGCCTTCTGAAGGATCTTGAAAAAGAGTTCCTTTGCGGCGTCAGTTAACCCGTCGAAGATTGCCTGACGCTGCTTGTCCAGGGTCAATGACAACTCCATAGTTCCTCCTCACAAAAAAGCCCGCCGCGGCGGCAAAGCGCTCCGCGGCCCAAAGATCGTTCGACGAAACGGCTCCGCGCAGAAGCGATTCCCACGCGCTCGCCTCGGAGTGCGGGGACGCCAAATCCGCCAGGCTGTCTGTACGTCCGTACACCATACACTGGACGTCGCGAGATGTCAATGGCCAGCCTAGCCTTCGCAGCGAGCGCAGCAGCGAGTCCCAATCCTCCTTTCCGTATGCGCGCTCGCGCGGATTTCTTGCGCAGTAGGCGCTGAGCGCTTCCTGCAGACCCCTGTAGGCCGCCGCCATTCGCTCCCTCCCGCGCGGCAGCTCATCCGAGCTTATGTCCTCGCCCCATAACCAAAGAAGACAGCCATGTCGCAGATACGAAGCCTCTGCGCAGGCGTAGAGCCGCGAGTTGCTCGGCGCGTGAAATGCGGCGGGAAGCGGCTGAAACTCCGGCACGCGATGAGGAATACTGATTTCCGGCAACCGGAAATGCCAGCCGACCAGCAAACGAGAACAGGCAGCTTCCGCGCAAACCTCATCCTTCCAATAACGTATCCATCCCACGCGATCCGCCATGATCGCGGAATGAAACGTATACCCCTCTTCCTTGGCCCACGAAGCTAACCTAGAAACGGTATCAGCTGGGGGCGTCGGTTGAGGCTCGTACGACGAAACGTAAACGATATGCCCATTACGAGGATCTTCGGCAAGGTAACAACGGCGTTTCGGGCGGTCGGCAAGCCATTCGTTGAGAAGGCGCACGCAAGTCTGCCACCGGTGTTGCCGTAGCGGTCGTTGGGAACGCGCCAGTTGTGGCGCGGCCGCCGCTGCCGCCAGCGCTAGAAAGGCGTTATCGGCACGTCCGAAAACGAAACGCGCTATACAAGCAAACGCCCGCTCAGACAGAGGACGCCCGTCTATCAGACACAGCTCTTCTCCCTCCGAAAGGTACAAGTCACCAGCTACTGCAGGATGTACCACAAGAGGGGGGATAGAAGATAGCCGAGAATGTAAAGCCTCCAGACTGGCGTAGCGCTCGTGTACTTCGCGGCTGCGCTCATTGCACGTCAGTGGGTGCAAAGCCGTCAGCCGCGATTTCATCGACGAATACCTCGAATCTAGTTAACGTCAGCGTACGGTCGCAGATTATAGCCTCTGCGCCGGCTGTCGTGGGCCTTGCGAAGACGATGCGCGTTCCCGAAACGGAATGTACCGTATGCCGATTGTGTAGCGCAACGGCTCCTGTGTTGGATTTCAAATGCGGCCACGGAAACACCAGGCCACACGGGACAATCTGGTCCAAGTCCCCCAATCCGTCAAGCGCATTCTCATAAGCCTTGAGAAACGGAACTTTGGCCGAGGAGAGGAGACGAGCTACGGTAGCGTTCTTGAACAGGCCGGGCAGTTTGGTGGCCTTGAGCCAGGCGGGAAATCCGGTGACCGCGCGGAAGACCTGGAACGTAAGGCGTTCCTCGCCGTAGCGCTCCCGGGCCGTCGTCCGCATCTCTTCCCGCAGACGAGACGGTATCCGAAACCGCGTCAACAGATAGCGGACCATTCGCTCCTCGAACTGCACTATCTCGATGTCGCGGATATCCTGCCACTTGGAAGACAAACGGCCGGAATGATTATGAGAATGGTTGGGAATGGTCATTCGTCGTGCTCCACGGCAGGCTCGGCGTTCTCGTCAGGCGCTGGAGGAGAAGCCCTACGCTTCTCCGCGGCAAGTTGTTGGTCGTAATCGACCTGCGGCTGATAGGGCTTCCACTGGGAGATGCCATAGAGACGCCGCAACTGGCAGAGGATATCCTCCCGCTGTGCCAGCATCGCTCCGGCCTCTGAAGGAGTTAACGGATCCTTAGCCGTGATCCCCAGTTCCGGAGAGATGACGCACATCCCCTCGCGCTTCTGCACCGTGTCGAAGGAGATGATCTCCTTGGTGCGGCGGCGGTATTCATCCGGAGGATTGGCCAGGAATTGGACCGTAGCGGCGTGCCAGTCCCACACCGTGACCTGGCGGTAGCTCGATTCTCCGGTCGCAGGATCCGCGACGTCCTCGAACCACCACCAGACCTCCACGGAGATGGTTCGCATGTCCGGACCCAAGGCGTTCTTGTGAAGCTGGATGTTGTATTTTCGGCCGGTGCGGTTGACCCGCTTGAGCCGCCACTCTCGATGCTTGGAGAGTTCGATCTCGCAGCTTTCCTGGAAGTCGACGCCGCGACCGCCCGCCTTGTGCCGCTCCACGATCCCCATGTCGTTCCGGTTCGGCTTCAGGTGGTTGACCAACAATAGCACGAATGGCCACTCGTCCAGTTGCTGCGGAATCTGCCGCATGAAACGGGTGATGGACAGGGCCTCCGCCGGGAAGCCCCGCGAGGCGAAGCCCTCCTTCTCGATCTTCTCCTGCGTCTCCTCCATGGCCTTAGCCGTGATGCTGTCCACGATGAACAGCACCGGATAAGCCTTGCTCCCACGTTCCTTGGCGTCCTCCTTGGCCAGGCGGACCGCCGCCTGCAACTTACGCTGCCAGTCGTTGATGGAATGGCACTTGAGCAGGGTCATCCCCTGCGGATCGTCCCAGCCCAGAATGGAGCGGGCGTAGTCGGGGTTGAACTTCGATTCGTGCTCAAGATAGAGAACTTCCCCGGAAAGAGCACGGAACCACCGGGCGATCTCCACCGTCAGGGCACTTTTGACCGTCCCCTGCAGGCCGACGATCTGGTAGATGCGGCTGAAGGGAAGCACCGTGCAGCCGAAGAGATACTCCAGAACGAAGGCCGGAAAGGGGATACCGATGGGGATGAGGGCCTGGTCGCTGACCAGGTAGGCACCACCGCCCTTTTCCTTGGCGAACTCCTCGATCACCCGGCGGAGAAACGTCGAGCGGCCGCCGTCCGAAGAGGGGGCGTCCGCCGCGATGGTCGCTTTGCTTTTCTTTTTCATGACACTCGACATCGATGACGGACTGAATCAAGATCCGTTCCAGCTATGTCTGCACAGAGGCTTCGCATCTGTGACTTGTTACAAAACGCCGGCATCAATGCACGACTACCGACGTTCTGTAACGTATCTGTGACCAGATTTTGGACGTGCGTCCAAAATTCGCGCGGCGAAGACCGCGCGGCGGGCACAGCTCCCGAAAACCCAGTTCGGCCCATTATCGCCAAACCGTCCGGCCTCGCCGCGCGGTCGAGCCTACGCTTCCCGTATTACCGCCGATTGCCTCGACGGAACGGCGTCTTGTGGACCATCTCGACTTCTTTCTCGGCCTCCGCTACCTCGTCTGCCGTAGGTTCAACGGACTCTTCCTCCACGGAAGCTTCGTCCTCGTCGTCGCCGTCGTCCCAAAGAAGCGCCTCGCCCTGTTGCGCAGGGGCCCCAGACACAGGCTGAGTCGGTTCGTCTTCCTCCTCGTCCTCGCTGTACAGCTTCGAGGCGTGTTGTCCACTTAAGATCCGCGACACCACGCCACCGTTCTGGCCAGTCGTGCGCCTCGGGGCCGCCGGTCCCTCTTCCATCTCCGGTTCGGGCTCCGCGGGAGGGGCAGGTTGCCGCCGCGCCGTGGCCTCGGAAAGCGAGGAGGGACGTCCCGTCTGGGCGGTGCGCTCGTAAGGCACGTCCCGCGTGATCCGAACCTGCGCGGACTTGGCCAGAATCCGCTTCACCTCGGCGGTGAAGAACTCGGGATGGTCGGCCCACCCGAACTCCAGGATATGAGGAAGATTGGCCAGGGCCCTGGCGCAGTATTCGCAGATCTCCTCGTGCGTCGGAACATGGATGACGTCGTCGAACCATTGAAGTTTCGACGCGATCTCGTCCATGTCGTCTTCCGAGAGGGCCGGACTGACGTCGTGCTTGTATCCGGCTACGACCAGCTCCTTGTCGATGGAGACCTCGTAACCGATGGACCCCGCGCCGGAATCCTGAGACACCCGGCTCCGCGTCCGCCTGCCGGAAAGGGTTCCCTTGCGTGCCACGGTGATGAACCGGCCGTGCTCCGGAGCGACCGGATCGCCGTAGACCATGGCCGACTCCCAGTCGGGACCTTCGTAGGCGGAGTCGTAGCCCTCGGCGAATTCCGAGAACATCTCCTTCAAGGTCCGACCGACCGAGTACGGAAGCATCACCATTGGAATGCGGTCGTCAACAGCCAGGCCCAACGGAGCCCCGTCCACGTGGTAATTCTTCTGATCGTTGATGTACACGAGGGCCTGGATGAAATACAGGGTCTGCGACCGAGGAAGGACCGCTTCCCTGCTTTCGACGTACTTATTCCACTCGCTTTCACTGACGCCGGGAAACCGCGGCGGATTATTGTTCTTTACGGCGTTATAGACCGTCCAATAGAGGATGTTGTAGGGATTGGTTCGCTGGTTGTAGGTCGGGTCCGCCACCGGATTGAACAGCACGAAGCTGTAGCGGATGCTCCCCTTGCCCGGCTCGCCCAGCCCGCGCACTCCGGAGAAATCCCGCATGAAGCCGCTCTGGCTGCCTGCAATGCGGAACGGCAGCAAAGCCCCAAGCGTCTCCGGATCGAGAGCAGGTAACGGCCGGAAGACGAGCGGACCGCCGTCGTAGCGCGGCCGGACGAGAGTGACCTGCGCGTCCCGTTCCAGGATGAGGTCGCCTTCGTAGCGGCTTTCCCTCGAATCGATGGAATATTCGTCCTTCCAAAGAACCGGCGTGTTACGCGGCTTGCGGACGTTCCTGTAGATCTTCTTCTCGTACTTTCCCTTCATGGTCACCTTTCCAAAAGATTGAGAGACTCTGCGACAGAATCCAGATTCCGATAGAAACGGTGTAAATCTCCGTCATTCAAAACGATCGTGCCGCCAAGGGAGAGCACATCTTCCTGGCGGAATTCCAACGTGGGGTCTTCGGGGATGCCCGGGCGTTCGATCCACAGGATCCCCGTAAAGAGCCCCTGCCGGGCGCAGTGGTACAGCTCGTCCCGATCGCGAAGGCCAACGGCCATGTCGCACCGGGAAAGGACGAGGCGCACCAGCCGCGAAGGATCGTCCTTGCGATATTGCTTGCACCAAAGGTACCAATACTCCCGCATGTCGTGACGTCTGGCCCACGCCTCCTCCAAAGTCAGGCCGAGGTCGCGAGCCACCAGGGGAGCCACGGCCCAGGACATGCTCCCGCAATAAACCAGGTTCGTGATGCGGCCGAGGTATTCCCCCGCCGTGTCCTTGCCGGAACGTCCGTGACCGCAAATAGCCAATTTAGGACGCCGTTCCGAGAATAGCTTGCCCTCTTCAGGGGGCGCGTATTGCGGCTCGTGCGGTTGCTGTCTGGCCATGTAGCACACCTACTCGGAGAGCGGTTCGCCCCAGCGCCGCATCACGGAAACGTCGATGTCGAGGTAGTGAGGCCCTTTGTCCGAATCGTCCCTGCGCCCGTCGAGGTCCGTCTTCCAGATCGGGACGGATCGCACGAGGCATTCCGGAAGCGCGCTACTGACGACGAGCTTCACCTCGGATTCCGGCACCTCCAGCAAGACCGCGTCGTGGATCTGCAGGATGATGCGAAAGGCCAGCCCGTACCGGTCGCGGAACGCCTGCAAGGCGGAAATACCCCGGTTGACCACGTCAGCCACCAGAGACTGAATGGGAAAATTCATCGCCTGGCGTTCCTGCTCCGCCCGCCTTTGCTTGTCGGTGACGGAAGGGAACCGCCGGCAGCGGCCAAAGGCGTTGACGATAAACCGCGGACTGACGACACGCTCCTTGCATTCGTCGAAAAACTTCTTGAGACCTTTGTACGTGTTGAAGAAGGTGTCCGAAATCGTCCGGGCCTCATCTTCGGAGATGACGATGCCCTCTTCCTGGACGCCTCGGGCGATCGCCCTGGCTCCGCGGCCGTAGGCCAATCCGTAAACCACGGCCTTCGTCACGTCGCGGAGGTGCTTCTTGCCGATGCTGGCCAGACCGCTCTTCGTCGGCTTGCAATCGAGGCCGAAGGCCTGAACGGCAACGTTGCTGTGGATGTCGTAATATTCCGGATTGTCCTCCGGAAGCATGGCCCTTCGTGTATGCTCGCGGAGGACCTCGTCCCCGGAGAGAATGGCCATGGCTACGAGCTCCGCCGACTTGTAGTCCGCCTCGACCAGGAGATGACCCGGAGGGGCAACGATGATGGATCTCACCGGAGCGATGTAGCTGGTTCCTTCCAGCGAAGAGAATATCCTTTGGTAGTCGGTCTCCCGCCGTTTCGATATGTTCTGCAGATTCGGTCGGCTGGAACTCCATCGCCCCGTTTCCAACGTCGGGTAGATCGTCGTCCTGACGCGATCATCCTCGCAGAGATATGAAACGAATCCCTGTCGGCGAGCTGTGTGATCCTTTCCATCGGCGTCTTCCGGTCGAAGGACCGTCTTGAGCATCTGCGAAACGACGCGATAGTCGCGCAGGTCGCAGACGATGTCGTAGGCTTCCTGCGTGCGCCGCAACTCCTCTCGGACATCGACGGCAGGTTCAGCAGTCGCCGCCGGCTTGCGAGCGCGTCTGCGTACAAACCTTTTCTTCGCTCCATTCGAAGGATACAGGGAAGCCTCTCGCGAAAGCCTCTCTATCTTTCCTTTCAAGTCGTTCGTCAGCATGGCCAAGGCCAGCTTGTTCACGGCCGGCATCTTTTCTTCCTGGATGCTCCTGTCCTCACGACCCTTGACATACTCCTTCCAGTCCATTGGGCTTTTGTCCGTCGTCAGCATGGGAGTCAGTCCAAGGGTAATGGCCGTCGGCGGGCGAAGCATCCTCGGGCTGCCGTCCTCTGCGGTGGCCTTGGCGCCGTTCAACTTCTCCCCGTAAAGGAGTTCCCGCACCTGCGGCAGAGACTCCAGATTCAGATCCGGCCAACAGGCCCGCTTGCGTATGCGGCTTTCGAGCAGCGTCTTGGCGTGGGAGAAAGCGGCCGTCAGAACGTCAATGCGCTCCGGATCGACCAATACGCCGGTCGTGTTGATCTCGAAGATCGCCTGGTTCGCCCGCATCGTGGCCCAGAAGGGCTTCCAGCAGTCGTTCCCGAATCCGTCGTTGCCGAGCCTCGCGGACAGCAAAAGGGCGAGCCGCCGCGTAACGTCGGCGTCGTAGCACGCGTAGGAGTTCTCCAGACGACCGTCGGGACGGAGCGAACCGAGAAGGATCTCGTCGGGGCAAGGGCCATAGCCCTCCAACTCCCTTTCCTTGATGCCGTGCTCGGCGCAGTAGTCGTGCTTCCAGTTTTCCAGGGCGACGTCGTAACGATGGACGCGCGCATGGCGCACTGCCAAGGACTTGAGGCTGAAGTCGGCCGTCTCCTCCAGGGCGTGGGCAGCAAGCGCAGTATCGAAACCGCCCAAGTGCAGATCCATCCAGTGACGGCGGTAGGACTCGTAGTCGTCCGGAACGGAAAACGCCCGGCGCAGGTCGATGCCGTAGGCCACGAGGAATTCCAGGTCGGCATTGAAGTAATGTCCGGCCAACCGTCGCCCGGAACAGAGCCGGATCAGGCCTTGGGCCAGCGCCTCGTAACTGCCCTGAAAGCAGAATTCGCCTTCCTGGGAACGCAGGCGGATGCAAGCAGCCGTCCCGTGCTTCCAGGAAATCTGCACGGTACGCAAATAGGCGTTCGTTCCGGGATGGGAACCGTGCCACTCCGCATCAACGGCCAGAAGATCGTCCTCGCAGGTCGCCTCGATCTCCCGAACGAGAGCCTCGAATTCCTCCTGGGAAGTAATCAGGCGATGGTCCACCTGCTCCCGAACGTCGATCTTCTCCTCCAGGCAACGCTTGGCCAGGGCCAGTCCGTCCCTTAGCTTGATTTCGTCTTCCGGCGCGCGGAGAACGGCCGCAGGATGGGGGAGCACGAGCACGTAACTGGTATGCGTCGAGGGGTCGTCGGCGGATCTCCCGATGGGAATCTCCAGCTTCTCGATGCGTCCCTCCATCTTGGAGACCGTCGCCTTCTTGTCGAGCACGGCCTTGGCCGCGTCGGCGCCCAGGCACACGATGACTTTCGGCCGCAGGAGGCGTATTTCCTGCTGCAAGATCGGAAGCCATTGCCGGATCCAGTACCAGCGGAGAATCTGCGTCGTGCCGTCCGGATTCGATGTCTTGACGACGTTCGTGACGTAGATGTCTTTGGGTGCGAGCTGGACCTCCGACACGATTTTGCACAGAAGCGCGCCGGAAGGCCCGATGAAATTGGCCCCAACCTGCGCTTCGGCCCGCCCAAGCATCTTGCCGATCAGCATGATGGGCTGGTGCTGACGCGGTCCGTACCAGAGGGGAGGTTTCGTGTTGGTCGGGATCTTGTTCCAGGAGTAGCTGTCTCCGACGCGTTTCCGCTGAAAAATAAGCGGATGACCGGGCACGACACGCAGTTGGTGCTCTGCAGGCTTCGCGCTTTCGCAGACAATGTCGTGTTCCGGACGCGCGGAAAATAGCCATTCCTCGAACAATTGTTCGAGAGGAACGCGATACAGCCTGGCGTTGTTGAGCAACTCCTCGCCCGGCGGAGCCAGACCCGGAGCGTTCAGCGGATAAATCTTCGGCGCTGGGGGCTGTTTAGGGCGTTCCTCTCGCGCGGCTACCCTGGATTGGTCCAACGACATTGGCGCGTTCCGATGGTGTCACAGATACGAAGCCTCTGAGCAGGAAAGCTATACGTCCTGCTTATTGGCGGTCGCTATATCCGCCAGCAAATGGCGTGCGCGTTCCCAGTCGAAAACGCCGTCTTCGTCGTGGGCGCGCAGCGCCTCACGAAGCGTAGCGTATACTTCCGGAGCGCGGCAGATCAGTTTCCGCGCCAGGGGATTGGAGCGCGGCGGCCACAAGATTCTCGCGATGACGGGCGCAGGCCTCTTCGAGCCCTGCGTTGTCTCGGAAGCCGTGGCCGGCGCTACGATAAGGTCGATTTTCGTCAGGTCTACTACGGGGTAAACGACCCACTGTTCCGGTAACTCGTGCGTACTCATGGTTGCACCTCTGGATGCGGAGCACGATAACGGGCCGCATCCCCAAAACGCACTTCGAGATTTCTTTTCTTCGCTTCCTCCTTGATGATCTCACGCAAACGAACACGGGGCGTGCTTCCGGGATCTCCCTCCGGAAGGTAAATAGGAAGAATCCTGTTACGGTAGTCCGCGCCGATCCCGTACCGCAGCTTGGTCACAGCTTCATCGATGTGATGCCGCCGGTTTCGGGGAATCGGTTTATCGCGGTCTGGATCGAGCAGTACGACGATCGTCGATTCCGGTCCCCAATAGCGGGGCAAGAGCTCCCGCAGCCGATCCAGGAGCTGGTAACTGAGCGCCTTGCCAAGCAGGGCGAATGCCTGCTGTCCAACCCTCCAGGCGTCGGTCGGCCCCTCTACGACGACGATCGTCTGATACTGCACGGCGACGTCGAGGTTGTACCCGTAGATTCCCTTCGGCGATCCGGGCGTCGTCCAGTATTTTGGCGTATCCTGCCTTGGAGGAGGCAGATCGGGCAGCTCGATGAGCCGCCCCTGCCATCCGTACGTGACCCCACCGAATCGCAGGGGAATCGCTATCCGCCTCGTCATCGTCGGATAGCGACGAGAGCGCTCACAATAGGCTACTCCGTACTGCCTCGCTAAAACGTCCGGACGAAATCCCCGGCCTTTGAGGTATCGGATCGCCGGGTGCTCAGGGTCGCGAGCCAGCAGCTCGTCGAGCGGAACGAGATCTTCGGGAGGGGCGACCTCCTTGAGGGCCGTAGCCGAGGATACTTCTTCGACCGGGGCGGCGACGGGCTGGCTATTGGCCGGATTACCGCGGAAGCCGTAGACCAAATGCTCGAGATAGAGCCGCTGATCCGGATTTTCCAGACAACCTCTTCTGAAGCAATAGGCCAAGTGCAGGTTGTAGCTGCCCGTCTTTTCGTCCGTCTCGTCCCAGCGATGGCAGATATACAGGTGTCCTTTGCTGTCGCCGCAAAAAGGGCAATTGATGCGGTATGTTTCTCCCCATGCCACGGGAACCGAATACATCCGCACACGTACCGCCGTGCCATCCACGGAAATCTTCTTCTTGTAGTGGGCTTGGAAAGGCTCTCCCGGATGGACGATGCGAACTCGCCCGAATCGCGCGCGCAATGCTTCGTAGAGACGACGGTTCAAGGGCATAGATCAACCCTCCATCGGGGCCGTCGCGGTGAATTTTGGACGCGCGTCCAAAATCTCAACTGAGGCCCCATTTCGGGACGGCATGCGAAGGAAACGGATGACGAACGCGCAACGACAACCCGGTATCCGGGTCGACGCTGGCCTGGGTGTCGTCGTCCCACTCTTCCAAGTCCCCGAGATCGACCGCGCGAACAATCTTTCCGGACCGCGGATCGTAGCGATAGCCCTCGGTCTCTTCGATTCTCGTGAACTGGTCGTTGATACCGAGAACGCGGGGCTCCTGGGGCTTGACGCGCCGGGCCTTGGAGCAAGAGAAGAGGAACCGGCCGTCCGACTGCTGGATGCGCCCGATGTTGAAGCAGAAGTTGGCGGCTTCGCCGATCCCCTTCCCCTCCGCGCTATGCATATGGCTGGCAATCTGGCCGGGGCTGAAGCGCTGAGCCGTCGAATCGGCCTGGTGGAAGAGCCAACCGGGGCAATTGAAAGGCCGGAGCACCCGATCCTTCATCCGGAGCGGGTACTCGTTGATGTAATGCCGCATGTGCTCCTTGGGGATCGCCTTCGCGTCCATGTGCCGTCGAACCGAAGCCAGGACGTAGTCGAGCACGACGACGCCGACGCAGCATTCCTGGCCGGCTGCAACCGCTGCGTCGAGATCCGCCGAGATGACCGCAGCGACCTCGTCCTGCAACCCGCTGCCTACACCGACGCGGCCGTCCGTACCGCTCAGGTCTATAACCCGCCAGTTCCGGTTGAGGCGTTCCGACCAGATAGCGATGCGCTCCTTCTCGCCCGGGACGGGATGGCCGGCCTCCAGCAGCTCGGCGAACATCCTCTTCTCGTAGTCCTTCAGGGAGGAGGAAGTGCTGAGCTGCGGATTTTTGGCGCTCAACGTCGTGAATGGAACCTCCGCCAGGGCGGAGAGGGCCCGCAAGCGGGCCAAGCGTATGTCGTCCTCGTAGAGAACGAGATAGGACCGGGGGCAGGGCCCCTTCCTCCCGTTCTTTTCCCATTCGTCGAACAGCAGCAGTGCCGAACAGGCCGAGAGCTGAATGGCCAAAGTCGTTTTGCCGGACCCGTAGGGCCCGATGATGACGTGCGCCTCGCCCTTGGCGTGCCCCCCGCCGAGATACTGATCGAGGAAATGGACGCCCGTGGAGAAGACGGGTATGGAATCCTCCTCGACTTGCCAGTCATTCGGAAACGGCAGAGAGACCGCCTCCGCGACGAGGGTCTTCAGGTAACCCGCCTGCTCCTCGTAGTCGCGGAGCGTCGAAATCAGATCCTCGGGAAGGAGGTCCGATTGCCCGACGTCTCGGGCGATCCGGTCGGCCAGCCTGTCTTCGAGGTAAGTCTTAAGCCAACCCAAAGCGACGCGCGGGTTTAGCGACCTGAAGGCATAGAGCTGCTGAACGATGCGTTGGATGGCCTCCTCGTCGTATTCGCTGCCCGCCACGGCCAGGAGGCCAAACGCTTCCGTACGGAGCTCGTCCTGCGACGGCAGAGCTCCGTGCCTCGCATAAAAGAGCTTGGTAGCCTGCCAGACGATGTTGTGCTCTTCGGTTCCTGGGATGAAGTGCTCCTCCTGGAGGAGTTCTCTGGCCCGAAGAAAGACGCTCTGATCGCGAAGGCAAGTAGCGAGGATGTAGAGGAGGTGGCCTTCGGATGTCGCAGGGCGACGGGACTTTCCCTTACGTCCGCCACGCATGGCGAGAATCTCCCAGTCGCGAATAGCTGATGAAATTAAGACGCCGACCGGCCATGATAGCCGGTCGGCGGCGAAGGAACCAAGTCGATTTTTCGGCCAGACGTCACAGATACGGAGCCTCTGTACAGGCGTAGTCGCCCTAAGAGGTTCCCCAGCCGAGCGATCTGGCTTTTTCGAGAATGGCTGCCTGGTCTTCCTTATCCCATTCGGCTCCGAGCGGATAATCCTCGGCCCAACGATCCCACTCCTCAATCGGGACCAGGATCACCCTGGGAATCGGTCCCGGCAGCTCCGGCAGAGGTTCATTCCCGCACAGCGGGTCGGTACCAGGCTCGATGTGGCTCCGCCGCAATCCCTCGTCCGTCATCACCAGGGGACCGGTATGATCGAGCGAACAGCCGAACTGGTATCGTCCAACGCGAAATCCCAGAAGCGCCCACTCTAACGCCGATTCTTCCATGGCAAGAGCCAGTGGAATCTCAACATACGTACGACCTGTGCCGTCGGTGCGGCAGCGAAAGTTCCAATAAGTCGATGCGGAGAGATCACGCACCCGCGGTTCCGGCGTACCGTCGGACCATACCCACTCGTTGCGTCCTCGCCGGACGAGCGTGCCTCCAAGTACGCTGATATGCATACCTCGACCTCCAATCAACCAGAGTGATACGAAACGCCGCGCGCGCCTCAGTATGCGCTCCACGCCCGGAAACCGCCAGGGGCCGGACACAACAAACCCCGCTGCGGCGGGGTTGGCGGGCACTAACGGATACGTCACAGATACGAAGCCTCTGTGCAGGCGTAGTCACACGAGACGCGCCGATGCCTCGCGGCTTACCGCGGCAAGTCACAGATACGAAGCCTCTGCGCAGGCGTAGTCACGCTCGGTACAGTTGCCGTCTATCCGCGCCACCAACCAGTCACAGATACGAAGCCTCTGTGCAGGCGTAGTCACGCTGGCCGTACATCCGAGCCCTGGTGGGTACGTCACAGATACGAAGCCTCTGTGCAGGCGTAGTCACCTTGCTCGGTCCGGTCACGCCGCGGCAGATGATCCACGTCACAGATACGAAGCCTCTGTGCAGGCGTAGCTGCCACGCCAGGTGCAGCACCCACTCCCGCCTGCAGCCCATGTCACAGATACGAAGCCTCTGTGCAAGCGTAGCTGCCAGTACGACAATCGTCGACTCCGGCCCCCAGTAACGCGGGTCACAGATACGAAGCCTCTGTGCAGGCGTAGCTGCCAGCGCCGGGCGAGCAAGTCTCATCGACCGCGACCCTCGTCACAGATACGAAGCCTCTGTGCAGGCGTAGCTGCGACGGACGCTGAGCGTGACCTAAACAATCTCGTAGAGTCACAGATACGAAGCCTCTGTGCAGGCGTAGCTGCGGCACCTCTCCTAACCACTTGCGACATACGATCTTACTGCGTGCGTTTCGAGAGGTTCCATGTTACCGAATGTCGGCATGTACAACCAAGCACGAAAATATTCTAACTCCTTCTGCCCATTGTGTCGAGTGCCCCCGGCACTTCGCGTGTCACGGGAGCACTCGCACACATCAGGCGGATTTTGGACTTGCGTCCAAAATCTTGCTACGCAGCCAATCCGGCGATCTCCTGAGCTATTGAGAAGGCGTGATCCTTGCGGGCCTGCCCATCGCCGAAAAGACAGACGTTGAAGCGGGTTTCGTAACGATCTTGTTCGGTCCGTCCACGTCGCGGCAAATGATCCATGAACTCGGCGAAGGCGCAGAAGGCCGCCCAGGCCGTCCCCTCGATTCCCGGCAGGTTCTGGTTGCTCTGGCGGAACTTCTGGGTGACTTCATCCCGAGCAGCTTCCATGATCCGCGCGAGTCTTTTTCCGATCGTAGGCGGCGGAGGTGGGCAGACGGCGTCGAGGAAATCTGCCCATTCCTGCTCGGTGAGCTTCCTGGCAGCTAGCTGCCGAACGATGTCCACGTGGGCAGCGAATTCCTGACTCAGCGTAGCCAGGATGTAGCGGGCCTGCCGGAGCTTGGACTCGACGTTTCCCTTGTGCGGCACCACGAGATCGCGGATCGTAGACTCGCGGTTAGCCAGGGCGTAGGTGTTGGCGCAGACCACTCGGACCGACGTCGGGCCGAAACGGATGGCCTCATTACCGTCATGACTGAGGGACAGCAGGATATAGCGTAGGAGATGGTCTCCCTTGACCACCTCGTCGGCCCCTGGCATGCGAGCCAGGAGGATCACCTTCCGGCCGCCACGAATAGAAAAGGCCGACTCGAAACGGATGGAGTTGTCGTCGACAAGGCGATCCAAAAACTGGAAGGCCTCGATGTTCTGCACCACCTTGTACTGGTTGCTGACTACGCCGAGCACCACGCCGTTGTCCTCGCGGATGTTGGCGTAGTAGCCGTCAAGGGTGCTCCACTGCCCGTTCTGGTCGAGAGTACCGATGGGTTGTTGGATGACGTTCCAGTCGAGACCGGCCCCTGTGAGGGCCTCGCGGCTGGTCATGGGATGGTCGAAGACCTTGCCGAGGCCGTGCCAGGCCGGGGTCATGCTGAAGGCCGCCTCGGCAAAGCCGTCGTCGCGAATGGTGATTTCATGAGCCATGATTGTCTCCTCTAGAAGATTCGCTTTCCGGATAACTGAACACCTTCGTCACGCGTTCTCCTAGACCGGAGAGCGCGATTACGTCTGCGTCACTGTCAGAGGTCAGTACCATGCCAATGTAATTGGAAAACTCGCAGGCCGGACAGAGCTCCCCTTCCATCAGCACCGCGGGGGACGCGGTCCATTGACTATATTTCTGGACAAGTTCCGGTTGATCGTCGCCGTTGATACAGAATTCGCGAGTGATCAACAGGCCGGTATAGATTCCTTCAGCTCGTTGCCGGCAGAGCTCGTAGGTGCCATCTCCGTTGGAGTGCTTGAAGACGGCTTCGAATCGGCAAGTTGGGGCGAAGCTGCGCGGGCGAAATTCGTTAGTGGAGTACTCTTGCATACGGCAGTTCTCATTCAACGCGCTGGTCAGTCGATTGCCACTCGTCTTCGTCTTTGTCTACGAGGTCTTCTGGTCGTTGGTAATGATCGGCGATCTCGTCGATGTCCTCCGGAAGAATCGATTTCCAAATCTCCTTGTAAAACGACTTATCACGAGCATACTGCATCATCGCCTCCTCTTCGTAGAGATTAGCGATGTCCTTCAATCCGTCGCGCCGAGCCGCGCAATACCGCAGCAGCGGAGAGATCGCGGAGGCCTGCCCGGAATGGTTCATGAGCACGAACCGGACCAGCGCGTCCTTCGCCCAACCCATCGCCGACCAGGCGCGGAGCTGCGTTCGCAATAAAGCCATTTGCGACTTCAGCGAGGATTCAATGGCCTCCTTGCGGAGCTGTTCGTACCCGCCTGCCGTAAACCGGGCGATCAGTGCGTCGCTGGTAAGCTGATTCGGCATGGGCACTTGAGGGTGCGACCAATACCGTATCGTCGTGCGGACGTACATCACCGGATCGATGCCTCTGGCACAGCAATCCGTTACGATCCGTTCCCAGGCGTTCTTTCCGTCTTTCCCTCGCTTGTTCCAGCGTGGATGCGGTTTGGGCGGAACGGCTGCCCGATCACGTGCGCGTTCCCACAACGTCCTTTCCTCGTAGTAGACGCGCTTTACTTGTTCGGCGAGGCGCCGAACGAGCAGATTCTTTTCCATATTCGTAGCCGTGTTGCAGGCGCATCACGAACGCGGAGTCTCTATGCAGGCGTAGTCACTTCCGAACGGCTCTGAGATTTCGTGGGTCACAGATACGAAGCCTCTGTGCAGGCGTAGCTGCCAGAGAGAGCAGACGCAGCCGCCAGGGAGGAGGCAACATCACAGATACGAAGCCTCTGCGCAGGCGTAGCTGCCATCGTCTGAATACACGAGCGCACCTATTGGGGCCAGGTCACAGATACGAAGCCTCTGCGCAGGCGTAGCTGCGCCTCAATTTTGGACGCAAGTCCAAAATTCGTCAACCCCAACCGATCTGCTTCCAACCGGCTTGAACATAATGCCGGCGGCGAGCCATCGCCTTGCGGTGGAAGAACTGATCGAACTTGTCCACGAAATCGACGACCACGCTGAACTGTTTGCCCGTCTCGTCGCTTTTGCGGGATACCCGCCCAGGGATCTGCATGTCGGCGATGCCCGTGCATTGTCCGTCGGCGCGGATGAGGACTTGCAGCGCACGGAAGTCGACTCCGCGGTTCCATACCCCTGTGGCGATGACCTTCTTGAGCCTACCGTCAGAAAAAGCCTGCTTGAGCTCGTAGCGACGCTGCGCGGTCATCACGGGCTCGTCTTCCGCGATGCAGCCCTCACGGATATAGCGGCGACGCTCGTCCGGCGACAGGCTTCCTTCGCCGTAGCAGAGGGTGAATTCCGGCAGCAATTTCTTCAGGTGCATGGCGTGCTCCACCGTGGAGACCACGATAAGCACCTGCTCGTCTTCGTCGAACTCCCGGGCGGCTTGAGCGATGATCCGATTGCGGGTCTCGTTCCGCCACAGTCCCCTTCTGGCCCTGGCCGTGTCGTCCGTTATCCCTGCGCAGGGATTGATGGGCATCTCGACCTTCCTCCACCAGACGTGGATGGGCACGACGCAATCGTGGCGCACGGCCTCGTGGTAGGGCACGGAGAGCCGCACCGGACCGAAAACTCCCAACAGCTCGAAATCGGCCTGGTCGACCCGCATGTCGTGAGTTGCACTGAAGCCGTACCGTCGGGCATATCTGTAGCGGGCGATCCGTCCCAAATAATCGTCGGTGGCCATCTCGTGGCACTCGTCGACTATGAGCACGTCGGCCTGAGCGTCGGAGTGGTGCAAGGACTTTCCGCTATAGCACATCACCCGATGGCCTGTATCCCGCTTGCCTCCCCCGAAGATTCCCACGTCAGGCAAGACGCCTGCCAGATCCTCGTAGATCTGGCGAATCACGTCCACAGAATGAGTCGTCACGTCGATTCTGGCCTTGGGTAGCAACTGGCAGAAGCAACGGATCAGCAGCGACTTCCCCCACCCAACCGGACAATCGTACCGGCCGTAGTCGTGCAGGAGCATCGACTCCAGCACTTCCCGCTGCTTCCAGCGAAATTCGACGTTCTTAAGGGCCTCCCAATGAGGCACGAACACCGGTCGGCGAGGCGTGACGTCCTTGACCGACACTACGAAGCCCTGCTTACCTAGTTCCGCCTCGATAAGTTCCAAGTACCCGGCGGCCGTGAGGATCGTCTCGGGAAGCACGCCGTGCGTCTTGTCCGTCCAGCGTTCGAAGCATTTGACGGACTCCACGAAACGATCCACGCCAGCCAACCGTTTTTGGTAGCCGCGGAGGAACTTCACGCGGCCATACGTCAGAAGACGGCTCAAGACGTCGGCCGCCTGCTGCCCGCAACGGATCGCAAGCAGCGAGCCGTCCCGGCGGATGCGAACGCATTGAGCCTCCGCCTTAACCTTGTCTCCAGCTTGCGACATAATCCCGCCAGATACGCGCGACATCTGGTTCATCCTGGAAGAAGTACTCTGGCACAAAGAGTTCCTGGCTGTCGTTCAAGACATCAAGCCAAACGCTGCATACGAAATCTAGATAACGGAATAACGCCCTGTGCACCGCCGTTGCCGGATCTTCATCCACCGACCGTCGGTGGACATAGCGCACGAAGAAGCGACAAGGCTCAGCATAGACGCCCTTAGCCAAGTTTTCCACCTCCTTGACGTCCTTGATGTGCGGTGCGCTTACCGCGGCGATGATGAGCGACGCTAGCTTCCATTCCTTGAGCGTCCTAATGGACGGCGGGCGATCCTCATGAAAAGCGCGAAGAAAATCGTCGATCAGGGAAACGGCCCGGCCGGTTCCGAGATCGAATACCCGGTAGACGTTACCGAACGGAGATCGCCCTTCCCGGTCTGGGTGCCATCGCGGATCGAGGATGGCCGCCGCGACCGCGGCATACGCGACGCACAAATGTCCACTTGCGGGCATTTGGAACGTGAGGGCCGGCATGGCCGGATGCTGAAGGAGCCAGTAAAGAATTTCCTTGTTGCTGGCGAGGGAACGCGCTCCGGAGTTTTTCAATTCTTCTTTGGCTCGCTGAATTACGAGCGGGCGAAGGGCATATGACGAGACCATCTCCGGGCGTAGCCTATGCCAGCCGCTTCCTCCGTAGCGGACGTAGTGCATCATGCCGAGCTCTCGATCCGGAGAGAGGACGTCTCGGTCGGAAAATTGATAGGAGCCGACGTAAATGGGCCAGTCTGAACCGACTGCCTCCCACAGCCTCGTGATGAGCCGGGCATTGTGGCCGCTCCCGAGAACGTAGATAGGCGCAGCAGTTTCCTTGAGGCGAGGCAACGTCTCGTCGAAAAAGGCCTGTAGAGGGGACTTCTTGGACTCGACGGAAGTCGGCTCTCGGAAGATGATTGTCTTCCGGCGACTCGTTACTCGTATACCTTGGAGAACGGTTGGTTCTGTCACAGCTTCATCCGATCTTTGTCTCCTTGCAAGGTTTATCACGGAACCTCTGCGCAGGCGTAGTTGCAGGCTTCGTATCTGTGACGTCCTATCGCGGGTCGGCCAAGTCACAGATACAAAGCCTCTGTGCAGGCGTAGTCGCTTGCGGATCCTCTGCTGCCACCGTATGGGGGCGACAGTGTCACAGATACAAAGCCTCTGTGCAGGCGTAGTCGCACTCGTATCCCGCGAGATCGTGGTCTGGCAGGATGAGTCACAGATACGAAGCCTCTGTGCAGGCGTAGTCGCTTGCCGCATCTCGTCGATCGCCGCGTGGATCACCTCCAGTCACAGATACAAAGCCTCTATGCAGGCGTAGTCGCCACTCGACAACAATTATTGCCTCAGAGGACGAATTGTCACAGATACGAAGCCTCTGTGCAGGCGTAGTCATTGCCCTGTCGGGAGACTTCTCTCGCCACTCAGGCGGCGTCACAGATACGAAGCCTCTGTGCAGGCGTAGTCATGTAACTATTCTGACTCATTTTGCTCCTTGTGTCGAGCGCTCCCGGTCTTTTCCGTGCCATCGAACTGCTCAAATAAGTCTACCTGGTTAGCCCGCCCCCGACAGAAAAATCACCCGATCGAAGACAGGCTCCAAAAGCCGTTCGTGGGTGACGAGGATGATCTGATAGCCCTGTTGTCTAGCCAGATGCCGCAGGCGGTCGAACACCTCGACCATTCGCAGGGTATTGGCCTCGTCCAAAGCCGCCGTGGGCTCGTCCAGGGCCAATAGCCCCACCTGGTCGGCAAAGAGGGCATTGGCCGCCAGTCGAAAGGCCGTGCCCAAGACCATCTTCTCGCCGCCGGAAAGATCGGACGCGGCCACCCGCGCGTCGGCCTTGTGGGCCAGAATCTCCAGGTCGTCCGTGCCGGTGACGTAAAACGGCGACTCGAACTGTTCGAGAATCTCATTAGTCTTGTCGAGGATCACCCGCAGGGCGTGCCGGTGCAGGATGGCCGGCAATCGGTCGCGGTGGAAGACGTCCCGCACTTTGGCCAATAGCTCAAGCCACCTTTTGCCCCGGGCGGCCTCGGACAAGCGGCGATCCGCCTCGACGATCTTGCGACGCTTCTCCTCGACAAGCTTCTCGAAGGTTTCGACTTTGGCCTTGGCGGCCGCGGCCTCCCGCTGGGCTACCTCATGGGCCCGACACCTGGCCCGGGCATGTTCGACCATCGCCTCAGTGACATGGATGTTGGAGATGTCCCGCTGGAGTTCGGCCACCCGCATCTGGTATGTGGCCACTTGGGCGGCGGCTCTGCGGGATCGCTCGATATCGGCCTGGCGGAACGAATCCGCCTGGGCTACCTCGGCCCTAAGCCGCTTCCAGCGCTCGATCACCTCCTCAAGAACTTCCCGGTCCTCCTCGATAGCCGCGGGGCCGGCCTCTTGGAGCGTAGCCAGTTGTTCTTGAAGTTCATCGCGGG
>Ga0315298_1003887_pt1 | contig 23002 bp, 21 predicted proteins | sample WHS_1_MG_FD_203077 | JGI IMG/M metagenome (GOLD analysis project Ga0315298, IMG submission 203077) | Extremophilic microbial mat communities from Washburn Hot Springs, YNP, Wyoming, USA - WHS_1_MG | ecosystem: Environmental > Aquatic > Thermal springs > Hot (42-90C) | place: USA: Wyoming...
AACTCGCCGGAAGGAGAGACGTGTATGTCTGCGCATGCGTTCGTATCAGCGAAGCCTTCCGGAAGAGTTGTGGCTGTCTGGATCTCCTTAAGCGTCCCGTGCCTCTCGTCGTATGCGAAAGCAACCACCGTGGAGTCGAGCTCGTTGATCAGATAAGCATACCTTCCGCTGGGGTGGAAAGTCATATGTCTTGGTCCAGCGCCAGGTCTCAAGCTAACAAAGGGCTCGTCGTTAGGTTCCAGCTTTCCAGAGATGGAGTCGAATTTGTAGACCATGACTTTGTCGATCCCGAGGTCAGGCACGAACAAGTACCGGTTGGCCTCGTCAAGGACGACAGCGTGGGCGTGAGGCCCAGATTGACGCTTGGGGTTGACGCTAGAACCGCTGTGCTGTACGAAGTCGATGGCGTCCCCCAGGCTTCCGTCTCCCAATATCGGAAAAACGGATACGCTTCCGCTCGCATAGTTGGCGACTAAAACGTACCTGCCCGTCTTGTCGACGGTTACGTAACAGGGGTCAGTTCCATGGGTTATCTTCTTGTTCAGGAACTTCAACCTCCCGGTTTCAGAATCCACCAAGAAGGCGCTGACAGTCCCAGTCGGCTTTCCCTCGAAAGTCTTTAGCTCGTTAACAGCGTAGAGAAAGCGCCGCTCGGGGTCAAAGGCCAAGAAGGACGGGTTCGCAACGCCCGTTAGCTTGCTTACAAGCTCTAGCGCGCCCGAGTCTTGGTCCATGTGGTAGACATATATCCCCTCACCTTTGCCCAATAGGACTTGTCCGGTTCCAAATAGAATTGGGAGGGTGTAGGTTCCAACGTAAACGAACAGTTCTTTTGCCATATCTCCCACTACAGTATTTAGAAAACCCTTGGCGTTCTATATAGAGTTATTGGATACTGAATTTTCTTGTTGCAGGCCTGCAGCCGAGGCGCGCTATTTATAATGCTTATGGTAGGTTACCGTGGGCATTAAATTTCAAAGTTTTCATTCTCAAACCATTATTGATGGATTTCGGTTTTTGTTGCGACACCAGAAATAGGTCGAGGGCATGTTAGGCTATTTCGGTAAATGAAACTTTCTGCAACGTCAGGTTTGATAACGTATGTCCGAGTATGCGAATCCACGTCTTGCTCTCCGTTCCTGTTCTTCCACCCACTTTTCTAAACCTATCTTCTGTAAACGCTCCCCGTCTTGAATGAGTGTCGGATAGCGCTCTGCCAAGGCTTTTACACGCTTACACGGGTACTCCTCACATAGCGGGCAAACCTCGACATGCTTTTGTCTGGCACAGCTTCGGATCTCACAGTCCGGAGGTCCACCTACACCCGCCCTACAACTGCAATCCATTTCCGCAAGCTTTTGCAGAAACTGCCAGAATACAGGAAAAGTTTCCCTCATTTCTGGTACATACTGGAAGAAGTCATCGAAACCCTCTTCGTGTAAAGTCTGCTGAAGTTGAAATGCCTGTTGAGGAATACGCTTGCGTTGAGCGCATAGTCCACAATACAAGCCGCAGTAGGTAACCAGACGAAGCGAATCCGGTTTTGACATGAAGAGCATAGAAGTCGTGTGCTTAAATAGCTTTTGAAACTATTTTTTAGGCCAATTCTCATGTCCATAAGAAGAAAAGGAATTGTTCACAGAAACACATCTTAGGTAAATGTTAACAACGGATATCTGAGAGATAAGATAATATGCGTTACTTTTCCTCCTTCCCAAACAACAGGTCATAGAATATACACGCGACTGTCAGAAGAGCGTAAAACACCAACCCTACATCTGCCATGCCTAAGTTAAGCACGCCTAGTCGATATAAACGACTGACTAGACAATTTGTGGACTATTAACGCGATGGATTTGGAGTAATGCAAAGCTTAGCGAGAGCCGAGGCCATATGCATAGAGGCTGCTAGCTGCTCGAAGTTTTTCTCAGCCATTTCTCAGCTTCAGCTACAAAATCTTTGAATGGACTACCTGGCAAGGCACATTCATCCAAGTCCTTAAGCAAACCCCTTGCTTTGGCAAGTTCCATTTCCCTATCCATGGTTTCAACTTGCAAGGAGAAGTTTAAGCCCTCAGCAGGAATATTAATCCAAAATCTCTTCGTATAACGAAGAGTTTCATAAGTGTATGCGGGATAGCCTGTTGCATAGGCAGTTACATGGTAATTGCCAACGTGCATATCGTCGATTATGATAAGACCATCTTTTGGCTTTTAAGAAGGGTAGCATTCCTCCATACCAGTGTACCAGAGGTAAAAATAAGGCTATCTTCCAACGTGGCTTGCGCTAAGGAAGATGAAATCGAAGTAAAATCCTTAGTCCTATTCAGAGTAATTCACACCAGAACTTTCAGACACGATTTATCCAGTTTATTAAAAACCATTTCACAACTTATAAGCTTCTTCTAAAGGATTTATTTTGTAAATGATGCTGGATAGAATAGTCGACAGCTACATGCAGAAGGTTTCTGGCTTGAAGGAACATTGCGACAGATGTCTCAGGACTGAGAGATGGGGAGGAAGTGTGGTTTTAATGGTCGTAGATGCGGCTTTTACTTCGATAGGTTTGAACTACTTCACCGCTGTTGTCCCTAAAGTTGAAGAATTTAACAGGAGTTTCGTAGAATGTGGAAGAATAAGAAATTTGAAAGACCTCGCTCAAGCAGACCTGAACGAGTTAAGAAAGGTTTGGAGAAATAGAAGGTCGTGGATCACTGCAAAGAGCATTGCATCTTACTTGACAACTCTAAGTGCGGACGACAAATCAGCTCTTAGGACTTGGGCGAGGAAAGCAGGCCTTGAGAATTGGAGGGAAGATCCAATCGGAAGTATAAAAGGCGTTGGGCTGGTAACTTTTCAATACCTTAGGATGATGGGCGGCATAGATACCGTAATGCCCGATAAGATCGTCAAGAGGGTAATAAATGAGATCCTAGTTAAAGCTGGCTTGAAACCCGTGGACAACGATATGGAGTTCATCAGGAAGGCTGAAGAGGTTGCTTTAAAGTGCGGGTATAGACCAATAGAGCTCTGTTGGATGACGTGGCTCATACAGCCTGAGGGGAAGATGATTAGGATGGACAAATACTCAAGCATCCTCTCGAAGATCTAATGTAACACGCAAGAGGAGCGAAACGGCTGAGTCCACGGTACATCAAAAGCGCCCATCTCGGAAAGACTTATACCCAAAGCGCCATCATCTCCTCGCCCGAGTGCGATAACCGTGGAGCATATACATTATCGACCTTCCGACGGCTTTTTCGGCGACGCTATCCCATTTTACTGGAAAGGCAGCTACCACATCTTTTACTTGAAGGCAACTCGCGCGGCCGATGAACGTCTTTTCTGGTCGCACATAGTGTCAACCGACTTGGTGCACTGGAAGGAGCTGCCGGACGCGATTTTGCCCGGTGAAAGTGGTGCGCCCGACAGCGGCGGATGCTGGACAGGGTCGGTAATTGAGAAGGATGACATCTTCCACATATTTTATACTGGATGGAATCCAAGCAGCCCAGTCCCACAAACGATTTGTCATGCTGTGAGCGAGGACCTGGTGCACTGGATGAAGGATGAACGCAACCCCGTCCTCGTGCCAGATGAGCGCTGGTACGGGAAAGCCGACTGGAGAGACCCGTTCGTGCTATGGCACCCAAAGGAAAAACGCTACTTTATGCTGATTTGTGCAACGACTAAATATGGGCCTGCGGCAAAGCGAGGTTGCGTTGGACTGGCTAAATCTTACGATTTGGAAAGATGGGAAGCTTGTCCACCTTTTTACGCACCGAATATTTGTGGCCCGATGGAATGCCCTGACTTATTCGAGCTAGATGGACGCTGGTACCTGCTTTTCTCGGAGTTCACGGAAAGCCTACAAACACACTATCGTATAGCTGACGATCTGAATGGCCCTTGGCGGCCAGCAACTCCGGATGTTTTTAACGGCCAGCGCTTTTATGCAGCGAAGACGGCTGGAGACAGGAAGCGACGGTTCGCATTCGGATGGATCCCGACAAGAGAGGGCGAAAGCGACGAGGGCAAATGGCAGTGGGGTGGACATTTAGCCATCCCCCACGAATTGGTGATAGGGAATGACGGAAGTATTTCCGTACGGTGCCCAGAGGAAGTCATCAACACATTTCAGTTCAAAGAGTTAGATGTCGAGAAAAGCATTTCGGGTTTGCTCGGTAGATGGGATTTCCATCGCAATGATGCCTACGGTGAACGAATCGACGGACTTGCTTACGCTACCATCGCGGACTTGAGAAACGACTTCGTGCTCATGGGTGAGGTTTCATTTCAGACGAGCACTCGTGAATTCGGGCTGCTCATTCGCACCGATGCTGATTTGTCGGCGGGTTATGCACTCAAGTTCGAACCAGCGAGAAACCGTGTGGCGTTTGACCGTTTTCCAAGAGCGGGCGATGCACCACCGCTGGTCGAGTGCCCGATATTCCTCACACCGAACAAGCCAACTCCATTTGTTGTGTTCGTTGAAGGCACCATCATGGAGGCGTTCATCGGCGAACGTGTTGCATTATCCTGCCGAGTTTATGAACGCTACAATGAACCGACAGGGCTTTTCTTAGTGGAGGGCGCAGCAAGATATAGTAAATTACAGGCCGCCAAATCCAACAGGTAGTCTAAAAGCCCTCTCCAAGTGGCCCTTACATAGCGCGCCCCGGCTCAAGTGCATGATGGCTTGTGGGCGCTTTCCTTGGGAATCTAGCGTGCTAAAAGACCGAATTCCGGCGATACTTTTTAATTCTTCTTCACACACGTGTTAGTAGTACAGAGATCTATGGATAAGACGGATATGGCTCTGTGTCTGCTACTTTTATCCAATTCGAGGCTTTCCTACCGTGAGCTGGCGGACAAGCTGAATCTTTCCGCGACCGCTGTCCACTCACGTATCCGGTCTCTGGTGGAGCAGGGCGTGATCCGCAGGTTCTCAGCAAAGATAAGTATTGGAGCCTTAGGGGCAGCAACTGTCATAATCTTCGGGCCGTCTAAGGTTGCTTCAGCCCAAGTATTGTACGAAGAGCTTATTAAACACGGCTCAGTATACTGGCTCGGCATCGGAGGAGGCAGCTTTATTTACATAGGCGCGTACCTTAGGAGCATCGTTGATTTGGAACCACTTGTGGGCTATGTCGAGAAGGCGACTGGCATCCTCGAGCCGAATGTCGGCATTATGTCTTACCCCTCTCCCACCGGTGCTTACCCCTCGGCTAACGCAAGGCTAAGCAACTTGGATTACCAGATAATACGGTCTCTGAAGGATGACTCGCGTAAAGCCGTATCGGACATCGCTCAGGAGCTGGGGGTTTCATCTAAAACAGTGCGTCGCCGCCTTAACCGGATGGTGGAGCTTGGACTGGTAGATCTGTCGATAGACTGGTACCCTGATGCTTCGAACGATATAATCACCGTGCTGCACCTTAACCTGAAGCCGGAGGTTGACAGAAGTGTGGTTGATAGGGTCCTGCAGAAGTACTGGCCCAACATCTTTTTCTACTGGGGCTTCAGCAATATTCCGAACCTACTCCTCGCCTTCATGTGGACAAACACGATGAAGGAGGTGAAAACCATTTGCGAGAACCTTGAGCGGGAAACTGTTTTTCGCTCCGTTTTGCCAAATGTCCTCTATACTGGCTACATCTTCAAGACGTGGGTCGACCGGCTTGTCGATGGATAGCCGTCCTCGTCTCTTTCTTAAACGCACGGTAGCGTAAAAAGGACATTTGGAAACCGAATAATACACTTTCATTAGGAGATTTGTTAACATACGTCTATATTACGAGGTGTTTCTTCAGCTGGGAGGAAGCATGTGTGCAAAAGCGGTTGAACCGGGGATCGTGGTGGAGAGGCTTGTTAAGAGGTATGGGGATGTTACTGCGGTTAATGATTTGAGCCTGCAGGTTACGAGGGGCGAGCTATTCGGGCTCCTAGGGCCCAACGGTGCTGGCAAGACCACGACTATAAACATCCTCTGCGGCCTCCTCAAGCCCACGAGCGGCTTCGCCAGCGTCTGCGGCTACGACGTGCAAAAGGAGGCGATGAAGATGAGAGAGCTCATAGGCGTGTGCATACAGGAAACAGCTGTATACCCCTACCTCACTGGTGAGGAGAACGTGAAGTTTTTCGGCGACCTTTACACGCTGGATGGGGAGACGCTTAGAGACAGGTGTAGCATGTTGCTCGAGAGGCTGGGGCTCGCCGGCGACGCGAGAAGGAGAGTCTCGAAGTATAGTGGAGGTATGAAGCGTAGGTTGAGCCTAATTTTGGCGCTCATCCATGACCCTCAGGTTGTTTTCTTGGACGAGCCGACTGTAGGGATGGACCCGCAGTCGCGCCATGCCGTCTGGGACTTCATAAGGGAGCTGAAGAAGGAGGGTAAGACCATCGTCCTTACAACGCATCACATGGAGGAGGCGGAGGAGCTCTGCGATAGGGTCGGCATAATCGACTATGGTAAGCTGATAGCGCTCGGCCCACCGGAGGAGTTGATTCGAAGGGGTGGAGTCGGGAACCTGGAGGAACTGTTCATAAAGCTCACCGGCAGGAGGATAAGGGAGGAGGCTTAGAATGAAGCCCCAGAGAGTTCTCGCCATAGTCAGAAAGGAGGTCAAGAAGGCAATTCGGGATCCCGCAATACTGTTCATGATCTTCCTGTTCCCCGTGGTTTTCGTGCTCGCGTTCGGGCTAGCGTACGGTGCCTCCTTCGGAAGTGATGGACAGACCGCGTACGAGATTGGAGTTGTCAACATGGACCAGGGACCTGCTTCGCAGACGCTTCTAACCGCGTTGTCGAAAACGGAGATACTGCGCCCAAATATATACGGCGATAATCAGACCGCGCAGAACGACCTGTCGCAGGGCAGGGTTCAGGCTGTGATCGCGATCCCGAGCGATTTCAGCCTGAGCCTCGCCTCATATCAAGCTGCGCCGGACGATCCGCGCAGTTGGGTCAACACGTCCGTCGCCCTGTATTTGGACAGGGGCTCACTCATCGCTACCCAAGTAGTACCTTCGATAGTGCAACAGACCTTGATGGCAATCACCGGCCAATACGCTCGGGCTCCAAACCCGTTTCGCTTAGAGATCGCATCCTTGGTGGAGGTTAAGTCGCTGTCCTCTTTCGAATACATGGCTCCGGGCATGTTCACCTTCGCCTCCATATACATCCTGATGATGGTCGCTCAATCGTTTGTCCAAGATCGTGAGAACGGCATGATGAAGCGGATCCGGGTAACGCCAATAACATCCGCCGAGTTCATGATTGGTCAAATACTTTCCTATACGCTGATAGCCCTCGTCCAGTCGGCGCTGGTGTTCGCTACAATCAGCCTTCTGGGCTTCAGGCCGGATGTGGGAGCGCTTGCATATATTTTCGCTTTCGCGATCATTCTGGTGTTCTCATTGTCCAACATTGGTTTCGGTTTAATAACGGCCACGGTTGCAAGGTCAGGCGGCGCTGCGACCGGTATATCCTTCCTCTTCCTCCTCCCTCAGCTTTTCCTCGGCACCTTCGTCGGCATGTCTCTTTCCTCCGCAGCTCAGATCGCACGCAGGTTCGTGCCCAGCTACTACGTCACCGACGCCCTGACCTCGCTCTTCCTGAGAGGGGCCGATGTCACGAGCCCTACAATACTGTTCGACTTCGCCGCAGTATCGGTGTCTTGCATCGCAGTCCTTATGCTCGGCGTATTTCTGTATTCGAAACACTGCGCGATCTAGGGTGAATGAGACGCTGGCTAAGGAAAGGTTTGTGAGGATGAGGAAAGACATGGTGTTGGACATTGAGGCGCTGTTGGAGGAGGCGAGGGCATCTAAACACAGAGAAGCCTATAAAACTTTGGACAGGGGCCTAAGCTACAGAATAGGAGTCGGCGCGAGGTTTGAGTCACCAGATAACTACTCTCTCTTCATAGAGATCTTGATTTACCTATGCCCTGCTTCCGGCAATCTTGATCTGAAAGCTCTGGGGAAATCTCTAGCCTGCTTGAAAGAGTTGGAGAAACGGGGCTACTCCCTGACATGTCAAGACGGGGAATGCGTCTCTTGCGAAATAACAGTATCCACAGGGAGATTAGCCGAGGAATATTTTGCCGTAAAGTCCTTGATGAAAGGCGTTTTAAACTCATAAGCGTTATCGTAAGCATGACAACGCTATTTTCCTTTTTCAGGCGGGCTGGAGAGGTTTTTCATCAAACTGTTCTAAGCCCAATATTATGAGCGGATGAAGCATTAGATGGTTTATTCGTCACGCCCATTTCTATAAGAAAATCTTCTGCTACTTTTTTCTCAGGAGAACCATGTTGATATTTAAGCTCGAGTCATTCGCTTTTTCCAGTGGTTGGTCCAAGTACCACTCGTCAACGCTACCTCTCCACCACCCCAGAAATTCGAATTTGTTGTGCAATTTGATGAGGAGTTTAAATTCCTGCGGGAAAAAACAGTCTTAGGTCTTCTTGATGAACAAGCGTCATCTTCCTTCCGTGGTCATCAACTTTAAGCTTTATTTTCTCTGCGACGATCTGGTTTATCGCGTCTTTAACCCATATTTCGTAAGTTTTTTTAACTCTTACCCCCTCTTTTTCCATTTCCCAGTTCTGCATCCGGACTTCGGTCCAGTCTACTTTTCAGTCTACTCCGAAATTTCGTATGAAGTAAAGCCCCCCGCTCTTAAGCGCGCTAATAATGAAGAATCTGGAGCTGCCGGACGTGAAGAGCGAGTTGGAAGAACTCCGCATTTCAGATCTTCGATTCTCATGCGCTTTATCACGGTATTTTTGCGTGCTTTAGCTTGTCGCTGGCTTGTCCTCCGCCAACTCCCCAATTTTCCATCGGGACTTCATGTATTATGACTTCAACTGCCTCTGCAGGTATGCCCATCTCAGTGAAGACTCCGGTTATGCCGGCTATCACTTTCCTCTTGGCCTCGTCTGAGAATCCCTTCCATACGTGTACATGTACGATCGGCATGGTCTAAGCACCCCCTCTCATACTCATATAAACACTTGCCCATACGAGTAGCTTAGCGCGCGCTTCTAAAGAGGCGAGAGAAGGGTCTCTACAGGAAATCCCTGAGAAGGCCGTCGACGGCTTTATCTCCCTGGTTTACGGGGAGCGTGTGGAGATGCTCCCGCCGGCGGAGGATGATTTGAACACGAGCTACGACCTAATCCTGTCTGGCTGGAACGATATCTTTGACGCGATACTCTATGCTGTCTCGAAGAGAACTAAAATGAGGGTGCTGACGATGGACACGGCGTTCAAAAGTTTTTTGAAGGAGAGAAGATTCGACCACGATCTGCTCGTTACTCTGGATGAAGCCGGCCTATGACTCGTGCACCTCAGAGCGCGCGTTATGGAAGGGGCTGGTTCAAGGGCCTGGGCTGGTGCTTTCATCGAAAGATGTGAGATCAGAGAATCCTGAGGTATATTGGATTCGAAAGGGCGGCCACCTCCCTTTCATCGGTTCCCAGTCCGTAATCGGGATCGAGGATCTCGACTCTAAGGTACCCATTGCCTTCAGGCCTCGCCTTCCAGCACTCTTCGAATTCGTCGGAGTCCACTAGGACCCTTTTGATCTCTCCTCGCTCAGATAACAAACGCGCCAATCCGCCACGACCTCTTTTGACGCATAGATGCAGTTGCAATTCGTCGCCCTTCGAAAAAGCGATCTCATCCCCCATCATGGCCGTTTCGTTAGTCTTTGGGTTTCTAGCCTCGAACGATATCCCGGGCCCAACAGGGTCCCTCGATATGAACACACGTCCCGCCCTGATCGCGCTCAACAACAACTCTTTAGAAAGGCCGGAGCAAAAAACCCAAGTCGTAGGCGTGCCGATGTCATAGACCGATCTGCCGGGCTCGTTCTCGAGACGGTGTATGTCGCTCCCGCCGACTGCGACTATCCTATTCCCCTCCTTGAGCAACTCCTCCCACCAGCTCACGGATTGGAAGTTCAATGTCGGCCACAGGCCTTGCCAGACCTCGACGGCATCGAAGCCCCTCAGCCGCTTGAACTCCCAATTGGGCCCGAACTCCTTCGGGTGGCATACGGAGATGATCAGGCCCTCGCGATGTACCTCGCGTATGAGCCTCGAGAAATGCTGTTCGTTCTCAAGCCTGAACTCTATCCAAGTATCGTTCCCCCACACGTTCGCATGTCCGTGGTAGGTGGTGATCTCCTCGCCTGGCAGCAAGAGCGTTCTCCCCTCCGAGTGTTTTCTTATGTCGCTCAATTGGCTGACTGTGTTGTGGTCTGTTATCGCGATGAAGTCCAGCCCTCTTTTCGTCGCTTCGTCCGCGAGCTCGGGTACAGATTGTTCGCCGTCGCTGTGAGTGGAATGGACATGGAGATCGCCTTTGTACCAACCTTTCTTCACAGGTCGAGGGGCCGCATAGGTCTTGGCCGGCAGCGGTGCTCGCGACCTCACCTCTAGGTTCTTGGTCGAGACCCGAACTCTACACTCGCAACCTTTCTCGGATATCTTATATAGGCCCAGTATGATCCTCCAGGTCCCCTCATCTATTTTCCCCGCTATGTAACCAGGAGTCGACTCGTACTCAGAGACGAAGAACGACTTTCTCGCGCTGCCGCTCCATCCCCTGAACCGATCGGCCTGAAACAATTCGAAGTTCCACGGGCCGAATATGCCTATATCTATCACATTTGGATCGTCCTCGGGACCCTCGGAGTGATCGTATTCCACTTCTATCAAATCGGTCCCTGCTGATACCTCGAAGGGCAAATAGAAGAAGGGCCTCTCCCTCGCGTCTTCCCTCGAGAACCTGACGGAGAACTCCAGCTTGCGGGAAAGTTCAGGCGAACACATCGCGAAAAATCAAATCACAGGGTTAAAATATCCTTTGTTCGGCAAATTCTTTACGCGCGAAATATGTCATTAAGTTTGAGAAAGGTGAAGAGATAACAGTTCCTGAGGTGTTTTTCCTTGCGATTGGGGACGGTTGAATTTCACACTCTCGCGCGCGCTGTTCGAGATAATCCCGTCATCCATTCTCAGAGAGGCTTTTTCGAGGAAAAACCAAGACTTCAAGAAAACTGGGTGGTGGGGTCGAAAGATTGCTTCGGACCTCTATGGCCGACAAGAGGTCAACAAGGCCTTTAAAGGGATGTGATCCGTATGTTGCATGCTAGTTACCCCATAACACCCAACAGAGGCTTAAGAGTTAAAAGGGGCAGCTTCCAGTCGAGCCCGGGTTGACCGTAACGGCAATAGTAGGTCTTCAGTTCGGCGATGAGGGGAAGGGTAAAATAGCGCACCTCTTAAGCAGAGGGGCTGACCTGGTCGTGAGGAGCCAGGGCGGCGCTAACGCCGGACACACCGTAAGGATGGGGGACGCTGTTTACAAGTGGTCGATGTTGCCCGCTGGAGCCATGTCCTCGAAGGCGACGGCGATAGGCTCCGCCGTGGTCGTAGACCTAGGCGTGTTGTCAAGCGAGCTGGAGATGCTGAAGCGCTGCAACCCCGACGCAAAGGTGTATGTTAGCTGCCAGGCCCATCTGGTTCTCGATGTCCACAAGGAGATGGATTCTTGGGAGGAGGGCATGAGGGGCGACCAGGCCATAGGAACCACGAGGCAGGGCATCGGCCCAACGTACGAGGACAAGTGCGCGAGGAGGGGGCTCAGGGTGGCCGAGGCCCTAGACGAACAGCTCATGAGGGAGCGGCTTTCAAGGCTGCTGGAGATGAAACGCCGTCTCGGTCTCAAGAGCACAGACCTCGAACAGAACGTCAACGCGATAAGGGCGGGCATCGATGCCATAAGGGGGTACGTCTGTCACGTTCCCAGGGTCATACAGGACACCCTAAAGTCGGGCGGAAAGGTGGTCCTAGAGGGTGCGCACGGCACGCTCCTCGACATCGACTTCGGCACCTATCCGTTCGTGACTTCCTCGAACACGACCGCCTCGGGGCTCTGCACTGGAGCCGGAATAGGTCCCGGGCTCGTCGACGACGTTGTTGGCGTGGCTAAGGCATACGTGACCAGGGTGGGGGCTGGTCCCCTCCCGACCGAGATGGACCAGAGGACGGCCGCGGAGCTGAGGGAGAGGGCGAGGGAGTACGGCACCAGAACGGGCAGGCCGAGAAGGATAGGCTGGCCCGACCTGTTCGCCATGAAGTACGCAGCCGACCTCAACGGGGTCACACAAATCGTGCTCACGAAGGTCGACATGCTGGGTGGCATGGGGAAGCTGAAGGTCTGCGTCGGCTATGAGCTGGACGGCGGGGAGATGGACCGCTTCCCGATGACCGCCAACGAGCTTGCGAACTGTCGTCCGGTATACGAGGAACTGGATGGCTGGCCGGACTTGGGCCCGGACGGCTGGAGGAACCTGGCGGTCAGTGGCGGAGGCGAGCTCCCGGGCGAGGTATTGGAGTTCGTGAGGCGCGTTGAAAAGTACGTAGGGGCGAGGATCTCTATGGTATCGGTTGGCGGGGACGTGAAAGACACCATTGCGCTTCGCGTGAGCTAAGGCAGCAGCCCCTCCAACTGTTTATAAGCTGACCAGACCTAACCTCGCTCCGATATGAGCGGGAAAGACGAGCTGGACGTCCTAGAAGCCGTTTCCCCCCTGGACGGCAGATACAGGCATCTGGTTGACGACGCTGCCAGGCTTTTCTCCGAAGTCTCCTTGATGAGGCACAGGTGCAAAGTAGAGCTCGAGTACCTGATAGCCCTCCTCGAGCGTGCGCTGCCTGAGCGCACGAGGGGTATAAGGCCCGACTGGCGCGAGCAGCTCAGGTCCATCTACAAAGATTTCGGCATCGAGGACGCGAGAGCCGTCAAGAGGCTGGAGGAGGAGACGAGGCACGACGTCAAGGCCCTGGAGGTCTACCTGAGGGAGGTGCTCCGCAAGAGGGGCCTCGGAGAGCTATCTCCGCTAATACACCTCTGCCTGACTTCCGAGGACGTCAACAACTTGGCCCAGTCCTTGATGGTCTCCGAGTTCGTGAGGTCGCTCTACATACCATCGGTCTCCGACCTTCTGATCAAGATGACGAAGCTGGCGGTCGAGAACGAGGGAACCGTGATGCTTGCCAGGACCCACGGGCAGCCAGCGACGCCAACGACATTCGGGAGGGAGCTCGCCGTATACTGCTACAGGATCGCGAAGATCACGGAGAAGGTCGCAAGGCTACGGCTGCGCGGCAAGCTCGGCGGAGCGGTGGGCAACCTGGCAGCCCACAGGCAGGCTCTCCCGGAAGTCGACTGGCTCGAGTTCGCGAGGCGTTTTGTGGAGGACCTCGGCCTCGAGGCCTGGCCTGCGAACACCCAGGTGATAGCGCACGAGGGCACCTCGGAGTTGCTCTCGCTCCTCAGCTTGACCTGTTCGCTGATGGCAAACCTCTGCAGGGACCTCTGGCTGCTCTCCGCGCTCGGCTACCTGAACGTGCTGCCGAGAGGCGTGGGCTCTTCAACGATGCCGCACAAGTCAAACCCGGTGGAGCTTGAGCTGGCCGAGGGCAACTTCGACTTCGCAGCGAACATCCTGGGTAACATGGCCAGCAGGCTTATCTCCTCCCGCCTCCAACGTGACCTCTCTGACTCAACGATAAAGAGGAACTACGGCGTCGCCCTCTGCCATCTGCTGCTCGGCGTCAGGTCTCTCTCGAACGCCATCGACAGGATATCGGTCGACGCCGGCCGCATGGAGCTCGAGCTCAACTCCCATGCCGAGGTGGTCTCGGAGGCGTTCCAGGTCGTGCTCAGGCTCAGGGGGGTCGAGGAGGCGTTCGAGCGCACGCTGGAGGCGGTCAGGGGCCGAAAATTCGACCTGGAGGAGATGGCGAAGATCGCGGAGCGCCTCGCGCCCGATGAGGAGACGCTGAGGGCATTGGCCTCCATCAAGCCGTCGGGCTTCATAGGCTACTCGAGAGAGCAAACAGAAATCCTAGTCAGGAGCTGCCTGGAGATAATCAGGGACCTGAACCTCAGCGGGTCCTCCCCATCTTGACCATGCGCGCCATCTCGACGAGCCTCTCGCCTAACAGCCTGCAGGCCCTGAGCTCCTCCTCGCCCGGCGCCCCGACTGACACCGCGCCATAGTGCAAAGTCACGCGCGGGGCCACGTAGTCGGGAACTCCGAAGACCAGCATGCCGTAGTTCAACATCATCGTTATCAGGGACATGACGGCGAGCTCGTTGCCGCCTCCGAAGCCGCCCGAGCTGCTGAAGGCGACGCCCACCTTGCCCTTCATCTTGCCCCAAGCCGGCATGGCCACCTCGTTGAAGAGCCTGTTCATCTTCGTTGACATTACGCCGCAGTGGGTCGGCGTTCCGAAGGCAAAGCCGTCGTTTTCAAAGAAGTCCTCAACCGCGACTTCGTCAACCCTCTTCAGGGTGACCTCAGCCCCGGCCAGCCTCGCGCCATCCGCAACCGCCTTGGCCATCCTCTCCGTGTTCCCAGAGTAGCTGTCATACGCGATGAGGACCTTAACGACCTCCGTCCCAGCCATGTCGCAAAGTCGGAATCAAGGTGTTTAAAAATTATTTACCGAAGTTTGGCCTAGGGTAGATATCCAAGGCGTCGGGGCTCGCGCGCCGAAGCAATAAGGTCAGGTGTTTGAAGAAAAGCCCGGCGGGCTACCTGGAGCCCTTCAGCCGTGCTATGGCCTCTGAGATTTCCTGGTTGATCTGCTCCTCGTAGAAATGCCCTCTGACCTTTACCTCTACTTCCTTTACTCCCTCCGCCTTCATGGCCTGCAGGTATATGTCCGTGCCTATCTTCACCGCGAACAGGAGTGGGCACATGGGCGTCGAGAGGTGGAAGGCCACAAACGCCCTGTCGCCATCCACCCTGACCTCATCTATCAGGTTCATCACCGAGATCGGTATGCCTATCTCCGGGTCGACGACCTCTGACACAAGCTCGTAAACCTGTTTCTCCCTCTCGTTCATATCCACCGCGACCTCCATCGGATGTGCTGCTGATAAAGGTTCGCCTCGCTGCACATGATGTATTAGTGAAGTTCAAAACGTTCTTCACTCATTCAAATTGGAATGAGCAGAATTTATGACGTTTATATCCGATCCTAAAGGTGTTGGGGGTCAAAGCGGTTTTCTAAGGTCGTCTCAACAGTTGATGGTTACGGGGTGATATAAGGGAATATTTCCTTTTTTTAAAGGGTTCTGAAACCACAAAATTTATATCATAAAAAGCTGAAATAAAAAAAGAAAAATGTTAAGTAGATTAGAAATAATGCTAGGCTTTTTAACAATTATGGCAATGATCCTTTCTTCAGCGATTCTTGAAGGGATCCAAGCAACTCCTACAACCAAGTTGACTAGAAAGCTCTCGCCAATTGCTGACTCTTATGTTACTGAGGGCACCTATGCAGGGCACAATTGGGGCGACAAAGATTATTTGATAATCCAAAGCTATGCTGGGCAAAGAATGTATGCTTTCATAAGGTTTAACCTAGATGACTACATCCCGCCTGGTTCCAAGGTTACATCGGCAGAATTATACTTATACGCGTATTTTCTTGGTGGTTTTCCCCCGCCTTCTAGGAGACTTTACTGCAACCGTGTCGCAGGGAATTGGGAAGAACTCGGTATTAATTGGAACAATAAGCCCGGAGTATCAACCGATTACGTTTACTATTCTGACGTCTCTTCTACAGGCTGGGTACACTGGACGATGACTTACTGGGTTCAAAGATTCGTTGCTAAAGATAAAAGTACAGCCTCATATGATGATAACTACGGTTGGAGGATAATAGACTACCCAGACGAATCGTCCACCCCATACTATGTAGATTTCCGTTCTAGAGATTTTGTTGATGCTGACCAACGGCCTTATCTACAGGTTGAGTATTATCCTCCCCACCTTGAGCTCGTCCTTGAAAGCAACTCTATACAGGCCGGCAACTGGGTCAAGATGTCGGTTTGGAGGGTAACGCAGGACGGGGAGTATGTGACGCGTGGGAACCTCAATGTTAAGCTCAGCTCAACCTCCACTTCAGCTAACAAGAAGTTCTCCACTACCGAGGGTGGGTCTGCGATAACGGAGCTTACTATACCGGACGGCTCGAAAAAGGCGGATTTCTGGTACTACGACGATAAGGCCGGCACATGGGATATCAGCGTTTGGACGGACGATTATCGATTTTTTATAATTTGGCCCTATTATATCCAGAACTATGGTGACGACAAAGAGCAGTTGACGGTTACCCCTGGTCCCCTAGACCATTTCGCCTTCGACACAATATCTTCCCCCCAGCAGGTTGCAAAACCATTCTCAATAACCATCACAGCCTACGACGCATATGGTAACGTCAAGACTGACTACACCGGGACGAACTCCCTCTCGGACACTACTGGAACGATAAACCCCACTGTAACCAGTGCCTTCGTGAACGGGAAGTGGACTGGGACGGTAACCATAAACAAGATAGGTAATAATATTAAGATAACTACTAGCGGAGGCTTACTAACATCTCCGAAGACCGGTGAGAGCAACGTTTTCGACGTTAAGGCTGGTCCGCCGGCTAAGCTCATCATAGAGCCTTCGAGCTTCACAACGGCTGCGGGAGTAACCTATTCCTACCTTAACATCTCGCTTAGGGACGCTAACAATTTTGAAACAACCCACACCTCCACCATAGTCATAAGCCTTTCAACAACCTCTTCCGAAGGCGAGTTCAGGCAGTTCGGAACCACAACCAGAATAACCAGCGTAGCCATCTCCGCTGGCGAAAGCTCGGTTAAAGTTGATTATTACGATATCAGGGGCGGGACATGGACGTTGACGGCTTCAGCCCCGGGCTTAACCCCCGGGACTGCAACAGCCACGGTGATACCCGACACGATTCCACCAGTCACAACAATAACTTTGGGTGGCCCTAAACGTCAGGTCGGTGCAAATACCTTCGTCTCCGGGTCGACGGCCTTCTCCCTTTCAGCTACCGACGATGCCAGCGGGGTCAAGGAAACGAGGTACAGGTTCGACGGAGGCTCGTGGAGCGCTTATTCCGCTGAGTTCAACTTGGCAGAGCTATCCGAGGGGTCGCACACCATAGTATACTACAGCATCGACAGGGCCGACAACAACGAGGCCGAGAAAACCCTGACGGTATTTTTGGACAAGACACCCCCGGCTGTAAGCGGCGCCTCACCAACCGGAAGCCTTATCTTAGGCTCGACATCAGTGACGTTCACCATCAGGGTCGAGGACACCGGCTCAGGCGTTGAGGAGGTCGAGCTGGTTGTCGACGGGGTTTCGCAGGGAGCCATGGTCGAGAGCGGAGGTACTTACACCAAGACCATGAGCCTGAGCGAGGGAACTCACGCTTGGAGCGTAGAGGCCGTTGACGGCGTTGAAAACTCGGCCAGCCAAAGCTACTCCTTCACGCTGGCCGTCGACAGGGATCCGCCCACAGTCTCAGGATTGTCAGCGCCACCTAACCCAGTTTTCGGGGAGTCTACCACTATAACCTGCCAGGTTTCGGACGCGCTCTCTGGCGTTAAGGAGGTCAACCTCTACTACTCAACCAGCGGAGGCTCATCTTGGAGCAAGGTCGAGATGACCCTCCAGGGAGGCGTGTACACCGGCTCGATACCTTCCCAGATGTTTTTCACAAGCGTCCAGTACTACGTCGAGGCCATCGACAACATCGGCAACGTTTTTCGAACAACAACCTCAACGTACACCGTCGGCATACCCATGTGGCTCTACGTAGCTGCCATAGCTCTGATCGTCATCTTAGTTGCCGTGTCGTTGTCAAGGAGGAGGAAGCCTGCGCCTCGACCTACGTATGCTCCTCCGCCCGCTCCGCCTCCACCGCCCCCGAGCTAATCTCAAGTCAGGGCCCATCTCTTTTTTTTTTAAAATTTCCCTGAGGTTAAATGAGCGCGCGCGGCGCTTTAAAACCGATAACCATCGCATCAAGCCGAGGCCCAGAAGGATTTCCCATGCGAAAGGGTGATGAAACCTCTTGACGCCTGTCAGTCTCGGTCGGATCTACCGCAGCCCGGTACCGGATAGAAGCGTTGTTCTCTCCATTTTAGGGAAATCTGCACCCGGATTCTCTGCGCTTCATTAGATTTAATAACAGGGGGTGTTAGTAACTAACGGCAGGTGTTAGTATGTACTTCCAGCTGGGCGTCAAAGAGTCCAGAAAAGACTTCTTCAATTTCGAAGGTGAGCTTGAGGGGCTGGTCAGAGAGTTGAAGAAACCCGAAACACGGATGATAGTTGTGAAGGGCATAAGGAGAACTGGAAAATCGTCGCTTCTGAGGGTGGGGCTGGCTGAATCCCGGCTTCCCCATCTCCTCCTCGATGCCAGGGCTTTTGGGCCTTTCAGCCCAGACCAGCTTTACGATATGGTGGCAAACTCGCTCTCGAAGCTTGCCGCTAGGTACCGTGCGCTGGAGAACCTGTTGCAAAGCGTGAAAGGGATGTCGGTTTCAGGGGTGACGGTGAACTTCACGGCTAAAAGCAGGCTTACGTTTTTGGGAACGCTTGAAAAGCTTAGCAGGTGGGGGGAGTCGACGGGTAAGCCCGTGGTGCTCGCCCTGGATGAGGCACAGGAGTTCATGCTCTTTCCAAAGTTCGACAGCCTTTTAGCATACGTCTACGATTCCTTCAACGGGGTCAAGTTAGTTCTGAGCGGTTCAGAGGTAGGAGTGTTAGACCTGATGCTGGGGAGGACTAAGGCGAAGGCACCGCTGTTCGGACGTCCGTATTTCGAAATAGAGATGGGGCGCCTACCAAAGCATAAGGCCGAGGAGTTTCTTAAGGCCGGCTTCGAGCAAATGGGCAGAACTGCTGTAACAGAAAACATTTTAGAGGCCGTTGATCGTTTCGACGGGATCATAGGCTGGCTGACAAACTACGGTTACTACGCCACGAGGCTTGGACACAAAGAGGCTGTGAAGAAGACCCTGGAGGAGGGCGCGAGGCTCATTAAAGAGGAGCTCGACTACTTTCTCGCCCAGAGACGCCAGGCCAGAAGCAGGTATCTCGGCATTCTCAGAATGATTGCTACGCCGTTAGCCTGGTCTGAGGTCAAGCGCGGGTTGAGTGTGAGGCTTGGGGTTACGGTGAGCGACAAGCAGCTGAGCAGATATCTATCGGAGCTCGTCGACTATGGTTTCGCCGTCAAGACGGACAACAGATATGTGTTAGCTGACCCCCTGATCGCCCACGCGTTAATCGGCGCGCGTTAATCGGTCTCCGAGGTCTAGCGCGCACTGGGTCTCGAGCAACCGTCTCAAAATACGGTACCAGCATGGTACCATCCGTGAAGGGGCAACGGCTTCAGGACTTGAGGTACTATTATAAACGCAACGCCGCGGGTTGTGCCATGGCAAAGGCGTTCGGGATCGACACATGGATATACTCGATCTTGCCGCCGGAAGAGGCCATAAAGAGGATAAGGTCCAACGGGCTTAGCGTGGTCGAATACTGCTACGACCACTTTCGCAAAATGGAGGAGGGCGTAAGTCCCGTCGAAGCATGCCGCCGGGTAGTAGAGGTCGCAAGTTCCTACGACGTGAAGGCAGTCCAAGTACACGGCCCCTTCGGGACCTACGACGCTGAGCTGGCTTCCCCTGAGCCATCGGTTAAGGGAAGGGCGCTCGAGATGACCAAGACCTGGGTGGAGCTCACCTCTCTCCTGGGCGCGGATGTTCTGGTGCTGCACACGGCGGTCGCGAGCGAGGACGTCTCGGAGGGGAGCAACGCCATGTTCGAGAGGACCAAGAAGCTGAACATCGAAGCCTTCAGGGATGTTGAGCGCTTGGCAAGGGACGCGGGGGTTAAAGTCGCAATAGAGAACAGGCTCGAGAAGATATTCGCCTGGAGGCCAGCTGACCTGATGGACCTTGTGAGTGCTCTGAACTCGGACCATATGGGCATATGCTTGGACGTGGGCCACGCCAACGTCAACGGCATCAAGGCTGCCGAGATGGCCGAGATCTTGCAGGAAAGGGTCATAGCCACGCACCTGCACGACAACGACGGTTACTCCGACCAGCACCTGCCACCGCTGATGGGGAGCATAGACTGGCACGCCCTGATCAAGGCGCTCGGGCGGTATTCCAAACCCCTGATATTGGAGATCAGGGACGCGAAGGACATAAGGGTCGACGAGAACAACCTGACCCTTTCCAAGGTTGCGATGGAGCACCTGTTGTCGAAGGTCGACTAGTTGACCCAGAGGCGGCCGCCCCAGTCAATAAACCATCAGCAGCGTTAAGGAGTTCGTGGCCGCACGACCTCTGGAGAAGAGCACACGCGGGTCTCGCAACATTTTATAACGCTTCACCTACGAGTATGGGCAGGTCGTGACGATGGATGTTTTGCAGCTCTTGGTGACGTCTTTCACCGTGGCGCTGTCCGGCGCGGCCGCACCGGGTCCCCTGATGTTCGCCACGGTCAAGGAGTCCTACACCTCGGGAACTAGGGCGGGCCTGTTGCTGTCGCTCGGCCATGCGCTGGTCGAGGTGCCTGCCGTGGTCATACTGGGCCTGGGCATGGTCAGCCTGCAAGGTGGGAAGACGCTTTCCGTACTTTACCTGTGCGGCGGCTCCCTGCTTCTGGTTTTGGGGTTATTAACCCTGAGGGATGCCGTTGTGCTGAAGGTGGCCGTTCAGAGCTCAGGGATGCATGAGAGCTCCAAGCTACGCCAGCTTTTCCTGGGCGCAGCCTCGTCCGTATCTAACCCTTACTGGAGCATCTGGTGGGCCACGATTGGAGCGGTGTACGTCCTGAGCTCCCTCGAGCTCAGCGTCCTCGGCGTAGTTCTGTTCTACTTCAGCCACATATCGGCCGATTTCGCGGTCTTCACGACGATATCATTCGCGGTCTCCAAGGGAAAGGACCTGCTCGGGACCAAGAGCTACAGGTTCGTGCTTGCTTTGAGCGGCCTTGCGCTCCTATTGATAGGCGTCAGTTTCCTCGTAGAAGGCGTGGCACGCGTAGCAGCATAGAAAAACGCGTCGAAACATTGTCCTTTTTAGCCTTACAGTGTAAAAGCGGATGCTATTTTTTCACCAAGTAAATCAACTTTATGAACAATATTCAAAAATTAATCGTTTTTTAGTCATTATTTTGCATTTTATTCCCATAAATCTGGTAAAGTTTTTTGAATATCATTCGTGTACTTCGCCGCCGGTCGGAATGTATCAGAGCCGAAGCCTGTTGGAGGGGGTCATCAGGTCCATCTCTAAGGGGGAGCTGCTGGACATCCTGAGGGTTCAGACGACGGTGCTAAGCGTCATGGAGGACTTCATGGTCTCGAGGGGGTTCGTCCAGCTGATGCCTGTCATCACGGCCAAGGTTACTGACCCGCTCGGTCCCGACCCGAACGCTTCGGTGGTAGAGAAGCCGAAGATAAGGTACCAGGGCGAGGAGCTCGTGTTGACGCAGAGCATGATACTGCACAAACAGCTAGCGCTTTTGACCGGCGCCGAGAGGATCTTCGTCATGTCTCCGAATGTGAGGCTCGAGGACCCGAGCAAGGGGGGAGGCGGAAAACACCTCTTCGAGTTCACGCAGATGGACTTCGAGGTCAAGGACGGTACCATGGATGTTGTTATGTCGCTCATCGAGGACCTGCTGATAGAGCTGGTCTCAAGGGTTTCCTCCGAGAGGTGGAAGGAGCTGGAGCGGTTGGGCAGGGTGCTTGAGGTGCCTTCCAAGCCGTTCAAGGCCTACACTTCCCACGAGCTGGAGGAGAAGTACGGCACGGATTGGGAACGCGCTGCCTCCCTAGATCAAAGGCACCCGTTCTGGGTTACCTGCTTCAAGCGGGAGTTCTACGACAGGGAGGACCCCGGAAGTCCTGGGCACTACCGGAACTACGACCTCATATACCCCGAGGGCTACGGAGAGGGTGCCTCCGGAGGTGAGAGGGAGTGGCAGTACGAAAGGCTCGTTGCCAGGATAAGGGAGGGCGGAATCGAACCCTCAGAGTACGAGGCTTACCTGACGGTGGCGAGGATGGGCCTCCTGTTTCCGAGCGCGGGCGCGGGCATAGGCGTGGAGCGGCTTGTCAGGTTTCTCGTCGGAGCCCGCCACATAGGTGACATACAACCATTCAGGAGGGTGCCGGGCGAGAGCGTCTTGCTCTGATTCAAGCAGCCTCCGGTTTCGACTCTCCTTTTTGGCACGAGAAACGGGAATCTTTAAATAACTTGAAAGCTTACATGGTGTGAGCGTCCTATGAAGGTTGGAATTTTCACCGTCCTTTACAACGACCTGCCCCTCGAGAAGGTCCTGCAATACGTCTCCTCGATAGGCTATGAGGCGGTCGAGCTGGCTGCTTGGAAGGGCAGCAACCACCTGAACGTCGACAAGGTAATCGGTGGCGGAGGCGGCGAATATAGGTCATTGGTCAAGAAGTACAACATGACGATATCCTCTTTGAGCACGCACCTTGAAGGACAGCTTGTGCTAGGGCCCCACGACTCCTCCACCGACGACTGGTTCAAGGGATCCCCGGAGGAGAAGCAGAGATACGGAACCGAGAGGATGAGAAAGGCAATAGATGCAGCTGCCTCGCTGGAGGTTCCCGTGGTGAACTCATTCACCGGAGTGCCCGACTGGGGGAAGTGGTACGTGTTCCCGCCGAAGAACGAGGAGATCTTCGACTCCTACTTCAGGCTTTTCTCCGAAAGATGGGGTCCCATACTGGATTACGCAAAGGACCGCGCCGTCAGGATAGCCTTCGAGACGCATCCGCAGGAGTTGAACTACAACCTCGACACAGCTAAATCCCTGCTGAAGTCCGTCAACGACCATCAGGCGCTCGGCTTCAACTACGATCCATCCCACCTCGTGTGGCAGCAGATGGACCCGGCCCAATTCATATACGAGGTAGGCCAGAGGATATACCACGTGCACGCAAAGGACGTGGAGGTGGTGCCGCACTCGGCGTCGAGGACCGGCGTGTTGGTATCTGGTCCTTGGAACAAGGTGGCAAGGGCTGTTAGGTTTAGGACCGTGGGCTGGGGGAACGTGC
>Ga0315298_1003888_pt1 | contig 23002 bp, 23 predicted proteins | sample WHS_1_MG_FD_203077 | JGI IMG/M metagenome (GOLD analysis project Ga0315298, IMG submission 203077) | Extremophilic microbial mat communities from Washburn Hot Springs, YNP, Wyoming, USA - WHS_1_MG | ecosystem: Environmental > Aquatic > Thermal springs > Hot (42-90C) | place: USA: Wyoming...
ACGTGCTCGAAAAGCTCCCGACCTGGCCCAACAAAAAACTCCACGAACTCTTGCCGTGGAACTGGAAAAAATCTGCATTAGCCTGATTGGCGCCAACCCGCAAGGGTGGGTTGGCTGAACGTTTACCCACGATCAGCGGAATCACTGCCCACGATCGCCGGAATGCGCACGTATGCGTTTAGCCAACCCACCCTTGCAGGTTGTCTCTACAAGAAGACGTTCTCCAAATCCCTCCGAATGACCGTGGGATAAAACGCCGTCCTCCTACTCAAATAACGAAAGACGTAACAACCACTCTCACCCCCATCAAAAAGAACTTTTCTGACCATCACTTCCCGCGTGGGATCGCCGTCGCAATCCTACGCTTCTCCAGAACCGTGTACTCCCGGAACAACCGTGGGACGTTCCCGCCGTTTCGACCTCAAATAACTCGGGACAGGGCACCTAATTTATTGCGGGACGTAACACCCGCCGATACGGATAGTAGTGACAGTCTTGTTTTGAGCATCCCAAATTCAGGCATTCTCAAGCTTCATCACTTGCAGAGCAGCAAGGCGATTTGATTTGATAGGAGAACCACACGGCGTCCAACTTGGCAGACTTTCCCCAAAAAGCCAGCGGCTCGTAATCTGGATAAGGGTAATGTCCTCTATTAATCCGTATGTCGCTCTCTTTTTCTCGGCATCGCTGCTGGACAAGATCAAGTACTGACACAGGCATTCCGCTGCAACAGTTGATCACCCCTTGACAGTCTGGATTCTCAAGCACGATAGAAAAATTCTTAGCGACGTCTTGAATTGGCAAATAATCGCGCAGTTGGTTACCCATAGACATATTAAAGACTGACTGACCATCATTAATTGCGCGGTCTAACTGCGCAAGAAGGCTATTTTTATTTTGTCCTTCGCCATAAATATAAAAAAGACGCATCCACTGCAATACAAACGGCCTCTCTGTTTGCAGCAATTGAAGCGCCTTACGCAAGGCGTCTTTAGCAAAACCGTATGGCGTCGTAGGGCAGGTTTCCATCTCCTCGGTTAATGGGCCATATTGCATACCATACTCAAAACATGTGCCTGCAACTAATAAATGAGGCACCCCTGACTTAACAGCAGCTTCTAAGAAAGCCAAGTCGGCAGGCAAGTTTGTGCTAATGTGAAAAAAATCTCGATAATTCGGAAGACCTGGCCATGCGAGATGCACGATTGCGTTGGGCCGGCACTCAGGCTGAAACAAGGGCTTAAAGCTTTCGTGTAAATCACATTGGATGAACTCAACACGATCAAACCATGGCATCTCTCGAGCCCGTGTGATATCGCGAGCAATGGCGACAACAGAATGTCCACGCGCAAGCAACTCGTTAACCACATGCCGCCCCACGAACCCCGTGGCACCCGTAACCATCACCCTCATGCAAGAACCTTCAACTCAGGCACAGCAATCACAAATTTCCCTCCCCATGAAAGTACTTGTTGCTGTTGCTGGATTACCTCGTCAGCAATATTCCATGGTAGGATAATCACCAAGTCCGGTTTACGCTTGGCGAGTTCTGTAGGAGGAAGAATTGGGATGTGGCTGCCGGGCATGAACTTGTCCTGTTTTGAAGGCGCAGCGTCACAAATGAAATCGATCAGATCGTGTTTAATGCCGGCATAGTTCATCAGGGTATTTCCCTTAGCTGCAGCACCATAAGCTGCGACAGATTTACCAGCACGCTTTTGCTCAATCAGAAAAGCAAGGAAGTCGTTTTTGACTTTATCTGCTTTCTGCTGAAATCTTTGGTACACACTCAGATCTTGCAGCCCAAATGTTTTTTCTCTTTCGAACATGGCTAACACAACGGGTTTCGTGGCCATTGGATCACTGTTATGGCACCCATGGATGCGAAGACTGCCGCCATGGGTAGGCAACTCTTCTACGTCAAACACCCGCAAACCTGCTTGAGCAAAAATACGGGAAACAGAAGTTAGCGAAAGATAGGAGAAGTGCTCGTGATAGACAGTGTCAAACTGGTTCTGCTCAATTAGACGCATCAGATGGGGAAATTCCAGATTAATGGTACCCCCTTCCTTCAACGCGATGCGAAGGCCCTGCGTAAAGTCGTTGATGTCTGGAACATGTGCATAGACGTTGTTGCCACAAATCAGATCAGCACGTTTTCCACAATCAGCCAAGGCTGTGGCCGTTGCTACACCAAAGAACTCCCGCAACACTGGCACACCAATTTTCTCAGAAGCGTCCGCTGTGCTGTCCGTAGGTTCAACCCCAAGACAGGGGATACCTGCAGACACAAAGTTTTTAAGCAGATACCCGTCATTAGATGCCACTTCGATGACAAAGCTATCCTTGGATAGCCCCAAGCGTTTTGTAATCTCTTCCACGTAACGGGCCGCGTGCTGCAACCAGCTCTGCGAGGTGGATGAGAAATAAGCGTAATCTCCGGAGAACAGTCTATCCGCCTCAGTGTAATCCTCAGTTTGCACTAGCCAACAGTGATCGCATACATATAACTTCAGAGGAAAAGTTGTCTCAGGTGCTTGCAACGCTTCTTTGGAAAGGTAGGCGTTCGAGGGTGGGGCATGGCCAAGATCAAGAAAAACATTTTCCAACTCAGTATGGCAATGACGACACTTCATAAAATAATTCCTTTGAAATCTTCTTTTAGATACGGGTGGGTTAGGTCTCTTGCAGAGAGATCAGTTGGTGTCAGCGGCCAATTTACGCCAATTCTTGGGTCGTCAAACCGCACCGCACCTTCAGCATCTGGTGCATAAAACGCCGTGTGCAGGTACAGTAATTCGCTGTCCTCTTCCAACACCTGAAACCCGTGGGCACATCCCTCGGGTATTACAAAAGCAAATCGGTTTTCCGGTGTTAGTTCAACGGCAGCCCATTTCAGGAAGGTTGGCGAGCCTTGGCGCAGATCAACTGCCACGTCAAAAACACGGCCTTTGAGACAGCGGACTATCTTCATTTCCGCATGCGGCGGATTTTGAAAGTGCAGCCCCCTGACTGCACCAACGCCGCCAGTCATCGAGTGATTAATCTGGGCAATCGTCTTCGGGCCAACAATTGCTTGTAATTCCCGTGAACAAAACAGCCTGGATAATGCACCGCGATTATCCTGAAAAGCCGTGCTCTCTATAACCCATACGCTGGGGATAATGGTTTCAACCAGATTCATGAGAGTACATCCCTTGCCCAGGAAAGGCCACGATCCTTGGCGAGTTTGATATAGCTCTGCAGTTGGTTAAGACTAACCACCTCGCCCCGATCCAGCCATGCCCGATACCATTCGGCCGTTGCTGCAACCCCCTCATCAAAAGTCCACACCGGACGCCAAAGCAGTTTTTCCCGCGCTTTGCCGCTGTCCAGGTGCAGCAATTGGGCCTCGTATGGTTGGGGTGTATCGCTACATCGCCATTCCATAGCAGGCCAATCTGCCTTCAATGCGGCTAGTACCTGCTTTACCTGGCGATTTCCTTCTCTATCGGGGCCGAAGTTCCAGGCATCTGCACAAGCTTTGTTTCTTTCCAACAGTTGCTGTCCAAGCATGAGGTAACCGGAAAGGCACTCCAACACATGCTGCCACGGACGCGTGGCATTGGGTGAACGTATTTCCAGGGACTTTCCGGCCTCTACAGAGCGAACCAGATCCGGAATCAGTCGATCCTCAGACCAGTCCCCACCGCCGATCACATTGCCAGCGCGCGCAGATGCCAGCAGCGGACTGGAGGGGGTGTTGAAAAAGGAACGGCGATAGCTGGCCGCGACCAGTTCACTACCGGCTTTGGAAGCACTGTAAGGGTCATACCCCCCCAAGGGATCAATCTCTCGATACCCCCAAACCCATTCCTTGTTCTCATAACACTTGTCGGTGGTAACAACCACAATCGCTGCCAATTCCTCAAGCTGCCGGCAAGCATCGAGCACATTCGCCGTGCCCATCACATTCGTGGCCCAGGTTTCCAGGGGTTGCCGGTAGGAGCGGCGGACCAAAGGCTGTGCTGCCAAATGAAAGACCATTTCGGGCTTGAGTCCCGCAATTTTCCGTCGAACCAAATCTTCGTCACGTATGTCAATGTGGAACGACTCGACATCAAGCCCCAGTAGGTCCCAATGATTAGGCGAAGTCTCGGGAGGCAACGAAATACCCGTCACTTTTGCGCCCAGTATTTGCAACCAAAGCATCAACCAACTTCCCTTGAAGCCAGTATGCCCAGTTACCAAAATTCTGCGATTTTTATAGGCATTACCGAACATCATCACCATCTCTTCCAGGGCGCCTTACCCGACGACCACAGTTCTTCGAGATGATTTTTGTCTCTTAGCGTGTCCATCGCCTGCCAAAAGCCTTCATGTTGATAAGCGGAAAGCTGCCCATTAGCCGCCAATCGTTGCAATGGCTGCTGCTCCCATACAGTGTCATCGCCATCAATATATTCGAGTACGATTGGTTCCAGGACGAAAAATCCACCATTGATCCAGGCGCCATCACCGGCAGGTTTTTCCTGAAAGTGATGAACCGCCCCATTGTCGATCTGAAGCACGCCGTAGCGGCCAGGAGGCTGAATTGCTGTAACCGTAGCTTGTCGATCAGACGATTTATGGTACGCAATCAACCTTGAAATATCGATGTCAGAAACGCCATCGCCATAGGTAAAACAAAACGTTTCGCCATTAATATATGGAGCTGCCTGCTTAAGGCGGCCACCGGTCATCGTATGTTCGCCAGTATCGACCAAAGTTACATTCCATGGCTCGGCAAATTTCTGATGGATTTCCATTTTATTTTCGCGCATGCAAAACGTAACATCCGACATATGCAAAAAATAGTTCGAGAAATATTCCTTAATAACGTAACCTTTGTACCCAAGGCAAATAACAAAATCGTTAATTCGATGATGAGAGTACATTTTCATGATGTGCCAGAGAATCGGTTTTCCACCGATTTCAATCATGGGTTTTGGTCTTAGGTGAGACTCTTCACTAATGCGGGTACCTAAGCCACCAGCTAAAATAACTGCTTTCATATTATGCCTCTAAATTGCGAATTGCCTGTTGTCCTTGCTTGAACGAAACAAAATTGAGATATCTGTCAGATTCGAAAATTACGACCCATGCCATACCTTACCAGCGCATGGCTCACGCAGGAGACGCCAGATGGAGGCCGCCTGCGGCTTTGTTCACTGTGAAATGCCGAGCCAGCGCGAGCTCGCACCAGTGGAGAGAAAGCGACATTCCAGCCATTTTCGGCAAGCCGTCCGCACAACTGCATGACCGTATCTGATGAGACCTCATACACTGCCAGGGGCCAGGCGACGGCCCGCTTCAATGCAGATATCCGGAAAAACGCCAGCGAGTTGCCAGTGGTCGCCACACTCTGCGTCTTCAGCGCCAGCGCATACGGACCGCCATGGCTTGCGGGTTGACCGAGCCAGGGACTTTCTAGCATGCCAGTACCGTTGACCATGTAGCAACCATCGACGACCATACCATCCTTGTCTTCCACCAGTCCGCCAACCACGCCGACATGCGGATGGAGTTCCAGCAGCCGTGCCACTTCCACGAACACCTGCTGCGACTCGATCATTACACCATTGCTGGCAACGACAAGGATCGCATTTTCGTCACACTTGAGATTGCCTTCCGCTGCGACGTCACCTATCCACACAAACTGAGGCAAATCGTCTGGGCGTCGTGCAATATAGAGTTCGCGCGCACCACGATTGTCCGGCCACTCGGCGACGTAAAAGCGCTGCGGTGCCGCAGTGCGCGCGATATGACGCTCCAGGATGTGGCGGACAGAATCCCGCGAGCGCGGATCGCCTTGCGCATTGTTGGTAGTGGAGCCGGTATGTTGTCTCCAGTGATAAAGGACTTCAGGGATATGGTCTATACGGCCGTCGGCATTTGCCACTCGCATGACGCTGTCCCAATCATGACACCATGTTGCGCCAAGGTCGGTGTAAAGCTCTAAGGCCATCGCTCGCTCTCGATTGATCGCGCAAAGGTGCCAGATATATGAGCTGTCCAAATTCAGTACTGGGTCGAATACGGAGCGCAAATAGGGCGAAGCCGGCTGCCCCCCCACGAGTACATCCTCATCCGAGAAAATCAGATCGGGCCTAACGAGCCTTGTTATTGCGTTGGTAAGTATATGTATCGCATCTGGAGTGAGTACATCGTCAGCATCCACAGGGACAACATACTCGCCCTGCGCGTTCTCCAGGCCCCGACGCATGGCCCCCATGATTCCCAGCGACTGCGGCTCAGTGATAACGGTAGCACGCCAGCGTTCTGCGCTGTTACTTACGATATGCTCTATGTTCTCTGTCGTTATCGGCCCGTGCGCGACAATAACCCACTGCGCCGCCTTCACTATCTGACCCATCACCGACTCTGCTAGTTCGTCGAGAAACCCCATGTTCGTCCCCTCATATACCGTGGTGATGAGCGTGATAAGTGCTGGGTTCTCGGGAATGGGATATGAATCGGCGCGTCGCCGCAAATGCATTTCCAGCCACTTAGGGTACGATAAAAGTTGTGCCTGCAGACGCAAAAGATGCCTTTGATTCTCCTCCGGCTCTACTTCTGCATAAGCCTTGGTTGGGTCCAGCCCCAACCTCGAGGAGTACACGCGCTGATCCGGAATTAGCGGCCAGAAGCGCGACAAGAAATGCTCTTTAGCGTACCGGGAAAGAGCATTTTCATAACTCGTGCTGAGCCGGGCGCGCATGAACGGCGAACAGACAACACGGCTACCTGCCTCCAACGCCTGCGCACCCAACCAGGGTCCAAGCATTTCGATTGGCACGACCTCTTCAAGCAACTCGGCCATACATTGCCTGAGGAAGCGCGCCCTTATCACACAGTGCGCCGTCGATACCGCTGAAGCGGTGTGCGGCTTCCACATTTTCGCCCCGTATCCGGGGTCTGCCAAGAGTCTTCCGCTATCCGGGCAATCGAAACCCTCGCCGAAGCCGAATACCCTCGGACCGTCGACTATCTTGCGTCCGTTGTGCAGAATCCCTCCGACCATCACGGAGTCGGGGAACAACTCCAGCAGCGCCATCGCGTCCCACTGCCACTCGTCGTCATCTGGCACAACATCCTGCCAACAGATATGGATCAATTCGCTGTCATCATGTTTGATGAGAGCGGCCAACTCACTTATTTTGCTCCCCGGATTGAGCACTAGGGGGGGCGACATCCCAGCTCCTTCACTCGCCGCTCCCTTAGCACCATCATTTATACCGATGATGATCGTCCGCATAGCCCTTGGAGCGACTCGTTGGCGCCGGAACCACCAGTCGACGTTGTAGTCGAATAGCGGGCTGTTTACTAGCTCAATGTTAGGAACGCCAGAATGATTTAGGAATCGTTGTAGCGTATTTTTGTGCGACGCTGTGATGTAGGGCTTTGAAGCAATATTCTCAGAAGTCGACCCACTATGTATGCGCCAGCTGTACAGCACTTCCGGAATGTGACACGGACGATGACCCGCAGTCATGAAACGGATGAAGCTGTCCCAGTCGTGACACCCTTCAGCACCCTTGTCAGAGTAAAGGCCAAGCTCAAGTGCTTTCTCTCGGTCAATTGCACAAAGATGGGCGATATAACAAGAGTGCAGAAAGAGCACTGGGTCCCAGTCTGGTTTGAAGTACTGCGAGCCGAAGCGTTCGGTGCTAAATTTGTCCTCATCGGTGTAGAGCAGCGGCGGATGGTTGTTTTCTTTAATGAAACTGGTCAGCACATGAACGCAGTCCGGCTCGATCAGGTCGTCCGAATCCAGCGGCAGGATGTAACGGCCTTCAGCTTGCTCCAAGCAAAAGTGCATGCCTCCAATGATTCCGAGATTGTCTTCTACACGCTTTAGCCGTACACTCGGATGGCGGGAAAGCTTCTGTAACTCATGGCGCGTATCCTCGCGGGTCGAGCCATTGTCGAGAATTAGCCATTCAAACTGCGTTCCGCCATCCTGCAAAAATACGCTGCGTCCCAAGGCTTCAAGAAACACCGGATCAGTGTTATATACTGGTGTCACGAAAGACAGCAGCCCGGCTTCCTGCTGGTATTCCCCTGTACACCTCCGCCGAGACAGACGTGTTAAGCGATAACTTTCGTATGCGGTTATTGGTGTGGAAGGGAATCCATGAATTTGAGACCCTCTGGAAAGAGACGGTGTAGCACGCAGCGTTTGTATCCGCTGCATCAGCCCATCCATGGTTTCATCCAAACTATCATTCCAGTTGGAAGGCAGACTGCTTGTGCCTGACGGGTCGTAGCTAGACAAGCCAACGTTTATGCGCCCAGCTGCATTTTGAAGCGCAATACTGATACTTTCGGTTGTTGGCTCAGCCACGACGATATTGGGAGAGTATACACGCATGCGCTGAGCTGTCTTGACCGAATAACTGTTGGTTACGACCAGATTTCCGGACGCCGCCATTTCGATTGGCGGGTAGCTGGGGTGGGGCGACAGCATCAGGGAAAGCATGAGATCAGCCGTGCGGACACGCTTGGCATAATCCTGATAGTTCATCCAAGGCAAGGGATTGAGGTACACGCCATGACCGAGCGCGACAGGCGGGAGATTCTCACCCATGGCCCAAACTTCCCAGCTTTCACTGTCAATGGCGCCCGAAGCCACTGCTTGACGTAGTGCAACCACGCCGATCTCAAACAAGTTGCGGCGGGCGACCGTTGGGCGTGCGTAAAACAACAGCACCTTTTTGCCGCACTGGCCAATTTTATCGGGGTCTGGAAAGTAATAATTGCGGTCCAGTGCTGGCTCAAAGCACAGCGCATTTTGCGCAAAATCCGGGACTGCATATTGTCCTACGCCTTCCTTCACGAGGTGATCCAATAGGAGACGGGTGTTTATCAACGGGATGTGTGCTAGGCCGTAGGTCTCCAAAGCACGGGCTTGAAAAGTCGAGCCATCATGCAGAATAGGCTCAAAATCTTGAATCAGATAGATGAAAGTGCTGCGAAGCGTTTTTTTTGTCGCGTACCTTGCCATCTGAGCAGTCCACCAAGCCGTGGCAAAAAAAAGATCGTTTATGCCAATAGAAGTAGGCTTGGTCCGATCAAAAGCATCCACCAACTCAATTTGGTCGCGCAGTACTGGCCTTCGCAGCAAGTTATCCATGTGCTGATAAAGCGCAGCCTCTTCCGCTTCAGTTGGCGCATCGCACGCAATCAATCGAATGCGTTCGCCCCTTTCAGCCAACATCGCAGCAAACAATAAAGCCGTGTTAGGACCACCCGACATATGTTTGGTTCGGAGACTTGGGAGGAGGACGTTAATGCAGGATCTGACGGCCAGTGCATCGGTTATTTCCAAGTTAAGCGGCGGACTCAAGTGAAAACCAGGCACTGCGCTGTCTGCCTCTGATGGTCCGGCGTGAAATACGGCAAACCCGTTTCCCTCTACCGGCTGAGCAACCTGCGCGACTGACATCTTATCTATTGCCTGGCTTCTAAGTGTTAGTGTCGATATCTGCAATTCGGCAGGTTGAACAAGGCCACGCTTGAGAGCTTGGTGCCCGATCCACCTACCTAGCCGACTCCGCTTCATGTGCTGTCTGTAAAAGGTGTGGCCGCGCTGCACCAACATGCCTCGCCAACTAGAAATTTTAAACAGACCGAGGATAGAGCCATGTGCATGACGCAAAACGCGTGTGGCATTACGCGTAACGCCAACCGCACCGCGCAGTGGAGCAGTAATACGCCAGCTTGGCGAACACCTGATTTCAGTTATGATCGACTTGAGCTCTTCAATATTTTGATTGTTGAGCGACAGCGCTTCGGTTAGGCTGGTAACGATTGCATCTTTGTCCTTCAGAGATTGCCGCAGAATGTTAAGCCACTTAGACTTTTCTGCTATAAGCGCCGCATAGCCGTACGTAACAAACTGTTCCCGGAGCTGAAGATAGTTATTGGCATGCAGTTTTCTATTCAACAATAGTAAAGACAACTCCGCCAGTGCTGGAGAAAGGTCGCTGTCATTATTGGTCGAATGATGGCGAAGTGCCGGTTGAATCACGTGGCACACGTCCTCAATGTTCTCCGGACAGATATCGAGCCAATCCGACAACTGTTGAACGCTCTGATCCGGATGGCTAACAAAATCATCATATTTGCAGAAGTAAAATGCCTCGTCTTCTAGCATGTATGCAGCCAAAAAACTGGACGAAACGATAAGACGTTCGGGCCGCATTGGAGCTGAGTCGTCAACCAACTGCTTATTGGACTGAAGGCATGACGAAATGTCACGAACCACCCAAATAAGTTTGACCACATAGCCTGACTGCCGAAATACAGAAAGCCATAAGGGCAAGGTGACACAAAAGCGGGGATCTTTCAGGCCGATGAGCGCGGCTCCATTGAATTCAAGTTTTATAAGGTCAAGTATTTTTGTTTTATAGCGTTCAATAACCTCTGCACTAAAGTCTTCTTTGACAGGCATGCAATCTGCGTCTAGATATTCGCAACCGAAATCCCGTACTATTTCGTCATTTAAATTGTTTAACGATTGAAGTTCAAAAAAGATCGGATTCCAAGGGTGAGTGACAGGGTCGACAAATCGCTTCGGATCACCAAAATGAACGCCGAGTTCATTGACAACATTGCTGACAAGAGACGTCCCACTGCGAGGTGCTCCAAGAATCAGAACCGCCGTTTTCTGCATTTTTATTCTCCAGCAGGTTGAAATATAGAGGTGCCGGCTGACACCTGAATGGGTCCTGAATACCTCAGTTCAATCTTGGGATTGCTCACCCTGAATGAAATTGCGCCGATTATCCTGTGAAGAAAAACATCGCTGCCATCAAAGTTCCCGCTACAACCTGCATTCATGAAATATGTCCCCCAAGCTGTTCATATAGCTTGCCGTCGCGCAATCTCCTCTAAGTTCTGACCATATCGACCTATCTCTGCTACACGCCCATGTTCGATCTGCACAAACTGGTCGCAGAATTTCTCAACTTGACTGGAGCTGTGAGACACAAGAATAAGTGTCATACCATTGCGCCGGAGTTCGGCAATTTTATCATAACATTTATCCTGAAAATATTGATCTCCAACGGCCAGAATCTCGTCCGCCAAGAGAATGTCAGGATCGAGATGGACTGCCACAGAGAATCCCAACCGCATCTGCATGCCTGACGAATAATGTTTGAGCGGAGTGTCTATGAAAGTCTCCAGTTCAGAGAACGCGATGATTCCATCCAATCGTTTTTTAACTTCATTGTTTCGAAAGCCGTACAGACTGGCATTGAGGTAGATGTTTTCCAGCCCCGTCAGCTCTGGATTAAAGCCTACTCCGAGCTGTATGAGCGGAGCAATCCTTCCATCAGCAATCACTTTGCCACTGGTTGGGGGGAGTATCCCTGCTATGATCTGCAACAATGTGCTTTTGCCAGAACCATTGGGTCCAAGAAGCCCCATCGCCTCGCCCTTTTCTACGGTAAAGTTTACATCTTGCAGGGCCTGGAACCGTTCCCGACGTTCTCGCTTCCCTGGATGGAAAACAGACAAGAATCGTGTCTTGATCCCGAAGGCTCGGTTATGGCGGAGGATAAAATCTTTGGAGACATGGTCAACAATAACGGCGGCGGTCATGGGCTATAGGTTCTCCACCAACAACGCGGCTTTCCGCCAGAAGAGTGTCATACCCAGAGTTAGGCTACCAGCTGTCCACAATATGGCAATCAGTACAGTATGCCCTTCGGGGAGGGTACCTTGATAAAGTAACGCATGGAACATTTCCATGTACACCGTTAAAGGGTTTAACCTAATGATTGAACGAGTTTCTGGTTTTAGGGTAGACAGACTGTAGCCTATTGGCGTGAACCAGAAGAGCGCCATGATGGCAATGTCCACCAAATGCTTGAGGTCCCGAAACTCCACGTTCAACACCGAAAAAGTCAGTGCAATACCCCAGATAAACGCGATATACAGCAGCAATGCCAATGGATAGAGCGCCAATCCCCAATGGTAGACTCCACCCAGGAAGGGGTAGAGCACGACCAGAATAAGAATGGCCACCACCCACAGGACCAGATTAAACAGCACGCTTGCTGTGGGAATCAGTATCCGGGGGAAATAGATTTTCTGCAGCAGCCCTGCGGCTCCGGTGAGGCTATCACAACTCTGCGAGACCGTCTGGGCGAACAGGTTGTAATGCAACACGCCAATGATGAGGTAAAGGATATAGTTCGGCAAATCGCTGCGGAATACGTGAGTAAAAACAAAGTAATAAAGAAGAATCATGGCCAATGGATTGCCCAGCGACCAGAGGAAACCCAGCGCCGCTCCCTGGTAACGAACCTTGAGATTCGCCGTCACTAGGTTGCGGACAAGATCCCGGTAACGCCAATATTTTCCGAATGAGCGCACCACTTGGAGCAAGATATTCCCCTTTTAGCCGATAGCCAGCCGCATGGCCAGCCCTAGGTTTCGGATCCAGCCATGCCGGCAGAATCGACGTATGAACACGGTTTGTAACCGTTCCAAGGCCCGTGTATGCGCGCCCATGGTAGCAAATTGTTGCAGATCTTTCGCCTTTTCTGGTGACAGGTCCCCATGAAACGAAGTGAGGAAAGCGGCGGCCTGACGTTGATTGCGTTGCAACAGGCGCCAGAACTCCGTACTCGACCTGATCCGCAGAAACGCCTGCAACACATAAGTTAGGCCGAACTTCTTGGCCCCCGTATCATTTTTGCCATGCTGCCTATAGAACATGGTCGCTTGGGGGATGAAACGAATCACGCCAAACGCGGAAGCCACCAGCCCCAGCCACCAGTCGTGCATCAGAATACCCTCCGGGAGCGGTAATGCTTTTCTGAGCAAGGCCCGATTCATCATGACCGTACATCCGGTCACCATGTTCTGCATGCAAAGTTGGCGCAGATCATCATGGCCCGGATCCAGATGCTGAAAATGCCAGAATGAAGGGTCCAGTATCTGCAGGTTGGCGTTCGTGACACAGAGATCAGTATGAACCAAAACCGGCGTTTCCTTTCCCGCCCACCGTTCAGCCTGCCGCATTTCTTGCAAGGTTACCTCAACCTTATCAGCAAACCAGACATCATCCTGGTCGGCCAGCATAAGATAAGGCTCTGAACTGGATTGGTTGGCCATGCGAAGCAGGCGATGGAAATTGCCAATGACCCCCAGATGCTTTTCTTCATCCTGAAGAAGGGTAACCATTTCTGGAGACTGTTCTGCCATTGACCGCAAGATTTCAATGGATCCGTCGGTAGATCCGTCGTCACGGACATAGAGCCGGAGTTGCGAATGACTCTGTGCTAGGATCGAAGCCACCTGCGACTCCAAGTAATGCGCCCCATTGTACACGGCCATCAATACCGCAACCATAGGAGGAGAAATCTGCTCCGTCTTACCGTAGCCCAAGTGCTCCGCGCGCTTCCGGTCTTGCAACCTGCTTCGGAGATAGGTCAACCAACCTCTCGTGAAACTCCGGGTGTGTATGAGCGCCAAGAACCACAGAATCGTGGCAATCGCAACGAACCAGGGCGTGGGGATCCGGGTATGCTGCCAAGCCATCACAAAGGCCAGGACAATGAGCAGCAACATGGGGGCCAAGCTAAAAACAGGAGTCCATACCCGTTGACTGACCAGCAGAAGAAGCGACAGATCCAGGATCACCCGCCCATCCCACACCACTGCCGCTCCAGCGATTCCCCACATAGAAATGACCCACCAGAGCAACGGCAGATAAATCATCAGTTCCAGGAAATGAAACTTGGCCGTCAGATCCGCCCGACCTTGTGCCTGCAAAAAGCCGTAAGGGGCATGAGCCAGAGCATTAATCCAGATCCCTACGAGCAACAGTTCTCCCACCAGCGCGCTCTGCGCGGCAAAAGCCGCGCCCAACCACCAGGTTAGGAATCCTCGCATCCACCAGATACCAATCAGGACCAACGGGGTCATCACCGCAGCGATGATACGCAACGCCGACCACATCATCGCTTTGGCCTCGCCCTCTTCCAGCATGGCATAGCGAGGAAAGAGGGCTGTGGCCAGGCTTTGTGGCAGGATTCCGGCGTACATCACCATATTGAACGGCACGACGTAATGGGCAACATACGTCATGCCCAACCGGGCACCAATAAAGAAGCGGTCGGTGATGTTCAGGATCGGGCTGACGATGGCGCTCACCGTAATCCAGCCTCCATAACGCAGCAGGGGCTTCAATACGCGCCACTGGAAAGATGGGCGCGGGAAATCCAGCACCTTTTCACAAAACCAGAAGAGCAACCCGGCACCGAACAGACGCCCGAGGATCGCCGCACTCATCAGCCAAGGCAGTGTGACATGACCGAGAACAGCGACACCCAATGGCAGAATCTGATAGCCGACGAGTCCCGTGAGTTGGCCCATATTGAGAAAATCGAAACGCTCGGTTCCTTCCAGTGTCCCCATGAGGACGCTCAAGGTGGTGGCGATGGGGAGAAAGGTCAACAGCACCCAGACCGAACGTCCAGCTTCCGTGCGCAACCCCGGAGAAATGTGCAGGACCTGATGGATCATCACCTCCATCAAAGGCCAGAATAGGGCCATGGAGGCCGCTGAAGCAGCCACGAAGCTGGTGATCAGTGCCGTCCAGAAAATTTCTCCCCGATGCTGTTTCAGCGTAGTCGAGGAATCCCGATCCATGCGCGGGAGGCGCGCGATGCGCTGAGCTACCGCGCGTCCCAACCCTAAGTCGAAGACCCCAAAATACCCCAAGGCCAACCACAGGATGGCCATGGCGCCATATCGGGACACACCGATAAGATGAAGATAGAGCGGCGTGGTCACCAGCAACAAAAGGGCCGGCAAAGCTCGTCCCGAAAGATTGAGGAGCGTGGAAACCGCGATATGCCGTTTCAACAGGCCTGCTCCATTACAGGCACGAGGGCGGTCCGCTTCCCCCAATGATAGGCACTGTACTTGGTGACCGTTCGCAATAGGGCTTCTGGTATCCGCCAGGGCGCATGCCTCGAAAGGAACATCAATTCCGACCGCACAAAGCGCGCCCCTTCCGATGCCGGACTCTGAAACCGCGCCAGTAATCTTTGCTGCTGGGCGTGCATACGGCCAATACCGTAATAGCGCCGGGCCTCCTCGGCTATCGTAAACCCATGGGAGTGGATAACCCGGGCCTGCGCCGCATAGACTACCGTTCCACCTTGTAGCAGAATCCGCGCAGCAGCGATCATGTCCTCCCCCATGGCGCAGTTTTGAGGAAAGCCCGCAGCGCGTAAAAGCGCCTCCCGCCGGTAGGCGGCAAAGGAGTTCGAGGTAAATGCCGTTTTGATCCCCAGCCTTCGAATGTCTTCGAGGCTTTTCTCCGCATTCTGCTCTGGATAATTGAAAAGGCGTGCATGCCGCTCAATGGGTCCGGCTTCTGTGCGCGGAAGTTGGCGCCCATAGGCGACTCCGGCCCGTGGATGCGTACGTATGGCCGACACCAGTTGTTCCAGGGTTTCCGGGCCTTCCAGCACGGCATCCTGGGTTAGGAAAATCACGGTCTCGCACTCCGGCACCATCTCTACCGCCATCTGTCGGGTACCGCCATGGTCGAAGCGTTCCGGAGCGATGGTGCACACTTCGAAGCCGGCAGACTTGGCGACCTCATCCGAGCCGTCCGTCGATCCGGAGTCGACCACGAGGGTGCGCTGCGGACGCAACCGTTGCGCCAGAATCGAGGTAATCACCATTCGCCAGCGTGAGCCGCCGTTCTTGACCGGCACTATGAGCGCCACCGACGTCATCCTTTAGCTCTCACCGTCACACGATGCTCGCAGCAATCCGCGTCTGCCGATGGAGAAACTCGTCCGCCGTAGTGTTTATCTCCTTCCGATAATGTGTCGCTGAGGCCGGGTTCTTTCGGGCATAAAGGAACATGAGTTCCATATGCGAGACCATCATGGTGAGAATGCGGAAACTTTCCATGGTCTCTTCCTTACTGAGGAAGAGACCATGCTGAGTCCCATCTCTGCATATGTCCGTCAGTTCGCTGAGTTCGTCGCGTAGATCATCGCAGATCCCCAAAAAGCGGGCGTCATCCTGCTGACCTGCATCCAGGATGCGCTGGATTCGATGGGTAATCTGGTTGTTCACCTCGAAGAAGGATTCCCTCAGCACAGTGCGGGAAGGTGCATGTCGGACGATAGGAATGACATTATCGCTCATCGGTCTGACTCCAATTCAATCCACCCAAAGCCCGGCGAGGGAAAGAGGGATAGCGGCGAAGGGATCGATACTGGCGACGTCATCGCCTCCCCAGGTACCGAGGAGCAGCCAGCGGCCATCCTGATTGGCATAGGCTTCCAGGGTGCGGGCGTCGGGGTCGATGAGCCAGCAGTGGGCGACATCGGCGGCGTAGCGGGGCAGTTTGAGGACACGGTCGGTACGAGCAGTAGCCGGAGAGATCACTTCGCAGACCCAGTCGGGGACCATCTCGAACCACGCGGTTTTGGGCAGTGCGGGCATCCGCTCCCGGCGCCAGCCGGCGAGGTCCGGGACGAGGATGTCCTCGCTCAGGTGCAGTTCGGGTTCGTCGAGGATCCACCAACCGCCGGGGCCGCCGCCTTCCCCCTGATCGAAAGGCGTCCCCACTTTGTTGCCGAGCACCGAACTGGCCCGTGCATGGGCCGGTGCGGGCCGGGGATGGGTATACAGTTGACCGGCGATGATCTCGCCCACGACGTTGTCGGGCAGGCCGAAGAGGTCTTCGTAGCGCGCGAGGCGCTCGGCGGTGGTCATGCCGCCCCCCTCCCGGCATCGAGACCGGATGCGCTGAGGCCGTCCACTTCCCGGCGCAGGGCGGCGATCTCCGTCTGGAGGGCGTCGTATTCGGCCATTTTCCGGTGCAGGAAGCGGATGGTGACCCGGGCCTTTTCCTGAACCCCTTCCGGCGTCAGCAGGTAGGCATAGACACCCTTGTTCGGGTTGCTACGAAAATTTCCCATCTTGACCAAGCCCTTGTCTACAAGAGCCTTGAGGCAATAATTGGTCTTGCCTAGGCTCACGCCCATGGCGGCGGCCAGCTCGCGCTGGGTGCTCTCGGGGTGCTCGGTGAGGAGCTTGAGTAAATGGTAGCGTGTAGCGTCGTCGAGCATAATATTGTTCAGATGGTGAACTTCTTGGCATGTTAGAGGTTAGGGATGGGGGCGTCAAGGCGTACGGCCGGGGCATCGGCTTTTTTGCTTGCTCGACATTAACGTGCCGGCACTTTCCGAAGTCTGATTTTGCCGTCATGATACGGGGCGACAGTGTGGTGGCGTTATGGGTGGCAGATGGGCGGTTCTGATCGGTGATATCGTGAAATCGGCGGCAACGGGCCGTATCCGTTTTCGTAGGCCGCAATGGGTGCCTTATGCGCTGGTGCTGGGCGATGTGCTGGCGCTTTTGACCGCCTTTTATCTTGGTCGCCTTTCCCACGCCTTCTATTACCACCTGAGTCCTGGCTGGGTGCTGCTCTACTGGTGGGGGAGCCTTGCGCAAGTCAATGTGCTCCTGTTCCTGTTGCTGATGGCTTTGGGCATTACCGCCTTCGCCGTCAAGGGGCATTATGCCCGGCGCAAGGCCTTTTGGGACGAGGCGGGCGAACTGCTGGGCGTGTTCACGCTCTTGCTGGCGTTGAATGCCACCATTGCCTTTTCGGGCAAATGGCCTCTGTCACGGCTCTGGCTTTTTTCCACCTGGGTGCTGGCGCTGGCGCTGCTGCCCCTGACCCGATGGCTGGTACACCATGTCTTGCAGCGCCTGGGTGCGTGGGTGCGGCCGGTGGTGGTCATCGGCTGCGGGCGGAACGCCGCCGAGGCCATCCGCGCCCTGGACAGCGAGCCCATGCTGGGCTATGCCGTGCAACGGGTACTGATGCCGGGGGGGTGCGATCCTGCCTCCGGCGAGCTCCCCACCCAGGCGCCCATGGAGGCGCTGGGAGACGATCCGTTGGCCACCCTGGCCCGTCTGGGCAAACCCCATGTCGTGCTGGCCCTGGACATGGATCAGTGGGACGCGCAGGAAAAACTGGTGCGCTCCCTGGGGCTCAGCTATCCCAACCTTACGGTGGTGCCGCCCTTGCGCGGCCTGCCGCTGTTTGGCATGGAGGCCATGCACTTTTTTGGCCACGAGGTGCTGATGCTGCGGGTGCGGGACAATCTGGCCCGGCCGGGTCCGCGCATCGTCAAACGCCTTTTTGACCTGCTGGCCGCTTCGTTGCTCGTCGTGCTCCTGTCGCCGCTGCTTTTTTATATCGCCTGGCGCATCCGCAGAGAGGATGGCGGGCCGGTGTTTTTTATCCAGGAGCGTGTGGGCAGAGGGGGCGGCACCTTTGCTTGCCTGAAATTCCGTAGCATGGTGTTGGATGCGGAGGACCGCCTGAAACAATACCTGCAGAATCACCCCGACCTGGCCGCCGAGTACGAACGGAATTTCAAGCTGCGCAACGATCCCCGGGTGACCCGGATCGGGAAGTTTCTGCGGCGTGGCAGCCTAGATGAGCTGCCCCAGTTGTTCAACGTGTTGCGTGGCGACATGAGTCTGGTGGGCCCGCGCCCTTTACTGGCGCGGGAGCTGGACCGCTACGGCGACAATATCTGCCTGTATCATATGGTTTATCCGGGCATCACCGGGTTGTGGCAGGTCAGCGGACGTTCCGAGACCACCTTTGACGAACGCGCCTATCTCGACGCCTGGTATATCAAGAACTGGACGCTCTGGTACGACATCGTCATCCTGCTCCTGACGGTGAAGGTGGTTTTCCGGCGGGAGGGGGCTTACTGATTGTAGGGCACTTCGAATAACAAAAACTTCACGACTTGAGAATGGAATATTCCTTAAGAGGCTGCGCCACTCAGTAGTGGAAACGCAATTGGGCTATTTGGAGTTGGTCGTCCTCAACCCGGTACACCGTGCGATGCTCATCCGTGATCCGGCGTGACCAAAATCCTGAGAGGGCGTGTTTCAGTGGCTCGGGCTTGCCCATGCCGCCAAATGGCGCTCGCTGGATTTCGCGAATCAGCTTGTTGATCCGCTCCACCATCTTCCTGTCCTGCTTCTGCCAATACAGATAGTCTTCCCATGCTTCGTCTGCGAAAAACAGTTTCACTTAGCCAGTTTCCGCTCAACGCCCTTGCCAGCGTTCAGTTGGGCAGCCGCCGCAAGTAGGCGCTTCGCGTTCGCGGGCGTGCGCAGAAGATAGGCGGTCTCTTCCAGCGCCTTGTAGTCTTCGAGTGAGAGCATCACCACGGACTGCTGTCCGTTGCGGGTGATAATCAGCGCTTCGTGGTCGTTGCAAACTCTGTCCATCGCGCTCGCCAAGTTTGCGCGAACCGTTGTGTAGGTAATGGCATCCATCCTGGTACTCCTTGTATGTACGCTTTAATGTACATGTTCGCTGGCCGCTTGTCCAGTACTGGCAGTCATTACAGTGGGCTTCCGCAGGCAGGTAGGTGGTGTACCAGTCGTTTCCAGGATCATCTTTGCTGACCATGACCGTTGCTGTAAACAAAGATGTTGGTATCGACGAAAACTCGGCGGGGCGCGTCAGAAGGCGTACTGCAGCATTACCCGGTTGTCCACCAAGGTCCCCAGGGGGAATATTCTCTGTTTTTTATCCAGGAGCGTGTGGGCAGAGGGGGCGGTACCTTTGCTTGCCTGAAATTCCGCAGCATGGTGTTGGATGCGGAGGACTGCCTGAAACAATACCTGCAGAATCACCCCGACCTGGCCGCCGAGCATAGCGGCAGATCCCGCCGCGCTGAGACCTATGGTAGGGGCCCATAATTGGGGAAATTGTTCAACTTGCACATCGCGGAATGAGACTCCACAATCGCAAGGATGATTAAATGATCGCTTCTGGCCGGGGAGGTAACCCATGGGGAAGAAAGAGGCTATGACCAGGCTCGAACGCATTCTGCGGAAACATGCCGAGCAGCGCCGTGCAACCGCCCTGCTGAGGGCCGCGACCGCTGTCGATAGATTACACAATATGGGCATCAAGGCGCAGATCATCGGCTCGTTGGCGGAAGGCCGCTTCCAGGCGCACTCGGACGTGGATTTCCTCATCGAGCGCTTGGCGGACCCCTCGCAGAGGTACACGCTGGAGGGCATTGTGGAAGATCTGCTGCAAGACATTCCGTTTGATGTGGTATACGCCGACGAGGTGCGGTGGAGTGATCAGTAGGCATCCGCTATTCATTCTTCTCGACAAGGAGCTGAATGACATCGTGTGGGAGTCCAACTACCTGCTCTCGGCGCAAGACGCGCTCCATAAAGATCTGCCCGCCGTCCACCCACAACTGGATCAAATTGTCTACATCGCCATGGCCTCCACCATCGAGAAACTCTACAGCGGAATGGAGAAATGCCTACAAAGAATCGCCGCCAATGTGGACGAATTCAGCCCAAAAGGGGATAGTTGGCACAAAGACCTGATTGACCAGATGGAGATTGCCACCGAAGACCGTCCGGCGGTGCTCTCCCACGACACAGCCAATGCGCTCCATATATTCAGGGCATTCCGGCATCGAGAGCGCAATATTTACGGAAGCGTGCTGGACCGGCAGCGAATCCTTGCATTAACGCAAGACGCGCTCGCTCTGTTACAAGCCTTCCGGGACGATATCCGCAAATTCGAGAGCGCCATGGGTGAGGAATGATCCCATGGGCAGCACGCCATACCTTAGCTGCGGCAACGCAGGCGGCGGTGATGCGGGAGGTGGTGGGGCGTTAGGGCTTGAAAAACTGGCGGAATGATTTATTCCGTGGGGATGAACGGCTTCACGGTAGCCACGCGCGACGCTGCTCCGTTCCAGGCGGCCGGCCTCAACGTCATCAACCCGTGGGAGGCCATGCGGTGACGGCACAGGAGCGTTACCATGCGCACGTTTGTGCACATTCTTGGTAGGACATTTAGCGTTTATGGTCAAAGTGGTCTGCGGCGGGAGGGGCTTATTGAGAGTTGAGGGCGTCGCGCCAGATCGCCGCTAGGTCGCCGCATTGCTATTGTCTCTGGCTACGGGCTACAATTCCTCCAAATTTTTCGCCGGGGGTTAAAGATATGCGTTCTGATTTTCTGAAGGTGGTGGTTGCCGCGGCTGGAGCGTTGGTGCTGGCGGGCTGTGCGCACAATGTGGGGAGTGGGGCGCCCACGACGGCTGGCGCGGTGGCTCCCGCCAACTCGGCGGCCACGGCCGGTCTTGCCGGTGAGGGCATCAATGGTCAGAACCTCAATGCCAATGGACCCATCGGGGGTGGCAGCAGCGGCCTGAGTGCCGCTGAACTGGCCGCTTTGCCTCAGAACTTGCGGGTACATTTCGCATTCAACAGCGGTGCCATGGATGCACAGGCGCAACAGATCGCCACCCAGAACGCGCAGTTCATGGTGGCTCATCCCCATGTCCAGGTGCGCCTGGAGGGGAATACCGATGATCGCGGTACTCAGGAGTACAACCTGGCCCTCGGTGAACAGCGCGCCGAGACCGTGAAGCAGTTCCTGCAGTCCCAGGGCGTCAGCGCCGCACGGATCAGCACCGTGAGTTTCGGCAAGGACAATCCCTTGTGTACCACCAACGACTCCGCTTGCTGGGCTAGAAACCGCCGCGTGGACTTCGTTTATAGCGGTGGCTATAACGGCTGAACACCAAGGAGCATATGCTGATGAAACGCTGGCATCTTTTTCCCGTCCTTTCCTTACTATGCCTGAGCCCCTTCGCACAGGCCGAGTCCACCGGCGAGAAAGTGCTGCAGTTGCAACAGCAGATGGCGGTCATGCAGGGCGAACTGAGCAGTCTGGTGGCGGTTCAACAGGCCAACAAGGGTAGCCAGAGCGCGCTGGCCGACCTGCTCGGACGCACCCAGCATCTGGAACAGGAAGTGCGCGACCTGCGCGGCGAACTCGATACCAAAACCCACGCCCTGCAAACCCAACAACAGTCTACGGCCGCTCAGGTACAGGCTCTGACCGCGCAGCTTACGGGGGGCACGGCGGCAACCGCCAGCACCAGCAGCGTGCTGGGCGGCAATGTCGCCATCATCAGTCCGGCCGCGGCCGTCGCCTCCGCGGCGAGCAATACCTCCGCGCCTGCGGTTCAGGGTCTGGGACAAGCCGATTATCAACGGGCGTTCGATCTGCTGCGGCAGGGCAAGTACGGATCGGCCGTCACCGGATTACAGGGTTTCATTCAGAAATACCCGCAGAGCAGTCTGGTGCCCGACGCCTACTACTGGCTAGGGCAGGCGCAGTACGTGCTGGGCCAGAACGATGCCGCCCTGAAGAGCCTCCATACCGTGGAGACGCAGTTCTCCCAGAGCAGTAAGGCGCCGGAGGCCATGCTGCGGATGGCGGAAATCGATCAGGCCGTCGGCCAGTCCGGCAAAGCCCGCACCGTTCTCAGCAAAATCATCAGCCAGTATCCGAGCACACCGTCGGCACAGAAGGCCGAGGCGCAGTTACAGGCGTTGCCCACCGGAAAGTGATGGAGGGACGGCTCCGCATCACGGAAATCTTTCACAGCCTGCAAGGGGAAACCCGCAGCGTCGGACGTCCGGCGACCTTTGTGCGTCTCACGGGCTGCCCTTTGCGTTGCCGTTACTGCGATACCGCCTATGCGTTTCATGGCGGCGCATGGCGGCGGATCCCCGAAATTCTGGAACAGGTGCGGGCAGGCGGAAACCGGCTGGTGGTGGTGACGGGTGGCGAACCATTGGCACAAGCCGATGTGTTGCCGCTGCTGACGCAGCTTTGCGATGCGGGCCATGAAGTCTTTCTGGAAACCAGCGGCGCTCTTTCGCTGGCGGGGGTGGATACCCGGGTGGTGAAGGTGCTCGACCTCAAAAGCCCGGATTCCGGAGAATGCGAACGCAATCTCTGGGAAAACCTGCCCTTACTCAACCCGCAGGACCAGATTAAATTTGTGCTGTGCAGCCGTGCCGATTACGACTGGGCCAAAGAGGTGCTCGCGCGGGAAGCATTGGC
>Ga0315298_1003891_pt1 | contig 22994 bp, 15 predicted proteins | sample WHS_1_MG_FD_203077 | JGI IMG/M metagenome (GOLD analysis project Ga0315298, IMG submission 203077) | Extremophilic microbial mat communities from Washburn Hot Springs, YNP, Wyoming, USA - WHS_1_MG | ecosystem: Environmental > Aquatic > Thermal springs > Hot (42-90C) | place: USA: Wyoming...
GGCCGGTCCCGCGCGCCCGTCCGCAGCCGCGCCGGGCCGTTGGACGCACGCCCGGCTGCGGAGAGGGCCGAGCGAAAACCGAATACCGCGTCCGATGGGACCCCGCCTACGTTGGCTTGACAGTCACCCCCGTAGACCTCGGTTTGACTTGGCGCTAAATCCAGTGATATAATGCGAGAGGCAAAGCCATATCATAAGGGCAGCCGAAGCCAAACCGAAATCAGTCCGGTCCACCCGCAATAGCCCGCAATCATCAGTCTCTCTTCCAAGCCAGGACGTCGGTCAAGTCAGAGGACGTCGGAAAAGCCAGGAGCTAAGTCGCCGTTCCGGCGGAAAAGGGATGTCTGTCCCTTTGAGGGGCCTTCGTTTCCTTGGGCTTCTTTCGCCGATTTGGCCCTTTAGCCGGCCCGGCAGTCGTGATGGTCCAACCATGGGGCGTGGTCCAACCATAAGGAGGTGAGGCGGGGATGGCAGTGTGGACGAGACGGAGGACGTGGGCCGTTATCGGCGCGGGCCACGGAGGACAGGCACTTGCCGCGTACTTAGCCTTGAAGGGGGAGAAAACGAGCCTGTATAACCGGACGCCGGAGAAGCTCGAAGGCGTCCGGGCTCAGGGCGGCATCCGTCTCGAGGGGGTGCTGCAGGGCTTCGGCCGACCGACCGTGGTCACGTCGGACCTGGCCGAAGCCCTTGAAGGCGCCGAGGTCATCATGGTCGTGGTTCCCGCCTCGGCTCATGAGGCATTGGCCAGGGCCATGGCGCCCCACGTCCGCGGCGGGCAGATTATTGTCCTGAACCCCGGCCGGACGCTGGGAGCCGTGGCCTTCAGCCACGGCCTGCGCCAGGCCGGTGCACCGGACGACGTTATCGTAGCCGAGACCGACACTTTCGTTTTCGCCAGCCGTCGGCTGGAATCGGGGCGCTCCCTCATCACCGGCGTCAAAAGACACGTCCGGCTGTCGGCTCTCCCGGCCTTGCGGACAAGGCAAGTTCTGGCCGCGGTGCGGCCGGTGTTCCCCCAGTTTTCGGCCGCCGGCAACGTGCTCGAGACCGGCCTGTCGAACATCGGCGCCATCTTCCACCCGGCCCCGGTCCTCCTCAACGTGAGCCGGGTCGAGTCCGGCCTGGAGTTCGAGCACTACCGCGAGGGCATCACCGCCGGGGTGGCTCGGGCTCTCGAACGCCTGGACGCCGAACGGATGGAGGTCGCCCGGTCTTTCCGGGTCAGGGTTCTCTCGGCCAGGGCCTGGCTGGCCGCGGTCTATGGCAGCATGGGCGAGACGCTGCACAGGGCCGTCCAGAACACGGTCGCTTACGCTGGGCTCAAGGGGCCCCGGAGCCTCGACCACCGTTACATTTTCGAGGACGTCCCGGCCAGTCTCGTCCCGCTGGCCGATTTGGCCCGAGCGGCGGGCGGTCGGGCTCCGGTCGCCGAGTCCCTGGTCACCCTCGCCGAAGCTGTGACGGGAGTGGATTGGAAGACCCAGGGTCGGACTCTGGCTTCGGTGGGTCTTGGCGGCCTGAGTGTGGACGGCATCCGCGAGTTCGTCAGCGTCGGGCTCGAGCCCGCCGGCCGCCTCCGGCGTGCCGCCGGCGCCGGGCAAGTCGTGGCGCTTACCGGCGAGGAGGCGCTGTCATGACGTCCGGGCGGGTTGACCGTGGTCTAGTCCTGGGGGCGGCCCTGGGCGATTGTGTCCACGTGGCCGGAGTCCTGCATTTTCTGGCCTTGGCCGAGGAGGAAGGGTGGGAGACCTGCTTCCTCGGTCCCGCCCAGCCGGTGTCGGCCGTCGTCGAAGCTATCGACCGGCTCGGGCCCGCGCTCGTCGGCCTCAGCTACCGCCTGGGGCCGGGACCCGCGGCATCTTACCTGGGCGAGTTGAGCGAGCTTCTCCGGCGCCGGAGGGGGGAGCCGCCCGTCCTGGTGTTCGGCGGCACGCCGGCGGTCTGCCGCGTAGCGGAGGCGACCGGCCTCTTCGCCCGGGTCTTCCCGTCGTCGGCTACGCCCGAGGACATTCGGCAGTTTCTGCGGAGTGCGGTCGGCGCGGAGCCCCCGCCGGCGTCGTCCCGCCCCGCTGCGGGTCGGAATTCGGACCGCCTTCCCGGCGACAGCCCCGGCGGCGGTCTTGTAGAAAGGATAGCCGCCAGCTACCCGTGGCCTCTCTTCCGGCACCATTTCGGTCTGCCCGATCTCGAGGCCACCGTGGCCGGCTGCGCCCGGCTGGCCGAGTCGGGCCTGGTCGACGTTATCTCGCTCGGTCCCGACCAGCATACGCAGGAACGTTTCTTCCACCCGGAGGAGATCGACGAGGCCTCCGCCGGGGCCGGCGGGGTGCCCATCCGGAGCCCCGAGGACTTCCGCCGCTTGCGCCAGGCCAGCCTCCGGGGCAACTTCCCGCTGATGCGGTGCTACAGCGGCACCCGCGACATCCTCCGGATGGCTAAGCTGCTCCTTGAGACCATCGACAACGCCTGGTGCGCGGTTCCGCTGTTCTGGTACAACGTCCTGGACGCCAGGAGCGACCGCCCGCTCCGGGAGAGTATCCGGGAGAACATGGAGGTCGTGGCCTGGCACGCCGAACGGGGGGTGCCGGTAGAGGTCAACGAGGCCCACCACTGGAGCCTCCGCGAGGCCCCGGATACCGTAGCGGTGGCGGCCGCCTTCCTGGCGGCTTACAACGCCAAGCGTCGAGGTGTGCGTCATTACGTGAGCCAGTACATGTTTAACACTCCGCCCGACACGTGGCCCGACATGGACCTCGGTAAGATGCTGGCCAAGATCGAGCTCATCGAGGGTCTACACGACGAGACTTTCACGACTTACCGCCAGGTCCGCACCGGGCTGGCCAGCCTGCCGGCGGACCTCGATGAGGCCAAGGGCCACCTGGCGGCCTCCACCTACCTGCAGACGGCCCTTCGCCCGCACATCGTCCACGTCGTGGCTTACTGCGAGGCCGACCACGTCGCGGCCCCGGACGAGATTCTGGAGAGTGTCCGCATCTGCCGCAGGGTTGTCCGCGAGGCGACCGCGGGCCGGTCCGAGTCCGTCTTCCCGGTGGCGGCTCTGGAGCGGCGGGACGAACTCGCGGCCGAGGCGAGGGTGCTTCTGGCGGCCGTCGCCGATTTGGCGCCGCCGGGGACGGCCGATCCGTGGACCGACCCCGAGACGCTGGCTCGGGCGGTCGAAACGGGCCTTCTGGACTGCCCCCACCTCGCCGGAAACCCGGCCGCCTGCGGCCGAGTGCAGACGCGGATGCTCGCGGGCAGGTGCGTGGCCGTGGACTCCGAGGGACGTGCCGTTTCCGAGGCCCAGCGGGTAAAAGAGGCCCTGGCCCGGGCGGCCCCCGCGTGGACGACACCGCCCCGGGACATGGGGGGGTGACGACGTGGGGTTCATAGCGTGCGCTACGGGGGCTACGGGGGCACAAGCGGAAGCGGCGGTCAGGGCCATGGTTTTGGCCCTGACTCACCGCCCCGGGGCCGCGGACGCCGGCTTCTGGACCGTCGCGACCGCCTCGGGCGACTGGTGCGTTTCGGGGACGCCGATGACCTCGGCCGCCCGCCGCACCGACTGCGCCGACCGCGCCCGCCGCACCGACTGCGCCGACCGCGCCGGCGCTCTCGCCGTTTGTGACGGCAGCCTGACGGACGGGTTCGCCCTGGCGGTTTTCAAGGACGGCGAGCGCCCTTTTCTGGCCCGGGACCCCCTTGGTTTGAAGCCGCTTTACCAGCTGGAACACCGGGGTCGGGTCACGGCCTTCGCTTCGGAATTGAAGGCCTTCGGGGAGGCCTCCGGCCTGCTCCCGGGGGAGGTCCGAGTCTTCCCACCGGGACACGCTTGGACTCCGGCGGGGATACGGCCGTTCAGCCTCATCCGAAATTGGCCGCACTGGCCGCGGGGTCCCGCTGCGGCCCGCGACATCGAGACCGCGGCCCGGGACGTGCGTCGGATGCTCGAGCGGGCCGTGGAGCGGCTTTGCGGGGAGGGCGCGGCCCCGGTCCCGGCGGCGACCGCCCCGGTCGCCGTCTTCCTCAGCGGAGGTATCGACAGCAGCGCCGTGGCCGCGGCGGCCGCGGCCCGGTTGGGGGCCGGCAGTCTCCGCAGCTTCTCCGTCGGGACGGCGACCTCGGCCGACCCGCCCAAAGCCCGCCTGGTGGCCCGGCACCTCGGCCTGCGCCACGCCGAACGTATATTTGAAGCGGGGGACGTCATACGGGTCCTGCCGGAGGTCGTCTACCACCTCGAATCGTGCGACCCCCCGCTCGTCCGGAGCTCGGTGGCCAACTACCTCGCGGCCGAGGCGGCGGCGGAGGCGGGCTGCGAACAAGCCCTCTGCGGCGAGGGCGGCGATGAGCTCTTCGCCGGCTATTCCTACCTCAAGGACCTCCTCGAGGACCTCGGGCCGGACGCTGTCCCGGCCGAGCTCGTCGCTCTTCTGGAGGGCGGCCACGGTAACGGGTTCCAGAGGGTCGACCGCATGACCTCGGCCCACGGCCTGGAGGCCCGCGTGCCGCTGGCGGCCCCGGAGGTTGTGAGCTACGCTCTCAGAATCCCGGTAGACTGGAAGATTCCCACGACCGGGCGGGAGAAGCTCGTCCTCCGTATGGCTTTTGCCGACGCCTTGCCGCCCGAGGTCCTGGAGAGGCCCAAGGCCAAGTTCTACGAGGGTTCGGGAACCGACGAGGTCATGGCCGAGGTGGCCGAGCGTCTGGTCACCGACGCCGACTTCGCGCGGGAGCGCGGCCGCTTCTTCGCTCCCGGCCGGCTCATCGACAGCAAAGAGCAGCTGCTCTACCTGCGGCTCTTCCGGGAGATGTTCGACCGGCCCTCGGCCCTGGAGACCATCTCGTGGACGCGGACCCTGGGGGCGCCCGCGGAGGCTTAGGAACGCGGCATCGCCCCCGGGCCTACAAGGCCGGCCGGCCCGGCCGGCCCCGCCAACCGCGCCGGCTCCACCGGCTCCCAGCGGTCTCGACCGGCCTACAGCGCCTTGGCGACCATCTCGACCAGGTCCCTGGTGATATCCCGCTGTTCGCCTACGGCCTTAAGACCGTCGTCGAACATCTGCAGGCAGAAGGGGCACGCCGTGACCACGGTTTGGGCCTTGGTGGCCAGGGCCTGCTCCGCCCGCCGCGCGTTGACCTTGTGAGCGGCCTCCTCTTCAAGCCACATCCGGCCGCCGCCGGCGCCGCAGCAGAAGCTCGTCCGCCCGTGGCGGGGCATCTCCAGGATGCGCCCGCCGAGGGCCTCGATAACCTTGCGCGGGGCAGTGAACTCGCCGTTGTAACGGCCGAGGTAGCAGGGGTCGTGATAGGTCACCGCGGCGGCCTCGCCCTGGAGTTTGCTGGTAAGCTTGAGCTTACCCTCGGCCAGGAGCTCGGCGATGAGCCGGCTCACGTGGACGACCTCGAAGTTTCCGCCGAGCTGCGGATACTCGTTCTTCAGGACGTTCAGGCAGTGCGGGCAGCCGGTCACGATTTTATTGAACTTATAGCTCTTGAGGGTCTCGATGTTCTCCTGGGCCAGGGTCTGATAGAGGTATTCGTTGCCCAGGCGCCGGGCCGAATCGCCGCAGCAGGTCTCGCCTTCACCCAGGACCCCGAAACTCACCCCGGCGGCCTGCAGGACCTTGACCGTGGCCTCGGTGATGGACTTGGACCGGTCGTCGTAGGCTCCGAAGCAGCCTACCCAGTAGAGGTAGTCGACCTCGTCGCCCTCGGCCAACTTGGTGGCCGGCACTTTCTGGAGCCATTCGCCCCTGGCCGTCCGGGCCAGCCCCCACGGGTTACCGTTGTTCTGGAGGCTGCGGAGGGTCCGGGACGCCTGGGTCGGCATCCTGGACTCCATGAGGACAAGATAGCGGCGCATCTCGATTATCTTCGGGATGACCTCGACGAAGACCGGGCACTGTTCCTCGCAGGACCGGCAGGTCGTGCAGGACCAGACGACGTCTTCCGTGATGGTCTCGTCGATGAGGGAGGGCAGCTCGAGTTCGGCCACGGCCTCTTCCATGGCCTCGTACTCCTTGGCCGGGTCGACGGCGGAACCGGCCCGGCCGGCGTTCTTAGCCGCATCCGCCCCGGCCTTTGCTGCGGCATCCGCCCCGGCCTTTCCGGCCGTATCCTTGGCGCCCGCCGCGCGCGCCTCCTCCAGGAGCTTGGCCCTCACCTTGGCCTTAGTTCCGGCCAGGACGGGTCCGTACTCCGCCAGGGCCTTCCGCATGTTCTGGATGACGGTCTTCGGGCTCAAGGCTTTGCCGGCGGCGTTGGCCGGGCACTGGTCCTGACAGCGCCCGCAGCGGGTGCAGGCGTCGGTGTCGAAAAGGTCCTTCCAGCTGAATTCGTCCAGCCGCGAGGCGCCGAAGGTCTCGGTGTTCTCGATGTCGACGTGCGCCAGGGCGCCCTTGGGCCCCATGTTCCTCAAGAACTGGTTGGCGGGGGCCAAAAAGACGTGCAGCAGCTTGGAATAGGGCATGTAGGAAATCAGGCCGACCGCCAGGAGCATGTGCCCCCACCAGAGGTAGCGGTACCAGGCCTCCAGTCCGGCGGCCGCTCCGGTCGCCGCCGCGGCCCCGCCTGTCGCCGCGGCCGCTCCGGCCACCGGCGTCAGGACCCCGCCGGCGCCGAGACCGGCTCCCAGCCACCTGGCCACGACCAGTCCGACCGGGCTCCAGAGGGCCCACCGGTCGCCCACCGCCGCCATGCGGAGGCCTTCCATGACGAAACCTGACAGCAGCATGACAATCAAACCGACGATGATGACGGCGTCCTCGACTCCGCTGTCCAGCCGCTTGGGACGCAAAACGTAGCGGCGGAAGGCGGCGAGCCCGAGGCCGACCAGGGCCACGAGTCCCAGCAGGTCTAAGGCCAGCGACAGCCACAGATACAGCGGCCCGTGGAAGACCTTGAGCCCGAGGTCGGCCTGGAGGAGCACCACCACCGTGCCGAGGGTGAGGACGGCGAAACCGTAGAAGATGGCCAGGTGCATGAGACCGGGATAAGCTTCCCGCAGGACGCTCCGGTGAAGGACCGTATCGGCTAAGAGCGCCTTCAGTCTCTCCCAGGGCCGATCCCAGCGGACCAGGGGCTTGCCGATGCGCCAGTTGCGATAATGGCGCAGGATGCCGTAAATGAACGCGACGGCGCCGACGACCACGAAAACGTAGAGGATGAGGTGACCGGTGATGTCCCAGTAAATCTCCCTCGTGGGTACGCCTGCGGGCACACGCATCCCTCCCGGTAAACCTTGCCGCGTTGCCGCTACTTAGTTCTAATTCGGACAATTTCCCTTCTACCCTTGCGTCTCCCGTACGACTATTCGGTAGAAACCATTCGGCTCGGACCGCGGGATGCCTGCCGCGCGCGGCGGTCCCCCGCGGAGGTCGCGCATGGGCGGAGGTCGCGCATATACTCCACCCCGCCACCCATATGAGTGGGAGCATGGGAAAGACGCACCGGGAGGGTCCTATGCGCAAATCATCCGCGTTCATCCTCGCCGCGCTAGCCGCCGGGCTGACCCTGTCGCTGGTCTTTTTCCCCGACGCCTCTCTAGAGGCGGCCAAGCAGGGGCTCGAGCTCTTTCTGACGGTGGTGTTCCCGTCGCTTTTGCCCTTCTTCATCCTCTCCGAGGTGATGCTGGGCCTGGGCGTCGTCCACTTCATCGGCGTGCTCTTCGAGCCCTTGATGCGGCCGCTGTTCAACGTGCCCGGCGAGGGGGCCTTCGCCCTGTCCATGGGTCTGGCGGCCGGCTACCCGATGGACGCCGTCATCACCTCGCGTTTCCGGAAGATGGACCTTTGCAACCGTGTCGAGGGGGAGCGGCTGCTGGCCTTCACGAACACAGCCGACCCTCTTTTCATTTTCGGTGCGGTGGCCGTGGGGATGTTCGGTCTGCCGGCTCTGGGCGGAGTGTTGGCCCTGGCGCACTACCTCTCGGCGCTGTCGGTGGGGCTTGTTTTCCGCTTTTACTCGCGGCGGACGCCCCCTTCGGGGCGGGACCGCCCGCGCTCCGGACACATTGTGGTCAGGGCGGGGCGGGAGCTGCTGAAGGCCAGGCGGGAGGACGGTCGTCCGCTGGGTCGGCTGGTCGGCGACGCGGTGAACGACTCGGTGCGGACCCTGCTCATGATTTGCGGCTTCATCATGCTCTTCTCAGCGTTCGTGGCCATCGCCGACAAGGTCGGGCTGGCCTCGTGGCTGGGCTGGCCGTTCCGCCTGGTTTTCCGGGCCCTGGGCCTTCACCCCTCGCTGGTCGACTCGGCCATAGCCGGACTCTTCGAGATAGACCTCGGTACGGTGGCGGCCAGCCGGGCGGCGGCGCCGTTCGTCCAGAAGGCTCTCATGGCCTCGGCCGTCATCGCCTGGAGCGGGCTGTCCGTCCACGGTCAGGTGGCGAGCGTCATCACCGGGACGGATATCCGGATGGGCCCCTACTTCCTGGCCCGCCTGGTCCACGCCGTCTTCGCGGCCGTCTACACCCTGGTCCTGGTGCCGCTGATGTTGGGGCCGGCGGCCGCCGCGGCTTTAGGCGGCGCCGTGGCGGGTGCGGTACCGCCGGGTACGGGCGCGGCGGGCGCCTCCGGGTCGGCCGCCGCGACGCTGCTGCACGGCCTGTCCGTCTTCGGCTGGAACCTGGGTAAGAGCACGCTCCTGGCCCTGGCCGTACCGCTGGGGACGGCGCTGGCCGGAGCGCTCGCCGGGCTGGCCGGCCGGCCCGGTCTGAAGATTGTGGGCGTGGGACTCCGGGCCGGCCCGGGTGGCGTCGCGCGGCGCCGGGACCCCCGCCGGTTCCGCTCGGGCCTATAAGGCCTATAACCCGGTGGCGTCCTTGCCGGGGTCCGGTGCGGCCGGTCCCAGGGTGCTGACCCCGGCCACCGCGTAGACCACGGCGGTTCCCCAGTAGAGCAGGCCGAACAGGCGGATGGCCGCTCCGGCGAGGACCCGGGTGAAGCCGAGGAGTAGCGGTAGGGTGAGGGCGTGACAGGCAATGCCCCAGCTGGCCGCCCACCCGACCGCCCGGTTGCGGGCGGAGGCGACGATGGTGACGAGCGAGGCCAGCAGGAGCGCGGCCCCGGCTTTGGCCGCCAGACTCCCCGCCAGCCAGACCAGCCCCGCCAACCAGGCCCAGGACGCCAGGCCGGCCAGAAAGCGGGCCAGGTCGGCGCGGGACGCGACGCCGGTCATGTCCGTGAGGTCGGAGTATAACATTGTCCGGCGCTCAGCGCCGCTTGTGACGACCGCCCTGTCGCGCAGGAACAGGAAAAAGTTGTCGCGACCCTCGAGGTAGGACTCGTCGGTGGCGCCGGTGGTGTCAACGAGTCCTATCTGCTGCCCCTGGACGGTGACGGGATAAGGTTGCGGGGCGTCGAACTCCAGGACGCCGCCGGTGAGGCGGAAGTCGGGGCCGGCGGCGACGGCGCGCGCCGCCGCTCCGGCGGCGGCCCCCGCGCCGAGGCCCACGCGGAGAGCTCCGACCAGAGCCAGCGGCAAGGCGATGAGAACCAGGTAGCGGAGCGCCCGGCGGGCTCTTTGGCGGGCGAACTCCGCGTAGGCCGCGGGCCGGAAGATACTCGCAGCCGCTTCCTGCCAGAAGGACACCCAAGCGACCTCCCTGACTTACCCCGCCCCGAGCACCCCGGCGGCGGCCCGCGGACGCTTACGGCCGCGCGACGGGACCGGGCCGAGCGCCGCCGCAACCGGCCCGCGGCCGCTTACCGGCGCGGCCTCTCGGGCACGGACCCCGCTTCAGAGGCCCTGCTACTTACCGCCGGTCCACTGCAGCGGGATGTCGGCCTCGAAGATGATGCTTCCGTCCTCGGCGCTCTCGTCGAAGAGACGGAGGAGCAGGTCGGGCCCCGAAGGGGCGGGGAAGTTTATATCGAGGCTGTACTGCCCCCACGACGGACCGCCCGCGCTGGCCATCACTCCGCCCGAGGCGAGCACCGTCGCGCCGTCCTCCAGCGAGTACTGGAACTCGGCTTCGAAGACCCGGGCGTAACCGGCCAGGTGCAGCGTCGTCCCCGAAACCCGGTCACCGGGCAGCGGCTCAGTGGGGACGATGGCCGCGTTGGCCGGGCTCGGCGCGGGCCAGGGCAGGCTCTCGCTGCCCTCGAAGAGGACGTCGGTGATAGCGTCGGCCGGGTGCGGGGTCAGGATGAGCACGGCCGGATAGGTGACTACCTGCGCCACCACGTCGGACGGTTTGGGGTCGACGGTGCGGAACAACAGGGTGTATCCGTCGGCCCCGGGCTCGGCCCGCCGGAGCTCGACGCGGTACCCGGCGGTGGGTTTAGGGCCGCGGGCGGCCAGAATGTAGGTGTTCTGGCCGTCGAAACTGGCCACGTGGACCCCCGGGACCCGCAAGCAGGCCTGGTACCAGGCTGTAAGCCACGGTTCCCCGAGGGTGGCCGGATCGACGACGGGGAAGCCCTCGATGACCGGAGGTTTGTCGGCGGCGGTTTGCCGGCCGCCGATGAGGGAGCAGCCGCCCGCCGCGGCCCCGGCCGCGGCCGCCAGAAGCAACGCCGCCGACACCGATACCGCCAGGATGAGGGTCGATTTGCCCGCCTTGGTCGGCGGACGCTTAGCCACCGTACACCACTCCCCTTGGGGGTCCCGCCGTCGGTTGTTCCCGTTGTCGCCATGGGGCCGGACCCCCGACTATTTCGCCTCTTGCCCTGCCGTCCCTTTGACGCGCGGTGCTTTACAGTTGTTCCCGTATGTTCCGTCGGGAAGTCCGGCCGGTCACAGGAACCTTCCGTCGCGCGTCCAATCAGACAGAGAGCATGGTTCGCGGCGCCGCGCGGTATGAGCCGGCCCGGCCTGAAGCGCACCGCCCCCGGCGCCGCGGGTGCCGCGAGATTGCGGCGAGGAAGGATGTGGTCAGGTGGTCGCGACACTTCCCGACTACTTCGATTTCCAGGTGCGTTCCCGCATCATCGCGGGCCCGGGGCTGGCCTCGGGCTTCGGCAACGAACTCGGCCGATTGGGCGGCTCGCGGGCTTTCATCATCACCGACAAAGTCGTCGGACGCATGGGTTTCCTCGACAAGGTCCGCGAGAGCGTCGCCGCCGGGGGACTCGAATGGGCCGGGGTTTTCGACGACGTGCCGCCCAACTCCGAGTTCGGGGTCGTCAGACGCGGAGTCGAGGCGTTCCGCGAAGCGAAAGGGGACCTGCTCATCGCCGTCGGCGGGGGCAGCGTCATCGACACGGCCAAGGGGATAAACGTCGTGGCGACTCTGGGCGGGGATTACGCCGATTACCAGGGCTTCGGCCTCATCAACCAGCAGCTTGGTCCGCTGGTGGCCGTCCCGACGACGGCCGGCACGGGCAGCGAGGCGACAGCCTACGCGGTTATCCGCGACGACGCGACCCAGACCAAGCAGACGATGGTCTCGAATTATCTGGCCTCCGACCTCGCCGTTTTGGACCCGGAACTCACCCTCAGCCTGCCGCCGGCCCTGACGGCTTCCACCGGGATGGACGCCCTCACCCACGCCGTCGAGGCCTATCTGTCCACGAACTGGCGGCCGATATCCGACGCCCTGGCCCTGCACGCCTGCCGGACCATCGTCGAATGGCTGCCGCGGGCCGTGGACAACGGCTCCGACCTCCAGGCCCGCTACTGGATGCTGGTCGCTTCCTGCGAAGCGGGCATGGCCTTTAGCTCGGCGATGGTCGGGGTGGTGCACGCCATGGCCCATACCCTGGGCGGGCTCTTCGACGTGCCGCACGGCCTGGGAAACGCCATCCTTCTGGCGCACGGGATGGAGTACAACCTTCCGACGGCCGAGGCCAGACTCGCGGAGCTGGCGCCGGCCTTCGGGCTCGCTCCCACCGGCGATAAGGCGGCGGACGCCCGCGCGGCCATCGATTTCGTGCGCCGGCTGGTGCCCAGGCTGGGCCTGCCGACCAGGCTGCGGGACGCCGGGGTCCCCGCGGACGGCCTCGAGCGGGCGGCCGAGATGACCGTCCTCGACGCCGCTATCTACACCAACCCGCGGGAAGCCGTACCCGAGGAAATCCTGGAGGTTCTCAAGGCGGCCTACTAGTTCTCAAGGCGACCCACCAGGGCCTGCCGGACCGACGGGCGCCCGAGTCAGGCCGTAGGCCGCAAGGCGTAAAGTCGTAAGAGCTACCAGACCGTCCCGCCCGTCGCGGCTTCAACCCGGTCAAGGGCGGGCGGTCCGAGCGAGGAGGAGAGTACGGTGGCGTACTTCAAAGATGCGGCCGAGCTCTACGAGTGCTTCGGCGGGTTTTTCAAGGAGGCCACGAAGGACCCCGAGATGGCTCCCAAAATCGCGGCGTCGAAGCTCATCATCCGTTTCAACTATACCAATCCCGATTCCGTCATCACCGTGGACGCCAAGAACCCGCCCCCGCCGGGCCAGTACTTCAACATCATCGAAGGTCCCTGCGACCTCAAGCCTGATGTGGACATGCACATGAGCGCCGACGTCGCCCACCGTTTCTGGCACGGCAAAGTGAACCTGGTGCAGGCTCTGGCCAAGGGCGAAATGAAGGCCCAGGGTCCCATCCCGTCCATCCTCAAGCTCCTGCCGGCCATCAAGCCGGCCTACACTCTGTACCCTGAATACCTCAGAAAAATCGGTAAGGGCGACAAGGTCCTGGCTTAGAAGGACTTCAGCTCAGAAAGGCTTCGTCCGAGTAAGCTTTGGGGTCCCAGTTCAGAAATCGGGAGGCGGAGGTGGGCGGGCGTGTACGGGTACGCGGGCAGCATTCTGAAGGTCGACCTCACCCGCAGGAGTTTCACCGAGGTCAAGCTCGACCCGGCGGTGGCCCGTCGGTGGGTCGGGGGCTCGGGCCTGGCGGCCTACCTTTACCTGGAGGAGATTGCTCCAGTCCTGGAGGCGGCCGCGGAGGCGGGGGCCGGCTATCCCGACCCGCTCGGTCCGGAAAACCCCCTCATCATCGCCACGGGTCCCCTCACCGGCACCCGTCTCCCCGCCGCCTCGCGCTGGACGGTCGCGGCGCGTTCGCCTCTGACCGGAATCTGGGGTGAGGCCAACGTCGGCGGCTTTTTCGGGGCCGAGCTCAAGTTCGCGGGTTTCGACGCCGTCGTCATCACCGGTCGGGCGAGCCGGCCGGTCTACCTTCTTATCGACCTTGCCGACGGCAAGCGTCTTTCGCTCGAGGACGGTTCCGCCCTCTGGGGCAAAGACAGCTACGAGAGTACCGACCTTCTCGGGGACCTCCTGGGGGCCCCGCGCGCCGGCCGCCCGGGCCGCCGCCCGCAAATCCTGGCCATTGGTCCCGCCGGGGAGAACCTGGTCCGTTTCGCCTCCGCCGTGCACCGCAAACACCACGTCGCCGGGCGCACGGGTATGGGGGCGGTGATGGGATCCAAGAACCTCAAAGCGGTGGTGGTCCGCGCCGCGCGGTCCGGGGGTGGAGAGCAGTCCGAGGCCGGAGACCGGTCCGAGGGTTTGCCGTTCCCGGTGGCCCAACCCGCCCGTCTCAAAGAGCTGGCCGCCGCCTTCGCCGCCAGGGCTAGGGAGAACATGGTGACCAAGAGCCTGGGCGAGGCGGGCACCATCATGGGCATGGACCTCGGCGCTCTCATCGGCGACGTGCCCATCCGCAACTGGTCGCAAGGGGCGTGGGACGACGAGCTCTCCAAGGTCGGGGTGGGCGGTTACGCCGCCTACCTCACCGGGACCGGCACCTGTTTTGCCTGCCCGGTGGCCTGTAAGCGTAAGGTCACCGTCGAAGCGCTGGGCCGCCGCCTCGAGGATGCCGCCGGAGCGGAGTACGAGACTCTGGGCTGTCTGGGGCCCAATCTCCTCATCAGCGACCTCGGCGCTCTCCTGGTGCTCGGCGACGCGGCGAACCGCCTGGGCCTGGATACCATCACCGCGGGCGGGACGCTGGCGTACGCCTTCGAGGCGGCGGACAGGGGTCTTCTCGACGCGCTGGGCGACGCGGCCGAAATCGGGCGCCTGAAGGACGCGTGGGGTAAACCGGAGCTCGTCCTGGAGCTGCTTGGCGACATCGCCCACCGGCGCGGGGTAGGCGATCTCCTGGCCGAGGGCAGCGCGGCGCTCGCCCGGCGCATCGGCCGGCCGGAGGCGGCCGGGTTCTTGAGCACCGTCAAGGGACTGGAGGCGCCGGCCCACGACCCCCGGGCGGTCCACGGCATGGCTGTGGCCTACGCCACTTCCACCCGGGGAGCCTGCCACATGAACTCGCTCATGTACGGCGTCGAGCACGCCGGAGCCTCGGCGCCCGAGGCCGGGCTGGAGACCGACGGCCTGCAGCAGTCGTCGGCCGGTAAGGGCCTTCTGAACAAGGCGGCTCAGGACCTAGGCTCGGTGTTCGGGCAGGCGGCCGTACTTTGCCAGCTCGGCGGCAACATGTACACGGGTGACGATCTGGTGGCCATGCTCAACGCCGTCACCGGGTTCGGCTATACGCTCCAGGAGGTTCTCGAGTGCGGGGCGCGCATCTGGCACACTAAGCGCGGACTCGGCAATCTCTACGGGGTGACCTCCGGCGACGACCGGCTGCCGCCGCGGCTTCTGGAGCCTCTCAGCGAGGGCGGCGCGGCAGGGTCGGTGCCGGACCTCGAAGGGATGCTCGCCGAGTGGTACCAGGCCCGGGGCATCGACCCGACGACCGGCCTGGCCCGGCGCGAGATCCTGGAAGGACTGGGACTTCAGCGCTTGGCCGACCTTCTACAGCGGCGGCGCGATGCGGCGAAGGCCGGACGGTGACGGCCGTGACTCTCGGTAATTACCGTCTGGCCTACCGGGAAATCTGTCGGGCCCTGGCCGCCGAGAAAGAACCGCTCGCCGTGGAGGCCAGGTCGGGTTGCCGCTTCGACCCCGACGGTTCGTTCTTCGAGGTTCCGTTTCTGGGCCGCTCCTACCGCGTGGCCTACCCGTCCGGGGAGGTGACCCCCGGCGAGCCGCTGGCGGCGCCGGCCGGGCTCGGCGAAGCGGGCGCGGGCGAGGGCGCGGCGGGGGGCACGGGCGGGAGCGGGACCGCCGCTTCCCCGTCCCGCCTCCAGGTTCCCGCCGCCCCGACGGGAGACCATCTGCTCACCGTCAGCATCCTTATCGTCCACTACCTCGTCCGTTCGACCGGCACGCCCGTCGGAGGCGAATGGATCGCTTTCCGGGAGCTGCCCGGCGGCGACATCTACAACGTACCTTTCACGAACCGGACCATCCGCCCCATGGTGGCTCTCTTCGGGCCCAGGCCGGCCAAGCTGGTCGAGGCCTTCCTCAGCCTCGGCGGGCGGCGGGAGAAGCTCGGGCACTGGTCGGCCTCGGTCCGGGCTTTTCCCATGGTCCCCGTGTGCTTCGTGCTCTGGGAAGGCGATGAGGAGATACCGGCGTCGGGCCAGATTCTCTTCGACAAATCGGCCCCGGGCTACATGGAGACGGAGGCCGTCGTCGTACTGGCCGCTGAGACTTTGCTGGCGGCGCGGATGGTCGTCGCGCCGCAGTTCAAGCGGCCGGGCACTCTCGAGGCCACCTGAGCCGCAGCCGCAGCGCGCGCGGGCCGACCGGGACGGGAGCCCGGGAGCTTATGCGCTCCGCGCTTCCGCACGGTGCGCTTGGGTGCGTCGCTTGTGTGCGTAGCGTGCGTGCGTCGCGGCGTGTTGAGTAAGTCGTAATATCCCTGTATAATGCCCGGATGGACGCATCCCTGTCTTTCTCCGGGTCTTTCGCCGGGTCTCGGGCTCGATTCGCTCGTGTCGCCGCCCGACTTTGCTCCCCGGTGCACTAACCGGAGTTTAAGAGCTATAAGTGAGAAAATGACGGAAACAAAAGAAAACACACAAAGAAATGCCTGGGCAGCCAGCAAGAGTCGGGAAACCAGGTATATTCGGAACATTCCTTCAGAGGAAAGTCTCCGGGGGCGTGCAACATACAGCGAGAGGCGGGAGCCCGATGAAGATCGCCGTGGCGGGCAAGGGCGGGGTCGGCAAGACCACGGTCGCGGCCTCACTCATTACACTGTTCTCCGATAAGGGTCACCGGGTCTTCGCCGTAGATGCGGACCCGGACGCTAACCTCGGTCTGGCCCTGGGCGTTCCGCGCGCCGTCCTCGAGCGCCAGCCTCCCATCGTCGAGATGAAGGAACTTGTCGAGGAGCGGACCGGTAAAGGTTCCCTCTTCATTCTTAACCCCGACGTGGACGACATTCTCGACAAGTACCAGCTGCGTCTGGGCAGGATATCCCTCTTCCGAATGGGGGGTGTCAAACCGGCCGGAACCCAGTGCTATTGCCGTGAAAACGCCTTTCTCAAGGCCATCGTCGGCTCCTTGGTCCTGCGACGCGGGGACCTGGTCGTCCTGGACTTCGGAGCCGGCATCGAGCATCTGACGAGAGGCACGGCCGCCGGTGTGGGCCTTCTGCTCGTGGTGACCGAACCGACCCGCGTGAGCGCCGACAGCGCCGCCACCATATCCCGCCTGGCCAAGGACCTGGGGGTCCCGAACGTGAAGGTCCTTGGCAACAAAGTCCGCACCGACCGCGAGAGTGATTTCCTGGCCGCCGCCTTCGGTGAAGACCTGTTGGGCGCCATTCCTTACGACGAAGCCGTGGCCCGGGCCGCTCTGGACGGTCCTTCCGGTGCGGCCGTCCCGCACGGGCAGCTGCGCCGGACTCTGGAACAGCTTTACCCGGAAATAGTCAGACTGGCGGCATAGCCGAACGCGCCCAGCGTCCCGCGCCGCTTCGCTTTGCCGATTGCCGAGAAGCTTCAGTGAACGAGAAGCTTCAGCGAAAAGGAGGTTGGAGGATGACCGAGGAGACCAAGACCCTCCCGGCCGCCGCGAAAGGAAAGGGAGCCGCTGAGCCGCCGCGCACCTGCGATCCCGCCGCGGCCGAGGTCCTCACCCGCTGCCGTGAGTGCGGGGTCGAAACGATGTTCGACCGCTACCAGCAGCAATCGCCGCAATGCGCCTTCGGGCTGTCCGGACTGTGCTGCCGTATCTGCATCCAGGGACCCTGCCGGATAAACCCGAAGAAGCCGGGCGAGCAGCGGGGTATCTGCGGCGCCACCGACTACACCATCGTGGCCCGCAACATCGCGCGCATGGCCGCCGGCGGCGCGGCGTGCCACTCCGATCACGGCAGGCACCAGGCCCTCACTTTGCTCCACGTGGCCGAGGGTAAGGCCGGAGATTACACCATCGCCGACCCGGCCAAGCTTCGGCGGGTGGCCAAAGCCATCGGAGTGGAGACCGAGGGCCGGACGGACGCGGAGTTGGCCAAGGAGGTCGCCGAGGCGGCTTTGGCCGATTACGGCCGCTACTCGGACGAGCCGTGCACCTTCCTCTGGTCCTACATCACTGACGGCCGCCGGGCCAAATTCGCCCACTGCAACATCGCCCCGTCGTCCATCGACCGGGCCATCGTCGAGGACCTGCACCAGACGGCCATGGGCATGGACGCGGACCCGGTTAACATCATCTTCGGCGCCCTTAAGACCGCCCTGGCCGACTTCGCCGGTGAACACGTGGCCACCGACATCTCCGACATCCTGTTCGGGACGCCGGAGCCCATCAAGTCGAAGGCCAACCTCGGGGTCATCGACCCCGATTACGTCAACATCGCCACTCACGGCCACAACCCGACTTTGTCGTCGCTGGTGGTCGACGCCGCCGCCCTTCTGGCGGACGAGGCGAAGGCGGTCGGCGCCAAGGGCATCAACGTCGTCGGCATCTGCTGCACCGGCAACGAGCTTCTCATGCGCAAAGGCGTCTACATGGCCGCCAACACCGCCGCCCAGGAGCTGGCCGTTCTGACCGGCGCTCTGGACGGTATGATTGTGGATATCCAGTGCATCGCTCCGGCCTTGGGTCCCTTGACCAAGTGCTACCACACCAAGCTCATGTGCACTTCGCCCATCGCCAAAATCCCCGGTTCGCTATACTTCGACTTCCGCGAGGACAACGCGATGGAGACGGCCAAGGCCATGGTCCGGGTGGCCATCAACGCCTACAAGGAGCGCGACCCGTCCCGTATCGACGTTCCGGCCCACAAGGCCGACGTCGTGGCCGGGTTCTCCCTCGAGGCTCTCTTCAACATCTTCGGCAAGCTCAACCCGGACAACCCGGTCCGCGTGCTCAACGAGGCCATCGAGTCCGGGGAGCTCCGCGGCGTGTGCCTCTTCGCCGGCTGCAACAACACCAAGCAGGTCCAGGACGCGGGCCACACGGCCATCGCCAAGGAGCTGGCCAAGAACAACGTGTTCATGGTCGCCACCGGGTGCGGGGCCGTGGCCTTCGCTAAAGCCGGGCTGCTCCACCCCGATGCGGTCGAGAAGTACGCGGGTGACGGGCTGAAGAGGTTCATCCGGCGCCTTGAGGAGGCTTCGGGCCTGGAGGGCGGCCTGCCGCTCATCTTCCACATGGGCTCCTGCGTCGACAACAGCCGGGCCGCCGACCTCTGGACGGCTATGGCCAAAGACCTCGGCGTGGACGTGCCCAAGGTCCCGTTCGCGGCCTCGGCCCCCGAAGCCATGCACGAGAAGGCCGTCGCCATCGGCTCCTGGTGCGTGGCCATGGGTATCCCGACGCACGTCGGGGTGATGCCCTATATCGAGGGCAGCCAGCTGGTTTACGGCGTGGCCACTCAGATAGCCCACGACGTCTACGGCGGCTACTTCATCTTCGAGCCCGACCCGGCCGAAGGGGCCAAGAAGATTCTGGAAGCTCTCGACTACCGGACCTGGAAGCTGCGCGTCCACAAAGCGACGGCCGAGAAGTACGGCACGGCCCTCGCTTCGGGCTGGTAACCCGGGAGAGGGGGAGAAAGAGCCATGGCCATTCCGGAAGTCACCCTGGAAGAGTTCGAGAAGATTTACGCGGGCGCCGTACCCGGGCCCGAGGCCGAGCCCAAGCGTCTTCTGCGGCGGGCCTACGAGGGGACCATTATCGCCCTCTCCTACGCGGAGATTCTGCTGAGCCAGGCCCTCCGTCTCCACGGGCCGGAGGCCCCGGTCGGCTACCCCGACACCGCCTACTACCTGCCGGTCATCCGGGCCCTGTCGGGTGAAGCCGTCACCAAACTCGGGGAGCTTGTGCCCATCCTGAACCGGATGCGGGCGCAGGTCACGCCCGAGCTGACCTTCGCCAACGCCCGACTCTGGGGCGAATCGACGCTCTACGCGGCCGAAATCATCGAAGCCATCCACTACCTGGAGAAGGACGAGCCCAAGGTGGAGCCGTGGTCGGGCTTTTTGACCGACCCGATTCTCCGCCGCTACGGCATTAAACTCGTTGACTGGACCATCCCCGGCCAGGCCGTGCTCGTCGGGCGGGCCCGGACGTCCAAGGACGCGGCCAAGATTGTCGAGGAGCTCATGGGCGCCGGGATGATGATTTTCGCTTCCGACGAGATCATCGAGCAGCTCCTCGAAGAGAACGTGAAGCTCGGCGTGGACTACATCGCCTTCCCCATCGGCAACTTCACGCAGGTCGTCCACGCCGTCAACTACGCTTTGCGGGCCGGCATGGCTTTCGGCGGCATCCCGCCCGGACTGCGGGAGCACCACCGCGATTACCAGCGCCGCCGGGTCCGGGCCTTCGTCCTGCAGCTCGGGGAGATTGACGAGGTCAAGGTGGCGGCCCACTTCGGGGCTATTTTCCTCGGTTTTCCGGTCATCGTCGACACGCCGCTGGACGAGGAAATCAAGGACTGGTACGTCAGCCACCCGGATTATAGCGACATCGTCAAATTCGCCATGGAGCTGCGCGGGATAAAGCTGACCTCCATCAAGCCGGACATCCCGCTCAACTTCGGTCCGTCGTTCGAGGGCGAAACCATCCGCAAGCCCGACTGCTACTTCGAGATGGGCAACGGGAAGTCCCCGACGTTCGAGCTGGTCCGCACGGTCGACCTCGACCACATCAAGGACGGCCACATCGAGATTATCGGGCCTGAGGTCGACGGGTTCCCGGAGGGTTCCTACGTCCCGCTGGGCACCATCGTCGATATTTACGGCCGCAAGATGCAGCCGGACTTCGAGAGCGTCCTCGAGCGCCGTATCCACTACTTCATCAACTACGCCGAGGGTCTCTGGCACACGGCCCAGCGCGACATGGCCTGGCTCCGCGTGTCGAAGGAGGCCGTCGCGAAAGGCTTTAAGTTCCGCCACTTCGGCGAGATTCTCATCGCCAAGTTCAAGTCGGAGTTCCCGGCCATCGTCGACCGGGTCCAGGTCACCATTATCACCGACCAGGCCAAGGTCGAAGAGATGCTCAAAGTGGCCCGGCAGAAGTACTTCGAGCGCGACGAGCGGATGAAGGGTCTCACCGACGACCAGGTGGAGGAGTTCTACACCTGTACCCTCTGCCAGTCGTTCGCCCCGACCCACGTCTGCATCGTCGCCCCGGAGCGCGTCGGCCTGTGCGGCGCCGTGACCTGGCTGGACGCCAAGGCGAGCTTCGAGATAAACCCGGCCGGACCGAACAAGCCCATCATCAAGGGCCCGGCCATCGACCCCGTCAAAGGCATGTGGGCCTCGTGCAACGAGGTCGTCAAACGCGAGTCGCGCGGCAACATCGAGGAGGTCAACCTCTACAGCTTCATGGATAAGCCGATGACGTCCTGCGGCTGCTTCGAGGCCATCATCGGTCTTTTCCCGGAGGCCAACGGCATCATGGTGACGACCCGCGAGCACAAGGGGATGACTCCCTGCGGGATGACCTTCTCGACTTTGGCCGGGCAGGTCGGCGGCGGGACCCAGACGCCGGGGTTCATGGGTATCGGCCGGACCTATATCCTCTCCCGGCGCTTCATCGCGGCCGACGGCGGGTTGGCCCGCGTAGCCTGGATGCCTAAAGAGCTGAAGCAGTACCTGCTCGACCGCGGCCTGCGCGAACGCTGCGTGGAGGCCGGGCTGGGGGCCGACTTCGTGGACAAGATTGCCGACGAGACCGTGGGGACGACGGCCGAGGAAGTAGTGCCGTTCCTCATGGAGAAAGGCCACCCCTGCCTGACGCTGCCCTCGATAATCTGACGATAATCTGACGATCTGACGGGCCGAAGCTGAGGGCGCCGGGCCGAAGGGCCCGCGGCACGATGGCGCGGCGCCGCGGAAAGACCGCGGCGCGCGCCGAAGAAGTCCGAAGGCCGTGGGCCCGGAGGCGAGGGGAGAAGGGAGAAGAGAAAACGTGGCACTGACAGGGCTGGATATCTTCAAGCTCCTGCCGAAGAAGAATTGCGGCGAGTGCGGCGTGCCGACCTGCCTGGCCTTCGCCATGGCCCTGGCCGGGGGTAAGGCCAACCTGGAGTCGTGCCCGTACGTCTCGGAGCAGGCCAAAGAGGCTCTCGGGGCAGCGGCGGCTCCGCCCATCCGCCTGGTGAAGTTCGGCGGGCCGGGTGTCGACCACGAGGTGGAAATCGGGGACGAGCACGTGCTCTTCCGCCACGACAAGACCTTCTACCACCCGGCGGCCGTGGTCGTGGAGATTACGGACGACCTCGACGACGCCGCGCTCAAGGAGCGCCTGGAGAAGGTGAACGGCCTCACCTTCGAACGGGTTGGGCTGAAATACACCATCGACGGGGTCGCGGTCCGTGAAGTATCCGGGGACCCGGCCCGTTTCGCCGCGGCGGCCGCGAAGGTGGCTGCGGGAACGAAATTCGCCCTCATGCTCATCTCGGAGAAGGCCGAGGCCTTGGCGGCCGCGCTGGAGGCCACCGCCGCCAGCAAGCCCGTTTTGGCCTGGGCCACCTCGGCCAACGCGGATGCGGTGGCGGCCCTGGCCAAGGACAAGGGCTGCCCCGTGGTGGTCCGGGGCAACGGTCTGGACGAGACGGCGGAACTGTCCGACAGGCTTTCCAAGGCCGGCTGCAAGGACATCATCCTCGACCCCGGTTCGCGCGAGACGGTCAAGGTGTTGGCCGACCTGACCCACATCCGTCGCCTGGCCATCAAGAAGAAGTTCCGGCCCTTTGGTTTCCCGGTCGTAGCCTTCACTTCCGAGACTGACTCTCAGGCCGAGATGATGCAGGCGGCGGTCTACATGGCCAAGTACGGCAGCATGATCGTCATCAAGGCCGTCGGGCGGCCGGAGGTCCTGAGCCTTTTGACCTGGCGGCAGAACATCTACACCGACCCGCAGAAGCCCATCCAGGTGGAGCCCAGCATCAACAAGGTCGGCGACGCCGGACGCAAGTCGCCCGTTTACGTGACGACCAACTTCTCTCTCACCTACTACACGGTCGAGGGCGAGGTCACCGCGTCAAAGATTCCGTCCTACATTATCGCGGTCAACACCGAAGGGACTTCGGTCTTGACGTCTTACGCGGCGGGCAAATTCACCGCCGACGCCATCGCCGAAGCCCTGAAGAAGCACAACGTCGAGGCCATGGTCGACCACAAGGAAGTCGTAATCCCCGGCTATGTGGCCGTCCTTTCCGGCAAGCTCGGCGAGCTGTCGGGTTGGAAGGTCGTTGTCGGTCCGCGCGAGGCTGCCGGCATTCCGGCCTTCGCCAAGGAGAGGTACGGCAAGTCGGCCTGACCGCAGGATTGACGGATTGCTCCTTGACGAATTACCACGGATTACTCGGGTTGAACGGGTTAACGGATGACCGATGATTGCTGAACGGTGGTCGTGGCGGTGGGTCATAAAGTCACGTTCGTGCCCGACAACCTCACGGTCGAGGTGCCGCCCGGGACTTCGCTGCGGCAGGCCGCGGCCATGGCCGGCATCGGCCTGAAGAGCGTCTGCGACGGTGAGGGTACCTGCGGCATGTGTCTGGTCCGCATCGTGGGCGGTCAGCCCGACGCGGCCAGGCGGCTCGGGGGCAATGTCGCGCCCAAGCGTCGGCGGGAGGGGTTCATCCCGGCCTGCCGGACCATGGTGGAAGGCGACCTGGTTGTGGAAGTCCCCGATTTCTCCCGCCTGGCTCAGCACCGGGTCCTCCTCGAGAAACTCCGCAGCGGCGAGGTGCTGGCGGAAGAGGGGGCCCACATCGGCGGCCGCTTCGGCCTGGACCCCCTGCTCACCC